>Ga0209504_1000516_pt1 | contig 33930 bp, 38 predicted proteins | sample COGITO_mtgs_1005_FD_184791 | JGI IMG/M metagenome (GOLD analysis project Ga0209504, IMG submission 184791) | Pelagic marine microbial communities from North Sea - COGITO_mtgs_100511 (SPAdes) (version 2) | ecosystem: Environmental > Aquatic > Marine > Epipelagic ...
ACACCTGTGGCGTGCGCGTAATGCGCAGGTAGCCACTGCATGATTGGTCTGTGCCTGGGGTTGGCTGGCGCGGTATGGGCAGAGGTGCCTACGCCAGCGTTCACCTTGGGCTGGATGCACACCATCGAGAAAATTCGTTGGGAAGAAGATTACCGCGTTACGCCTGAGGGGTTGTTGCTCGGCGAGGCGCGGGTCAAGGGTTCCGGGGCCGGTATGGAGATTCCAGACGGCGCCGAACTGCGCGAGGGCAGCTGGCATTACCAGCGTCAGCTACCCCCCTTGCAACCGCTGCGCCTGGGGCGAACCCCCGAGGCAGGGGATTACCAACTGTGTTTCAACCAGCGTTGCCACTCGATGAGTGAATGGCTCGGCCCGCCAAAAGCGACCCAGCCCGCGTTGGAACTTTGGAGCTGTGAGCTCAGCTCCCCGGCAGTTGCTGCCGGCCAGGATGACGGTTAATAAGGCCGTAACGATCTCGCGAGCTAGAGTCATGCAAGGCAAAAACAGGCGAGGAAGCGGAGTGTACTTTTGTACATGAGCATTCCGAGCCTGTTTTTAACGCAGCAGGGCCGACGCGCAGCAGATCGTCTGTCCGCTCCCAAGGCCACAAGCTTTGGCGTGTAGTAGAGGAGAGCCCCCATTTGGCGTAGCCGGTGGGGGTTTTGTTCATCTGCAGTAACGGTTAGTTTCAGCAGATTGACCGACAAGCAGGCTGTTATGAGCACCATCACCTATTACCTGGATATGCAGCGCCCCGAGCAGATTATTGGCAAACCACTGCCGGCCGATTTGAGCGTGGTTGAATGCCAGCACAAGCAGTATCAGCTCAACCGTTTTCTCTACCAGCTGGTTGGCGAGCCCTGGCAGTGGACCGACAAACTGAGCTGGAGCGAGGCGCAGTGGCGCGCGCTGATCGAGCAGCCCGGCCATCGCACCTGGGTGGCCTATTACCAGGGTGCGGTTGCCGGTTACTACGAGCTGCTGCGCGACGCCGAGGGCGTGGTGGAGATTCTTTATTTCGGCCTGGCGGAGGCGTTCTTCGGGCAGGGCTTCGGCGGCCCGTTGCTGACTCAGGTGCTGCAATCGGCCTGGGCTTGGCCCGGTACCACCCGGGTTTGGGTGCATACCTGCAGCCTCGATCACCCCAGCGCGCTGGCCAATTACCAGGCGCGTGGTCTGCGTATTTATCGTGAAGAGGTCGAGGCTGACGCCCCTTAAGAGGGTCTACGCTTGCAGGGCGTCCACTTATTTCAGGAGCCGATCATGCGCCGTGTTCTCAGCCATCCTCTGTTACTCAGTTTTTGCCTGCTACCCACCCTGGCCAGTGCGGTAGATATTCAGCCTGGTTTGTGGGAAATCAGTTCGAACACTATGCAGGTCGGCGGCCAGGCGGTGCCGGGGATGGAGGCAATGCTTGAGCAAATGAAAAATCTGCCCCCTGAGCAGCGCCAGATGATGGAACAGATGATGGCGCAGCAGGGCGTGCAATTAGGCGACAAAGGCGTGCGCATTTGCATGACGGAGGCGCAAATCAAGGCCCAGCAAATCCCCCTGCAAGACCCCGACTCTGGCTGCAAAAATGAAGTGACCGAGCACAGTGCCGAGCTGTGGAAATTCCGCTTTATCTGCCCCAACGGCCAGGGTGAGGGCGAGACCCGCTTTATCAGCGACAAAGAATTCACTTCAACGGTCAACGGCACCTTCGATGGCCAGAGCAGTAGCATGCAAAGCCATGCGCGTTGGGTGGCGGCGGATTGTGGAGCGTTGCAGCGGCCCTAGCGGCCCTTGAGCGGATTGACGATACCGTGGCGTTCTTTCAACGCCTGTACCAGCTTGGCCTCCTTATTAAGGAAGGCATCAAACTGCTTGATGATCTCGGGGTATTTGATGCTCGACAGAAAGTAGTGATCATCCTCATAGGGCAGGCTGGGGTCGAACACCAGGGCCTCGTTTCCTTCCGTGTTATAGAGCTGGTGCTGCACCACTTGCGGGTTGAGGTAAACGCCGTCGATCCGGTCATTCAGCGCCATGGCCAGCAGTGAGTCGATCTGGTTGGCCTGAATCAGCAGGATCTTGCCCGCCTTGATGTCATCCAAGTAGGGCCAGGGGGTAAAACCGCGTTGGGTGCCCAGACGTTTCAGGCGTGCTTTGCCCTGGCCGAGAAACTGCGGTTTGACCAGCACGCCATCGATGGCCGGCGCGGCCGCCTGGCTGAAATACAGCCTGTGATCCTGCTTGAGGTCGGCGTTCCAGCGCGGGTTATCCGGGTATTTGAAATCCACCCGACCGCTGAGAAAGTCGCTAAGCAGGCGTCGTACTGGTAGCGGTTCGTAGAGAAAAACATGGCCCTGCTGCGCGGCAAAGGCGTCTAGCAGATCGCGGCCATAACCCATGTACTGGCCATTCTGCACATCGGAGTAGGGCATATAAGGCTGCAGTTCGACCCCGACCTTGAAGGTGTCGGCCTGTACGGCAAATGCACTAAGGAGCAATAGGCCTGCCAGAAAAGGCAGCAGAGGTCTCATGAGTGGCGTCTCGTCCAGTGCCCTGACGGCTATAGCTCAACGATAGCTAATTGCCGGTGTTGTGTGAGCGTTGCTGTCGATAAAAGCTGACGTTTTGAGCAAAAAATGAATTCGTAAAGTGGCTGCAATGGCCATCAGTCGTGGCTTTGCGCCAGCACGAATAGACTATGAATGTTACCCTGTTAGGTGCAGCCACCGTACGGTCGGCTGTAATAGCAGGGCAATTCGGTCCTCGTGCGCGTTAAGCGTGCCACACGCAAAAGGAGCATTCCACATGGAAAAAGACCCTTCGTCTGACACGATTCCACAACCAGAGGCGGCAACTCTGGACGGTATTCCGGCCCCCTCCGGTGATGCCAATCTGATCGACACCGATTACGTCATCGGGCAAGACAATATTCAAGGCAAGTTCCTCTTCCCCCTCGATATTCACGGCAAGGTATTCAGCATTTCAGCGCTGACTATTGTGCTGTTTGTGGTGCTGACGCTGGCCCTGCAAGATCAGGTAGAGCCGCTGTTTAGCGCCCTGCGTGGCTGGTTGACCGGCAACCTGGCGTGGTTCTTTATCGGCTCGGCCAATATCTTTGTGCTGCTGTGCTTGGGCTTGATTATTTCGCCACTGGGCAAAGTTCGTTTGGGCGGTATGGATGCGAAGCCGGACTACACCTATGTCGGCTGGTTCTCCATGCTGTTTGCCGCCGGTATGGGTATCGGCCTGATGTTCTATGGCGTGGGCGAGCCCATGTCGCACTTTGGCTCGGCCATGGGCGGTGTGAGTGTCGGCGAGGATGGTCTGCGTACCGACTGGGCGCCACTCGGTGCTGCAGCCGGTGATGCTAAGGCCGCCGCCAGCTTGGGCATGGCAGCAACTATCTTCCATTGGGGCCTACACCCTTGGGCGATCTACGCGATTGTGGCTTTGGCCCTGGCGCTGTTTTCGTTCAACAAAGGCCTGCCGCTGTCGATTCGTTCGATTTTCTACCCGATTCTTGGTGAGCGGGTGTGGGGCTGGCCTGGGCATCTGATCGATATCCTTGCAGTGTTCGCCACCTTGTTTGGTCTGGCTACTTCCCTTGGTTTGGGTGCCGCCCAGGCGGCTGCCGGGCTTGATCATCTGTTCGGTATTACCGCGAACGACACCAGTAAGGTGCTGCTGATTATCGGCATCACCTGCCTTGCCCTGTTGTCTGTTGTGGCGGGCTTGGATAAGGGTGTTAAGCGCCTGTCCGAGCTGAACATGGGCTTGGCCATTGTGCTGTTGCTGTTCGTGATTATTGCTGGGCCAACGGTGGCGATCTTCACCGGTTTCTTCGATAACCTCGGCTCCTACCTGCAATATCTGCCGGCACTGTCCAACCCGATTGGCCGTGAAGACGCCAACTTCAGCCAAGGCTGGACGGCCTTCTACTGGGCCTGGTGGATCAGCTGGTCGCCGTTTGTGGGCATGTTTATCGCTCGGGTCAGCCGTGGCCGTACCGTGCGTGAGTTCCTGATTGCCGTGCTGTTGGTGCCGTCGATTGTATCGGTGCTGTGGATGACCGCATTTGGTGGCACAGCCATCAGCCAGTTTGTCGCGGATGGCTTTATGGGGGTGCAGGATGCAGCGCTGGAGCTGAAGCTGTTTGCCATGCTGGCTGAGCTGCCACTGTCGGCGATCAGCTCGTTTATCGGTATCGTCCTGGTGATCGTGTTCTTCGTCACCTCGTCGGACTCCGGTTCTCTGGTGATCGACACCATCACCGCCGGCGGCAAGGTTAATGCACCGACCCCGCAGCGGGTGTTCTGGGTGATCACCGAAGGTGTTGTAGCCATCGCCCTGTTGCTGGGTGGCGGGCTAGTCGCCTTGCAAGCCATGGCGGTGTCGACCGGTTTGCCGTTCACCATTGTGCTGTTGGTGGGCTGCGTGTCGATCGTCAAAGGCTTGATGAGCGAACCGCGCTAAAACACGGTTGTTGAGCTGTACAAGAGCGCGCCTTCGGGCGCGCTTTTTTGTGCGTGCGAGCTTTGCATTAGCCGACGCCGGCCACCTGTAGGAGCGGGCTTGCCCGCGATGCTTTACGCGGCATCACGGCTGCAAAGAGGGCCACCGCCGTAGGATGGGCTGAGCGTGGCGATACCCATCGCGTGGTCACGTGGCTGATGTGTCGACGCTACCCCGAATGTGTTGAGTGTTGTGGGCGGGGTTTTAAAAATAGAACTGTCAGCATTTTATTAGAAATGCAGGTATCAATTATCAGGGGTTACGGCAGTGTTTAACTCTTGGTCGGCTTCGGCGGCGAGTTTCAGGCGGTCAGCTTTACTGATGTATTTGTCTTTATTATTAAGTGGCGCTAACTTGGCGCTGGCTTTTTTGGCGTGCGCCTGTAGGAGTTGCTTGATCTTTTTGCGACGATTCATGTTTCTTACCCATTGTTAGATAGTAATTAGTCGCAGGTTGAAATATTGATCCAGAACTAAATATCGCGCGACGTGTTAGACCGCAGTCAGCAATTGGTTACGCCATTTCAACTCCAGCGCAGCCAGCCCGCCGACAAAAATAGCCTCCCCGGCTAAATGTACGCCTCCCAGCAGAGTCATAGTCCCAAGATACTGGGTCGCAATACCCATGCAAACGAAAGCCCAAAGCGCATTTGCGGATATTAAAATATTTATTAAGACTTTTTCTCTTTTAGCCCGCCTGGCCAGCGAGAATGAATAACAGGCATAGACTAAGTTGGTCGCGCCCATCAATAACAAGAGGTTTTCTGGGATGGCGTATAAGCCGCTAAGCCACCCGGAGAATAAGACAACTAAAAGGCCAGCTACTGCGCCAGCAGTACAGTCGACCCACAGAAGATTTTTGATTATTTGCATAGACCCTCAACTCCACAGCTCGCCCACCGGCGTATTGGTCGCGTAGTGCGTGGCCACTTGGGCTTGCAGCAGTTCGGCGGTAGCCAGGGCGTCGATCAATGCGTGGTGCGCCGAGTAAGACGGCAGGTTGTAGCGCAAGCGGCTGTCGGCCAGGCGTATCGACACTGGCTCGCGGCGCCACAAGCGTTCCCACCAGCTCGGCTGGCGATGCAGGCGGGCTTCCAGCTGCATGGTGTCGATCACGGGGAATTGCAGGCCTTCACCGAGGTGATCGCGTACGGCCTTATCAAGGAAGCTGCGTTCAATGTTGCGGTAGTGCACCACCATTACTTTGCCGGCCATGGCCGTGAGCAGCTCGTCGAGAATTTGCCCCAGGCACGGCGCGTGGAGAATGTCCGAATGGGTGATGTGGTGAAAGGTCACCGATTCGCTGCTCAATTCGCAGACCGGTTTGACCACCCAATACAGCGCGTCGCCACAACGGATGCGGCGCAGGTTGCACGGCACCAGACCGAGGCTGACGATGGCGTGCTGGTTGGCGTCGAGGCCGGTGGTTTCCACATCCAGGGCCATCAGTGGCACCTGTTCCAGCGGCGTGTCGGCGCTGACCACGCCGGCCTGGTAGAAGGCTTGCAAGCGTGGGTTCTGCGCGCTGCTGGCGAGCCTGGCGAACTGCTCAGTCCAATCGAAAAGCGCGCTGGCGAGGTGTTTGCCGTGACGCGCCATCAGCTTTTGCTCGGCTGGGCTGGATAGCGAAAGCGCAGGAATTTCTGCGCATTACTCAGCACCTGAAAGGCTTCTTTGAGGTTGTGCCGATCACTGGCTGAGATCTTTTCTGGCTCGATGTAGTTGTTCGGCTCGCGGCCTTCTGCCACCGCGCTGGCCTGATGGCGGATGCGCACCATGCTGAGAAACTCCAGGGCGTAGCGCAGTTGGCTGATGGCCTCGGGTTGCAACAGTTTGGTTTTGGCGATGGCGTCGAGCCGTTCCAGTGAGTTCTGCGCTTTGCTGCCGCACGCCAGTGCGTGGATGCGGATCAAGTCGGTGAGCGGTGCAGTGCCCCGGCCCTTGAGGTTGATGATGTGCTTCTGCTGGCCATCGGTCTCCATCACGAAGGTGCGAAAGAAGCCCAGCGGTGGGGTGCGATTCAAGGCGTTGCGGGCCATGGCGGCGAGGAAGGCTGGGGCGTTGCTGGCTTTATCGGCAAGCAGTTCCTTGAGGTTTTCCGCCAGCTCGATTTCGCCGTGTACGCCGTCCAGGTCAAAGAAGATGCTGCTGTTGAGCAAGGTTTGCGGGTTGGGGCGGTCGATCCACTCGCTGAAGTAGGTACGCCAGACCTTGAGCGGCTGTCGCCACTGGCGGTTGCTGGCCATGATTCCGCCTTTGCAATAGGTGTAGCCGCACGCCGCCAAGCCATCGCTGACGAATTTGGCCAGCTCGGCAAAGTAGCTGTCATGCAGGTCGGGGTCGAAGCGGTCGTCGAGGACCAGGGCGTTGTCTTGGTCCGTTACCACCAGCTGTTCGTCACGGGCCATAGAGCCGGCGGCGAGAAAGCAGTAAGGCACGGGCGGTGGGCCGAGTTTCTGTTCGGCCAATTCCAGCAGGCGTTGGCTGAACGCGCGGCCGATGCCGGCCATGGCGCTGCCGATCATGTGTGCGGTGGCCTGCTCGTTGGCCATGCGCACGAAGGTGCCGCGCAGGTCGGGAAGCAGCCCTTGCAGGCCGGCGACATCCGGCTGATTGAAGATCGAGTTGACCAGGTACAGGCTGCTTTGTGACTCGTAGCGAATGATGTCGGAGAGGTTGATCATCCCCACCGGGCGGCGTCGTTGCACCACCGGCAGGTAGTGGATGTTGTGGCGCAACATGCTCAACATGGCTTCGAACACGCTGTCATCAGCCTGTATGGTGATGGGATCTGGCGACATCACTTGGCTTACCGGCGTGGCGCTGTCCAGCCCTACGGCCAGCACGCGGGTGCGCAGGTCGCGGTCAGTGAGAATGCCGACCATGGTAGAGCCGGGCTCACTGCTGTCGAGAATCACCAGTGATGACACGCTCTGTTCCGTCATCAGCTGCGCAGCCTGCCGCACGGGGGTGTCCTGGCTGGCGCAAACGGGTTGGCGGGAGACCAGCGTGCGCACCTTGATCTGCATCAGGTCACTGGCTTTGCCCTGGCTCTCCACGGCGGATTTAAGCCGTGATTGCCCCTCGGCCTCAACGAAGTCAGCAAAATGGTCGTGTTGCTCACACAACTGGGCGAACAGGGCCGCCGGAATAAAGTAGATCAAGCTATCTTCGATGGCCCGGGCGGGGAAGCGCACCTTGTTGCTGCGCAGCAAGCCGGCTTGGCCGAAGATGTCGCCTTCGCTCAGGCGGTTGTACAGCTCGCCGTGACGTCGGTAGATTTCGACGGCGCCGCTGCGCACGTAATGCAGTTCATGGATGGCCGCGCCGTACAGCAGGATGTCACTGCCGGCCTTGAAGTAGGCCACTTCGACCTGGCGCGCGATGCTGTCGAGGCTGTCCTCGGGCAGGGAGTCGAAGGGCGCGAAGCGCTGCAAGTGGTCGCGGATTTCCAGTAACTCGATTTGCATGGGGGCCTCGCGGGTTGGCTGGCAGTACAGGATACGAGCATCCCAGCAGGATGTCCGCCTTGCTGGCGTTACCGGGTGTGCCTGCGTCCGCGCTCAGCGCCGATTATTATCAAGGGCAGCCGAGTGACGCGCGTGATCAAGTGGATTTTTAACGACCAGTTAAACAAGGAGCGGCGATGCAAGGTACGGGGCTTTGGTGGGGCGCGGCACTGCTGCTGTTGGCCGCTATTACGATTTATTACTACAACCGCCTGGTGTTCAACCGCGCGCGGGTGGCTGAGGCGTGGAGCGGTATCGATGTGCAGCTCAAGCGCCGCGCCAGCTTGATTCCGGCGCTGGTCGAGTGCGTGCGCCAATACATGGGCTATGAACAGGCCACGTTGCAGGCACTGGTGCAGGAACGTATGCGCGCAGTGCAACTGGCGGATTCACCGCTGGGCCAGCGTGCGCCGGTGGAGGCGCACGTGAGCACACAACTGCGCCAGCTGTTTGCTCTGTTCGAGGATTACCCCGCACTCAAGGCTGATGGCCAGTTTATTGACCTGCAGCGCACCCTCACCGAGGTCGAAAATCATATCCAGATGGCCAGGCGTTACTACAACGGCGCCGTGCGTGAACTGAATGTGCGGGTCGAGTCGGTGCCCAGCAACCTGGTGGCGCGCACCTTTGCTTTTACCCCGGCCGAGTACTTCAGCCTGGATGATCCGCGTGACGCCCAGTCACCGAAAATGGAGTTTTGAGATGTTGCGAGTCGTACGGTTTGCCCTGCTGGGGCTGTGTTTGCTGCCGTTCTGGGCCACAGCGGCTGAAGTGATTGAAGACTTTGCCGTCACCTTGCAGGTGCAGCGCGACGGCAGTGTGCTGGTAACCGAGCAGATTACCGTACAGGCCGAAGGGCAGCAGATTAAGCGCGGCATCTATCGCGATTTACCGGTCAGCTATGAGCTGCCGCTGGGTTTGCGCAAGAGTGGGCCCATTACGTTGCTTGGCGTCACCCGTGACGGCGAACCAGAGCGCGTCCGCACTGAGCGCAACGATGCCTGGGTGCGTTATTACATCGGTTCGGCGGATCACGTGTTGAAGCCAGGGCGCTATCAGTACGTGCTGCGTTATCGGGTTGAACGGCAGTTGCTCACTCATACCGATAAAGATGAGTTGTATTGGAATGTCACCGGTAATGGTTGGGTATTCCCGATTCTGCGTGCCTCTGTCGAGGTGACGCTGCCGCAGGGCGCACGCATTGGCGGGCTGGCGGCTTACACCGGCGCCGGTGGTGAGCAGGGTCAGGCGTTTGCGGTGGTCGAGCAGCGCGATGACTACTTGCATGTGGAAACCCGTGAAACCTTGCCGGCCTATCACGGCCTGACCGTGGCGGTTGATTGGCCGGCGGGGCTGGTGGTGCACCCTGGCCTGCTGCAGCGCGGCGGCTATTTACTCTGGGATAACCTCGGTCTGTGCCTGGGTGCGTTGCTGTTGATTGGTCTGCTGTTGTTTTACCTGCTCGCCTGGAATCGCGTCGGCCGCGACCCGCAGAAAGGGGTGATTATTCCGCTGTTCGAGGGGCCAGAAGGGATGAGTGCGGTGCAGGCCGGTTACCTCTGGCATCGCGGGTTTAATGGCGTTTATCAGCAAGCGCGCGCGTTCAGCGTGTGGCTGACCGATATGGCGATCCGCAAGCATCTGCATATCGAAGACAGCCCCCGTGGTGGTGGCTTTAACCTGGCGCGCGGGCAGGGCGAGCGGGACGACTTTAGCGCGAGTGATCGCGACCTGCGCAAGCGGCTGTTCCCGGCCAATAAGGAAGGCATCGCACTGCAGATCGGCAGCGAATACGAGCCGCGCCTGGCCAGTGCGGTGTCAGGCTTGAGCAGCCAATTGAAAAAGCAGGGCAAGGCCTGGTTCAGCAATAACCGTGGCATCTGGGTGTGGGGTTTGGTCTGGGCGATTGCCGCATGCCTGCTGATGGTCTGTAGCGGAGCGCAGAGCGAGGACGATATGGTCACCGGCCTGGCGGGTGCGGTGTTTAGCCTGGGGTTTGGTGTGCCCTCGCTGTTTGTGTTGCGCCTGGCTTGGCATCAACCCAGTTGGGGCAAGCAGATCGGCTTGGGTTTAATGGGTTTGATGTTTGTTTGGCCGGTGCCGATTGGTTTGTGGATGCTCATCGAGTCGACGTCGTTGCCAGCTATTTTGTTGATGGGTGTCTATCTGGTGTTGGTGGTGGTTTTTTACTACCTGCTGCCGGCGCCGTCAGTCAAAGGGCGGCGTTTGCTCGACGCCCTGGAAGGCTATCGCGACTACCTGCAGCTGGCCGAACGCGACGTGTTGGCCCTGGCAGGCGCCGCGCCGGCGATGAGCATCGCCTTGTATGAGCGGCATTTGCCTTATGCCATGGCCCTGGGTGTGGAGGATAAGTGGAGTGCGCGCTTTAGTGCAGCGTTGGCCAGCGGTTTGATTGACCCGGCGCAGCGTGACTACCAGCCCGACTGGTATCACAGCCACAGTAATTTCAGCACGCCACTGGCCATGAGCAGTGCATTGGCCGCTGGGCTGAGCAGCGCCACAGCGCTGGCCTCATCACCGCCGTCGAGCAGTTCATCGGACGGTGGTGGTTCATCCGGAGGCGGTTCGTCTGGCGGTGGTGGGGGCGGTGGGGGAGGCGGTGGCTGGTAGGGTGATTTTGTGGGAGAAGGTTCAGCCACGATCAAGGCTCGCCGCGGCTGAAGCCCCTCCCGCAGATCATGATCAGCGACATTAAGGCTTGCGGGTTTCCTGCAACATGGCCAGCAAGGCTTCGCTTTTTTCCAGTTGTTCGGCTTCGCTGAGCTGCGGGTTTTCCAGCACGCTGTCGAGCTGTTCGATCAGCTCGCTCTGTCGGTTGATGCGCTCATCCAGTTTTTCCAGCTTGCGCTGGTTGCGCCAGCTCCACAGCGCCAAGGCGCAAGCAGCCAGCACAACGGCGGCTAGCACGATCATGGTCAGGGTGTTCATCGCGGCTCCAGAGGTTTGTGCATCAACATACGCGGCAAGTTAACAGCGCCGCGCGTTACCGTCTGTGCCTGCTGCACAGAAAATCCCTGGCGGTCGAAAAACGCCTGAGCCACCAGGCTGGCCTCGGTGAATACCCTGCTAACCCCGGCCGCCTGCATGCGCGTTTCGGCTGCCGCGTACAGCGCGCTGGCGACACCTTGGCGCGCGTAATCGGGAGCGGTGAACAACAGGTCGATATGGCCGTCGAGGTTAAAGCCGATAAAACCGGCGAGCTGCCCGTCGCGGTGCGCCAGCAGCACCTGCAATCCGGCCAGGCGCTCTTGCCAGGCCGGCAGATCGGCTGCCGATGGTGCCCAGGCTTGGCGCTGCGCGGCATCATAGTGAGCGGCGGCCAGATGCTGTATCGAGGCACTGAACAGCGCCGTTACTGCGGTGAGATCGTCCGCTTGGTAGGGCCGCAGATGGATCATGGCGGTGCTGGGCATTCGGCGCTTCTGTGGTTGTAAGTGCTTAGGCATTGTCGGTGTGCGGCGGTGCATTGCTCAAGGTGATTGAGTCGTTCTGGATGGGCTGCGCCAGATCAGGGTTGCTTCTTGCGCAGGCTTTTCAGGCGCTGGCTGGCGCGCTGCACGGCGGCCATTTTTTCCGGGCGCTTCATACGTTTCCATTGTTTGATCTCGGCTTTGCTGCGCCCGCAGCTTAGGCACAGATCGCCGCTCAACTGGCAAACGGCAATACAAGGGTTGTCAATTTCCTTGGCCATGAACTATCGCTTGGCCGAACGCTGGCGGGCCAGGCGTTGTTGCCAGTTGCCGCCGTCGACCCGCAGGCACTGTTGCTCATTGTCGAGGTGGACATGGGCCGCCGGCGTGGCGAGTTGAATCGCTGCGGCCTGCAAGGCGGCAGCGGTCAGTTCCTGCATTAGACGATCCTGCCCCCTGGCGATGGCGGCGTCCTGCTCTGCCTGGCTGGCGAAGACCCAGATCACCCGTAGGCTGGCGGGGAAGTGTTGGTAATCGACATCATGGGTCAGCCACTGGAAACCGACAATTTCGGCCTTGGCGGCTTCGCAGGCGTCGGTCAGGGTCGCGGCCAACGTCCGTTCAATCTGGCTTTGCTCGCGCTTACTCAGGTTCATGGGGGTTCCTTGTTGATGAGAGCCTACCGTGCAGGATAACGCCGAAAGCGGCTGGTTTATCCGGGCATACGCGCCTCGGTGCTCAGTCGTTCGACCAGCTCATTGAGCGTTAGGCTGCCCAGGTTGTCGCCAGCGCGGCTGCGCAGGGTCACGCGGCCTTCGGCTTTTTCCTGGTCGCCGATCACCAGCAGGTAGGGCACTTTCTGCAGGGTGGCTTCGCGGATCTTGTAGCCGATCTTCTCGTTGCGCAGGTCCGCCGCCGCGCGCAGGCCGGCGCGTTTGAGCGTGGCGAGCACTTGGCGGGCGTAGTCGTTCTGCCCTTCGGAGATGGTCAGCACGGTCGCCTGTTGCGGGGCCAGCCACAGCGGAAACAAGCCGCTGTAGTGCTCGATCAGGATGCCGGTAAAGCGCTCCAGCGAGCCGAACAGGGCACGGTGCAGCATCACCGGGCGCTCGCGTTCGCCCTGTTCGTTGATGTAGCTGATGTCAAAACGCTCCGGCAGGTTGAGGTCCACCTGCAGGGTGCCGCACTGCCAGTCGCGGCCGATGGCGTCGCGCAACACGAACTCCAGTTTCGGCCCGTAGAACGCGCCTTCGCCGGGGTTGAGCTGGTAGTCGATGCCCATCCGCTGCAACGCGCCGGACAGTGCGCCTTCGAGTTGATCCCAGGTGGCGTCGCTGCCGATGCGGTTGATCGGGCGGGTGGAGAGCTTCACCGCCACCTCGTTGAAGCCGAAGTCGCGGTAGATGGCGAACACCAGGGCGATGGTGTCGGCGCACTCCTGCTCCATCTGCGCGGTGGTGCAGAAGATGTGTGCGTCGTCCTGGGTGAAGTGGCGCACGCGCAGCAGGCCGTGCAGCGCGCCGGACGGCTCGTAACGGTGCACCTTGCCGAACTCGGCCATGCGCAGCGGCAGGTCGCGGTAGCTTTTCAGGCCACGGGCGTAGAGCGCCACCGCGCCGGGGCAGTTCATCGGCTTGAGGGCGAACACGCGTTCGTCTTCGGTGGTGGTGGTGAACATGGCCTCGCGGTAGTTGAACCAGTGTCCGGAGGTTTCCCACAGGCTGCGGTCCATCACGTCCGGGGTGTTGACCTCGACGTAGCCGGCGGCGTCCTGCTGCTGGCGCATGTAATTGATCAGCTGCTGGAACAGGGTCCAGCCCTTGGGGTGCCAGAACACGGAGCCGGGGGCGCAGTCGTCGAAGTGGAATAGGTCAAGCTGAGCACCGAGCTTGCGGTGGTCGCGCTTGCCGGCTTCTTCCACGCGTGTGAGGTAGGCCTTGAGCTCTTTCGGCGTGGCCCAGCAGGTGCCGTAGATGCGTTGCAGTGCGGCGTTTTTGGCGTCACCGCGCCAGTAGGCGCCGGCCACTTTGGTCAGTTTGAACGCTTGCAGCAGGCCGGTGCGCGGGATATGCGGGCCACGGCAGAGGTCTTCAAAATCACCCTGGCGGTACAGCGACAGCACTTCGCCGGCGGGAATGTCGCGGATCAGCTCGGCCTTGTAATGCTCGCCCTGGGCCTCGAAATGAGCGATGGCGGCATCACGCGGCAGCTCGCGGCGGCTGACCGGTAGATCGCCGGCTGCCAGTTCCTGCATGCGCGCTTCGATCAGCGCCAGATCGTCCGGAGTAAAGGGTCGTTCGAAGGCGAAGTCGTAGAAAAAGCCGTCTTCGATCACCGGGCCGATGGTCACCTGGGCGCTGGGGTACAACTGCTTCACGGCCATGGCCAGCAGGTGTGCGCAGGAGTGGCGCAGCAGCGCCAGGCCGTCGCCGTCGCGGGCGGTGATCAGGCTGAGCTGGGCGTCGTTTTCGATCAGGGCGCTGGTGTCCACCAGTTGGCCATTCAGGCGGCCGGCCAAGGCGGCTTTGGCCAGGCTGGGGCCAATATCGGCGGCCACCTCGGCCACGCTCAGCGGCCGGGAGTAATGACGTTGGCTGCCGTCGGGCAGGGTGATGCTAGGCATATGGGTTCTCTAATCAGGTGCGGTTAAACATAAAATCTGTAGGGTGGGTTACGCGACGCCCGGATTGCGTGGTGGCGCCGATAACCACGTCTATGCGCCGCTAACCCACCCTACCTAGTCCGTCTTCAAGCTCTTGTCAGCCGCGTCTATAGCGCAGCGGCAAGCCCTCGCAGTCGTCCTGCACCTGGCCGTTGTGCCAGGCCAGTTGGCCGGAGACGATGGTGCTGCGCACGGCATGGCGGAAGGCGCGCCCCTGGAAGGGCGTCCAGCCGCAGTGGGCGAGCGTCGGGTCGGCTTCCACCGGGCGCGGTTCGCGCAGGCGTTCGATCAGCGTCAGGTCGGCCCAGTAGCCTTCGCGTAAGTAGCCGCGTTGCTCGATAGCAAAGCGTTGGGCCACCGCATGGCTGGTTTTCTCGACCAAGGTGGTCAGTGGCAACAGGCCGTCGGCCACCAGTTCCAGCAGCGCCGGCAGAGCGTGTTGCACCAGCGGCAGGCCGGATGGGGCTTGTAGATAAGGTCGCTGCTTTTCTTCCCAGGTGTGCGGGGCGTGGTCGGTGCCGATGATGTCCAGTCGTCCGCAGAGCAGCGCCTGGCGCAGGGCGTCGCGGTCGGCCTGGGTTTTGATCGCCGGGTTGCATTTGATCAGGTGGCCGAGCGCCGCGTAATCGCGGTCGTCAAAGCACAGATGATGCACACAGACCTCGGCGGTGATCCGCTTGCCGGCCAACGGGCCGGGCTGGAACAGGCTAAGTTCGCGGGCGCTGGTGATGTGCAGCACGTGCAATTGGGTATCAAAGCGTTGCGCCAGACTGACCGCGAGGCTGGAAGACTGGTAGCAGGCCTCGGCATCACGAATCAGTGGGTGCTGGTCGGGCGCAATGTGCTCGCCATACTGCGCTTGCCACTGCATTTCATGTTCGCGGATGCGTGGCGTGTGTTCGCAGTGCGTCAGGATGAGGGTCGGGCAGTCGCGGAATAGCCGCTCCAGCGAGGGCAGGTCGTCGACCAGCATATTGCCGGTGCTGGCCCCCATAAACACCTTCACTGCCGCCACGCGGTTGGGGTCGAGGGCGGCGACGATGTCGAGGTTCTCGTGGCTGACGCCAAAGTGGAAGCCGAAGTTGGCTTTGGAGCAGCTCGCGGCGCGGCGTTCCTTGGCCTTCAGGGCATCCAGGTTGAGGGTCGGCGGGGTGGTGTTGGGCATGTCCATCACGCTGGTGATGCCGCCGGCCACTGCCGCGCGCGATTCGGTGGCGAAGCTGCCTTTATGCGGCGCGCCGGGGTCGCGAAAGTGCACTTGATCGTCGATCATCCCTGGCAGCAAAAACTGCCCGGCGGCCTCAATCTCGACCTTGGCGTTGAGGCCGGTGAGGCTGCTGGCGATTTTCTCAATGCGGCCGTTATGCACCCGTAGATCGGCGTAGAACTCGCGGCCTTCGTTGATCAGGCGCGCGTTGCGAATCAGCAGGTCAGTCATGGCGATGCTTCTCAATACAGTGGCGAGTGGACGGCATCGGGTCGTAGCCACCCGGATACCAGGGTTGGCAGCGCAGCAGCCGGCGCAGAGCCAGCCAGCTGCCGCTCAGCGCGCCATGGCGTTCAATCGCTTCGATGGCGTAGTGCGAACAGCTCGGGTGGAAGCGGCAGCGCGTCCCGAGTAAGGGGCTGATCAGGTACTGATAAAGGCGCACCACACCGATCACTACGCGCGTCATTGCGCCACGCTGATTACGCACACCCGCTCGGCGCGGATGGCGTTGTAGAAGCAATTAGGGCGACCGGTGTGACAGGCCGGTCCATCCTGCTCAACAAGTAGCAGCACGGCGTCGCCGTCGCAGTCCAGGCGCGCTTCGACCAGCCGTTGGCGGTGGCCGCTGGTTTCGCCTTTGCGCCACAGTTGCTGGCGCGAACGCGACCAGTAGCAGACTTGACCGCTGGCGAGGGTCTCTTCCAGTGCGGTGCGGTTGATCCAGGCCAGCATCAGCACTTCGCCGCTGTCATGTTGCTGGGCGATGGCGGCGATCAGGCCGTCGGCATTCCAAGGGATGGCATCCAGCACCTCGCTGAACGGGCGACTGTCGCCCAGCCCGGCTTGTTCCAGCGCAAGCCACAGGCTCATGGTTTAAGTGCGGCCAGTAGGGTGTCGAGGTTGTGTTTGAACATGCCCAGGTAGCTGCTGGCAGGGCCTGCGCTGGCCAGGGCATCGGAATACAGAGTGCCGCCGACCTTGGCGCCGCCTTCAGCGGCTATCTGCTGGATCAGGCGCGGGTCGCGGATGTTTTCAACGAACACCGCGCGCACGCCATCGGTGCGAATCTGGCGGATCAATGCTGCCACTTCGGCGGCCGAGGGTTCGTCTTCGGTGGACAGCCCCTGGGGTGCAATGAAATTCAGGCCATAGGCCTGGCCCAAATAACCGAAGGCGTCGTGACTGGTGATGATGGTGCGTTGGGCCGGCGGTAATTGGCCCAGGCTGCGGCGGGCCTCACTCAGCAGGACGCGGATCTGGCTGATGTAGGCCTCACTGCGGTAAGCGTAATACTCGGCATTGGCCGTATCGATCTGGCTCAGTGTGTTGGCGATGTTGCGCACGTAGATTTCGGCGTTGGCCAGGTTCTGCCAGGCATGCGGGTCGGCCACCCGCTGTCCCTCTTCATCAAGCATTAGCGGCAGCACGCCGGCGCTGGCATCAATGCGCTTGCCAGGAGCTTCGCTGCTGTCGATCAAGCGCGCCAGCCAGGGCTCAAAGCCCAGGCCGTTGGCGATAATCAGATCGGCCGCGAACACTGCTTTAGCGTCGTCGGTGCTGGGTTGGTAGACGTGAGCATCGGTATCGGCGCCGACAAGGTTGTGAAGTTCGAGCTTATCTCCGGCAATTTGTTGGGTAATGTCGGCCAAAATGCTGAAGCTGGTAACAACCTTGAGTTTTTCATCTGCGTTAGCGAAAAGGCTAAGGCTTAGGGTTAGCAGGGCAATCAGGATGCGCATGGTTGTTCCTTAGTGGGCGGGAGATAAATGGGGTTGGCGGCGCAGCAGGCCATTCAGTGGCCCGAGCAATACGGAGCAGACATAGGCCAGGCCGGCGAGCAACACGATGCACGGCCCGCTGGGCAGGTTGGCGTAATACGACAGCAGCAGGCCGAGCCACACGCAGACTGCGCCGGTGAGTGCGGCGAGCAGCAACATGCGCGGCAGGTGGCGGCTCCAGAAGCGTGCGGCAGCGGCCGGTAGCATCATCAGGCCGACCACCATCAACGCGCCGATGGCCTGAAAGCCGACCACCAGGTTGAGCACCACCAACGTCAGAAACAGCCCATAGGCCAAGGGTCCGAAGCGGCTGACGCCCGCGAGAAACAACGGATCGAGGCTGTCCATCAGTAACCAGCGATAGATCAGGGCGAGCAGCAGCAGGCTGCCGGTGGACACCAGCAGCATGCCGTTCAGGGTGGGTGGGTCCACGGCCAGCACCGAGCCGAACAGCAGGTGCAGCAGGTCGAGTTTGTTGCCGGCCAGGCCTAGCAGTAGCACGCCGCTGGCCAGGGAAATCGGGTAGATGGCGGCCAAACTGGCGTCTTCACGTAGGCCGGTGCGCCGCGTGACCCACGCCGCGATACCCGCCATGCCAAGGCCTGCGACTAAGCCGCCGAGCGTCAATGCCGGTAGGCTCAGGCCAAACAGCCAGAAGCCTACGGCGGCTCCGGGCAGAATGCCGTGGGCGATGGCGTCGCCCATCAGGCTTAAACGGCGCAATACCAGAAATACGCCCAGCGGCCCGGCACTCACAGCCAGCGCCACACCGCCAACCAGCGCACGGCGCATAAAGGCGAATTCGACAAAGGGGCTCCAGAGCAGCTCCAGGCTCACGCCACTTGCTCCAGCGATGAGCGCTGACCCACCAGCTCGCGAATAGGCGCAAAAATGCAGCCGCTGCGCGACACCAGCAAGGCGTTATCCAGGTGCTGACTCATGTTGCTGATGGAGTGGCTCACGACGATTTGCGTGCGGCCTTGTGTGTGCCAACGCTGAATGTGCTGCCAAAGCAGGACCAGGCCGTGCTCATCCAGCGCGGCTTCGGGTTCGTCTAGCAGCAGCACCTGGGCGTCGGTCAGGTTCAGGCGGGCGAGCAGGGCGCGTTGTAATTCGCCACCGGACAACGCCTGCAGGCTGTGCTGTTGCAAATCGAGCAAGCCCCAGTCGGCCAAGGCTTGCTCCAGGCGCCTCTGACGCTGCTGGCGATTGAGCGGGCTGCGCCATAAACCGGCGCTGACCAGATCGTGCAGTTTGATCGGGAATTGCCGGTCCAGCGCCTGCTGTTGTACCAAGTAGGCAACCCCGCCCAGACGTGGCACCGTGAGTTCGATAGCGCCGCGCAGCGGTTGTTGGATGCCGGCAATGACCTTGAGCAGGCTGCTTTTGCCGCAGCCGTTAGCGCCGATCACGCCCGTTAGGCTGGCGCGTGCCAGGTGCAGGTTTAAAGGCGGCGTCAGGGTCCGCCCGCCTGGGCCCCACTGCAGGTTGTGGCAGTGGATCATGTCTTGCTCCAGTTCCAGCGGCTGACAGCGACGGCATCGTGGGCGTGCAGGCTTTCGGCATGTACCACGCGCAGGTGAAAGGCGTTGAATGCAGTTTGTTCGCGCAATGCGCTGTGCAGCCGGCGGGCGGCGTCTTCGCAGAACATTAGGTTTTGCCCGTTGGCCAGGGCGAAAGCCTGTTCATCGGCACGCTTTACAGCAGTTTGCACCGCGGTGCCGAGTGCCTGTTCGGCGGCGTCGATCAACTCAACCAGCGGCAGCTCAGCGCAGTCGTCGTGCAGGCGTACTTGCAGGGTGGCGTAGCTGCGCTGGCTGTGTGGGGTGGCGACGATGCCTTGGGGCGAGCCGAGCCAGGCCAGCAGGTGCGCGTGATCCAGCGGCTGGTTGGCGAAGTCCTCGATAAAGCGTTGCTGAATCAGCTGGCGCGCCAATGCGGCGGAGCAAGGGCAGGTTGATGAATAGGCCACTTCTACCTGTAGTTCCACGTGAAACCCCCATGAATCCTGACGTGCACGCACTTCGAAGGGGTAGGCCTTCCAGCCGGCGAGGGGGCTGACCAGTGCTGGACGACTGAGCAGAGTCTCGCCGCGCAAGGTAATGGAGGTTTGCTGCGACAGGTCCTGGTGGCTGTCGAGAAACTCGCCCAGCAGTTGCTGCAGCGTCGCTTGGTTCAGCGCGTTGTGCTCCAGCGCATGTAATGCCAGGTAGAGGCGCGACATATGAATGCCGCGGGCATTGCCATCATCCAGGCTGACCCCGACATCGGCGCGGGTATTGATGCGTTGCCCGGCCAGGTTGATCGGCAGCGCTATGCCCTGCATGCCGACCCAGTCCAGAGCCTGTTCATGGGCAGGTATTTGCGTGGCTATATCCGGCAAGGTCAGTGCGTTCATCAGAAATCTGCCGCTCGGTTATGGGTTTAAATGTTATGTTATAACAAGTAAATTACAAAACCAGCGAATCCTGACAATGATCGAAATGCCACTCACCCACGCCGAGCTGCTCGCCCAGCCGGCGGATGACTATATGAACACCGCGCAGCAGCAGTTCTTCCGCGCGCTGCTTCTCAACCAGCGCGGCGAACTGCAAACGCGCATTGCTGACGAGTTCGAAGGCTTGCGCGAGCGCGAAACCAGCAGCGATCCCGCCGACATTGGTAGCGCCGAAGAGCGCCGCCAATGGCAGCTACGCCTATTGGAGCGAGAAAAAAAGCTACTCGACAAGATCGACGAAGCCCTCGATCGCCTGGCCCGTGGCGAATACGGCTGGTGCCGCGAAACCGGTGAACCGATTGGCCTCAAGCGCTTACTGCTGCGGCCCACCGCGAGCCTGTGCATCGAAGCCAAAGAACACCAGGAACAGCGGGAAAAACACCTGCGTCATACCGACCAATGATGGAGCCTGAAACCATGACCAATCGTCTTCCCGTCACCGTGTTGTCCGGCTTTCTCGGGGCCGGTAAAAGCACCTTGCTCAATGCCATCCTGAAAAACCGCCAAGGCTTGAAAGTGGCGGTGATCGTCAACGATATGAGCGAGATCAACATCGATGGCAGCGAAGTTCAGCGTGATGTCAGCCTGAACCGCGCCGAAGAAAAGCTTGTGGAGATGAGCAACGGCTGCATCTGCTGCACCTTGCGTGAGGATTTGCTGGAAGAAGTCGGTCGCCTGGCCCGCGATGGCCGTTTCGATTATTTGCTGATTGAGTCCACCGGCATTTCCGAGCCGCTGCCAGTGGCTGAGACCTTTACCTTCCGTGGTGAGGATGGCCAGAGTTTGGCCGATGTGGCGCGCCTGGACTGCATGGTGACGGTGGTCGACGGGGTGAACTTTCTGCGTGATTTCCATGAGGCCGAGAGCCTGGCCAGCCGTGGCGAAACCTTGGGCGATGAAGATGAGCGCTCAATCACCGACCTGCTGATCGAGCAGGTGGAATTCGCCGATGTACTGCTAATCAGCAAGATCGACCTGATCAGCAGTGTCGAGCGCGAAGAGCTGATGGCTATCCTCAAGGGCTTGAATACCCATGCCGACATTGTGCCGATGGCCATGGGCGCGGTGCCGCTAGAAAAAATCCTCAATACCGGTCGTTTCGACTTCGAACGTGCCGCCCAGGCGCCCGGCTGGCTTAAAGAGCTGCGCGGTGAGCATGTGCCGGAAACCGAGGAATACGGCATCGCATCCAGTACCTACCGCGCGCGCAAGCCGCTGCATCCCGAGCGTTTCTTCAATTTCATCAATCGGGAGTGGAGCAACGGCCGCCTGTTGCGCAGCAAGGGCTTTTTCTGGTTAGCCAGCAAGTACCAGGAGGCTGGCAGCTGGTCGCAGGCCGGTGGCCTGATGCGTCATGGTTTTGCCGGGCGCTGGTGGCGTTTTGTGCCGAAAGACCAGTGGCCGCAGGACGATGAAGGGCTGCAGGCGATTATGAAAAACTGGCAAGCGCAGACCGGCGACTGCCGCCAGGAGCTGGTGTTTATCGGCCAGAACATCGACTTCACTCAGTTGACCGCAGAGCTGGATGCCTGCCTGCTGACCGATGCGGAAATGGATTTGGGCGCGGACGCCTGGCGGGCGCTGCCTGACCCGTTCGGCTCTTGGCATGAGGAGGCGGCCTGATGCTGGAGCCTGTGTTGCGTCAGCCGTTGCAGCAGGTACGCAGCGAGCAGATTGAAGTGCTCAGTGAGGTGCTGCGTGAAGAGATCAATCTGGCGGTTTGGCAGCGCCAGTTGCCGACGCAAATCAGTGATTTCGCCAGCGCCTTGTTGGCCGAAGGCTCGTCGCTGGGACACTCCATTGTGCTGGAGCTGGCCAACCCGGAGAGCACGCCGAACCTCAGTGGCTTGGCCGATGGCTACAGCGATCTGCCGGGCCAGGCGGCTTTTGTGCAGGACGTCAGCTGGTTGGTCAGCGCCTTTGCTTGCCTGTTCGACGCCAAACGTATCGGCCTGCGCCTGCGCATTCTCGACAAGGCCATGTGCCCGCGCTTTCATGTCGACCATGTACCGGTGCGGCTGATCACCAGCTACGCCGGGTTAGGCAGTGAGTGGCTGGGAGAAGGCGTGATGGCACGCCGGCGCCTCGGTGATCCGGTCGCCGAGCCCAGTGACGCCACGCTGATCCAGCGCGCTACGAACGGGCATGTGCTGCTGGCCAAGGGCGAAAAATGGATCGGCAACGAGGGCGGCGGCTTGATCCACCGCTCGCCGCAGCCACCAGTCGGCGAGCGACGGCTGTTATTGACCATGGACTGGTTGGCTTAAACACCCGAAAAATAATTGGCTATAGATACAGCAGGCCACTAAGCCGCCGCGTGTGACGTAGATCAGCAGGTTGCTTCTGTTTTTGTCTCCCGGTGTTACTGTGCATGCATAAGAGTGGAGATCGATGGCATGCGGCTTTGGGTGCGGGCGGAGCAATCGACGGAATCATTTGAGCAGCTGAGTCAGCGCGTATTTGGCAATGTGCTGCTGATCATTGCGCTGATGTCACTGCCCGCCACACTGCTATCGCTGTGGCGCGCCAGCTTTATGGGCTGGCAGCTGTTTATGGTCATACAAGTGCTGGCTTGCCTGGCTATCTGGGCCATGGTGTTGCTGCGCGAGCAGCTGTCCATTCAGGCGCGCCTGGTCGGGCTGTCACTGGTGTTTTTCCTGTTTGTCACGCCCGCGACCCTGCAGCTTGGGCCCGTCGCCGAGTCCCGTGGCTTTCTGATGTTTCTGGCCTTTCTGGTGGGTCTTTTCGCCACCCCGCGTGCCGTACTGCTGCTCACGGGGCTAATCCTACTCTGGGTGTTTGGCTTTGCCCTGTTGGCGGTCAATCAAGGCCTGCCGCTGCAAATTGATGATTACCAGGCGTATAGCGAGCAACCCGCTGTCTGGGTGGTGATGGCCATGGTGATTGGCTTGTTCAGCGGCACCATCGGCTATGTGGGCGCGGCCCTGATGCAGCACCTCAAGCATCAGGCCCAGGCGCTACAGCGCAATGAGGCTCGGCTGCGCGGACTGTTTGAGCTGTCGCCCATTGGTATTGCCTTGAGTGATGTACGCACGGGGCGCTTTCTTGAGGTCAACGAGCAGTTACTCGCTGATACCGATTACAGCCAAGAGGCTTTTCTTCAGCTCGATTACTGGCAGCTGACACCCCGCGAGTATGAGTCTCAGGAAGTGCAACAGCTGCAACTACTCCTGGAAAACGGGCGCTTCGGCCCTTACGAAAAGGAGTTGCGCCGTCGCGATGGCAGTCATTTCCCGGTGCGGGTCAAAGGCCTGCTTGTGAAAGACGCCAATGGGCAGCGGCAGATTTGGTCGATGGTCGAGGATATTTCCGAAGAGCAGCGCCTAGCCAAGCTGCAGCGAGAGTTTGTCTCCACGGTCAGCCACGAATTACGCACCCCCTTGACCTCCATCACCGGGGCGCTGGGGTTGATTAGTGGTGGTGTGCTCGGTGAGCTGCCGGATCAAGCCCGCGGTATGTTGGAAATCGCCCAACAGAACAGTCAGCAGTTGGCCCTGCTGGTCAATGACCTGCTGGACATGGAAAAGCTGCTGGCGGGCAAGATGGAGTTCAATCTGCAACCCCATGCTTTGTTGTCCTTGGTCGAATTGGCTTTACGCAATAACCAGAGCTATGCCGAACAGCATCAGGTTCAGCTAACGCTTGTCAGCCAGTCAGATGCCCGGGTGCGGGTCGATGCGCTGCGCCTGGGACAGGTGTTGAACAACCTGCTGTCGAATGCGGCCAAGTTCTCGCCACGCGGCGCTCAAGTTGAACTGGGTATCAAGGTGCATGAGGGGTGGGTCAGGGTCAGCGTGCAGGATCATGGCAGCGGTATCCCGCTGGAATTCCATAACAAGGTCTTCGACAGCTTCACCCAGGCCGATAGTTCCAGCACGCGTAGCAAAGGTGGCACCGGCTTGGGGCTGGCTATCACCCGTCAGTTGTTGGAGCGTATGGGCGGGCGAATCACCTTTTCCAGCGAAGTGGGTAAAGGCACGACCTTCTACTTTGAACTACCGCTGTGCGAGTAACTCAGCGCGCCATCCACACGCCCTTGCTTTGCTGCTCGCAAAAGGGTTTGAGGTAGGTGGCATCACTGGCCACGCCGTAATAATGCACATCCTGTTGGTAGGGCGTGCCGCCAACGGTGGCATTGCGGCAAACGCCAAAGGACCCCGTCGGGCATTGCTCCACAAACTCCACCGCGACCTTCTGGCCTTGCAGCTGCGGCTTGCAGAAGCCGGTGCGAAACAGGTTGGGCGGGATGCTGCGGTTCTGCTGGCAGACCTTCACATCCAGGCGCTCGGCCTGGCTATGCACCACGCAGGCTTCGCCCCAGGCCAGGCCGGACAGTGCAAACAGGCTCAGCAGCAGAAAAGCGCGCATCAATTGACCCTCGAAAAATATGCCGGCGACTCTAGCATGCAGGGTTTAATCAGTCTGCGGGCTACGTTGGGATCGCACACAGGCGCCGCTAGAATGGCGGCAGCCAAATTCTTCTCTCTGATAGACAGTGCAAACGCCGATCATGCTGAAAAATATACCCACTCATGTGATTGCCGGGCCGCTTGGTGCGGGCAAGACCAGCTTGATCCGTAATTTGCTGGCGCAGCGCCCGCCGACCGAACGCTGGGCGGTGTTGATCAACGAATTTGGCTTGATTGGTCTGGATGCCGCGTTGCTGACCACTGATGACGATGGCGTGGCTCTCGGCGAAGTGGCCGGTGGTTGCCTGTGCTGCGTCAACGGCGTGCCGTTTCAGGTCGGGCTAAGTCGTCTATTACGTCAGGCCAGGCCGGATCGACTCTTGATCGAGCCATCTGGCCTGGGTCATCCCTTGCAATTGCTGGAGCAACTGCGCGAAGCGCCCTGGGCTGGGGTGCTGACGGTGCAGGAACCGCTGCTGGTGCTGGACGCCCAGGCCCTGGCCGCAGGTGAGGCGCTGCCCGATAGCCAACAGGCGACGCTTGGTCGCGCCGGCTTATTAGTGCTGAACAAGGCTGAAGGGCTCGATCAGGCCGCAAAAGCGCGAATCCAAGCGCAGCTGCCGGCGCGGCCGCTGTATTGGACGAGCCAAGGCGCACTGCCGCTGGCGCAATTACCTGGCGTTAATGCTCAGGCCCAGGCGGGCAGCACCTTGGGTGATTTGCCGCCCGCCGCTAAGGCATTGCCGCTGCTGTGGCGCAGCCCGAGCGAGCCAATCTGCCAGGTTCAGCAACAGGCCGAAGGCTGGAGCATCGGTTGGCGCTGGCACCCCAGCCAGCAGTTTGAGCTGATGCGCGTGCAGCAGTGGCTGAGCAACCTGCCTTGGCGCCGCGCCAAGCTGGTGCTGCACTCCAACGCCGGCTGGCTATCCGCCAACGCCCTGAACGGTCAGGCGTTGCATTGGCAAAACAGCGAATGGCGCACGGACTCGCGGCTGGAGCTGATCTTTAACGAAGCGCAGGACATCGCCGCATTGCAGGTGGAGTTTGCCCAGTGCTTGCTGTGAGGCCACTTTGCCGGTTATTTCAGTAGGGCCTCTTGGGCCGGTTGAGCCAGCGTGGGCAGCTGCTCCAGGTCGACGATGATCTGTCGGCTGTAGCGATTGACCAGGGTGGGGACATTGTCCTTTTGGTAATATCGCAGCGACGGTTCGATATAGCGCCATCTGCGTTCAATGCTGTGCAGCAACGCCTGCGCCTCGCCGTCTTTATACTTTTGCCGCAGTTGCTGCAGGCCCTCGCTAAAGACTTTGCTCTGCACATCCAGCGCCGGGTTATCCCCGCCGAGGGCATTGGCTCCCACGCTATGGGCTAGGTAATCGGTGGTAAGGGTTTGCAGCTGCATGGCCAGCACCCGACTGCGTGTCGTCATTGGATCTGGCTGCTGGTAATAGACGTCCAAACTGTCGCTAAGGCGCGTCAGCAGGCGATTTAACTGAATCAGTTCGGCAATCGACCCACCGCTTGGGCTGAGCTGTTGCTGCAGGCTGCTCGCCAGTTCTTGTAGCAGCGCACGGTAGGCGGGCCACTGTTCACGTAATAGCAGCAAAGTATTGAGCCCGTCGCCATCAGCGGGAGCATCCAGTTGGCGAAGCAGTTGATCTGTCTGGATGATGCGTTGCTGCACTGATGCCAGGTGTGCCGGGTCGTTGTCGACCCCGTACAGCAGATAGAAGTCGCCCAGTGAGCCGCTAAGCTCGAGGCGTATCTGCTGCAGCGCCATGGTCGGTTGTGTGGTTGCTGCGTAGCTGTTGAGGCAAGCGAGAAAAATTGCCAGCGCGCAAAGCTGGCGCAGGTATGAATGATTCATTGAGGTGTCCTAAGGTGCGGCCGGGCTTCTACCCGGCCGCATGTTGAGTGGTCAGGGATAGGCGTTAAACCAGGCCAGGGTCTTGCCCGGCGAGGCATCGAACCATTCATGCTGGCCCAGTGCTTGGGTGTAACGACCCGTGGGAATGCTCTGATAGAGCAGGCGGTCGTAGTACATATCCATACTCCACCAAGGCACCACGGCATCGACAAAACCGTGGATGAAATAGGTCGGCGGATGATCGGCTGGCAGGGTGTTCGGTACCGAGCAGATAGGCCCACTGCAGGTCGCGTAGGAGCCGGAGTGAACCACCAGGGCCTTGAATTGGCCGGGGAAGCTGACGGCCATGCGACTGGTGTTATAGCCGCCGCTGGAGATGCCTGTGGCGTACTTACGCTGGCCGTTCAAGGGGCCGAAATGACCATTGTCGATGGCCTGGAACAGGTTGCTGAGGAAGGTGAAGTCAGTACTGGTTTCATATAGCTCACCCGATAGACCGGGGATATTGGTGTGCCAGAACAAATCGGCCGGCGCGCTGGGGGCAATCACCGCGTAGCCGTTGTCTAGCAAGGTCTTGATGGTCTTGCCTTCGTTGTACAGCTTGCCCAGCCAGGCATTGCTGTAATAAACGAAATTATCCAGCGCAAAGAACGAACCTTGATAGAACACCACCACTGGCCAACCTCCCGGCGGCGGGGTACCCGCTGGGTGTTGGTAGATCACTTTACGGGTCGCCAGAACGCCAGAATTGATCCAAGTCGATTGGTGGCTGCAGCTGATCTTGCCGGGCAGCAACAGGGTCTTCTTGCGCTCGCTGCAGGGTGAGTCGGCCCAACTGGGGCTTGTAAACAGACACGTCAGCAGGGCGATCAGGCCCAGCCGACGCACATTTTGCTTGGCAGTAAACATGTGCTATCTCCAGTTTCTTATTGGTTTTTTATCGGGGCGTCCTCCTGACGGTAATAAGTGATTCCCTGCATTCGCAACGTAAATAGAAACCTGAATTCCGATTCCGTCAAGTTGGCCAAGTCACGGAATTTGCCTGCTGTAGCGCGGCGATCGGTCTAGCGCCGGCTATCGACGAGAAGAAAAAATCTTTTGTGAGCTTGCCAAGACAAGACGTTGGTACTACTTTATCGGAACCGATGTTCCGGTTCCGATAAAAACAATACAGCAGGAGATCGTCGTGGCGACCCAGAGATCAGCATGGACGGCAGGTTGCTTGGCATTGCTGGCGGCCAGCCAGGCAGATGCCTTTCAGACGCGCTCAGGAGACTGGGCGCTGTCGTTGGATACCACCCTGTCTTACGGGGTGAATTACCGCATGGAGAGTCAGGATCGTCGCCTGATCGCCCGCGCCAATGGTGGCAGGGGCGATAACAGCGGCCTGATCAACTCCGATGACGGCAATCTCAACTTCAAGAAAGGTGAGCTGTTCTCAGAAGTGACCAAGGTGGTCACCGAGATGGACCTGAATTTTCAGGACAACTACGGCATCTTTCTGCGCGCCCGCGGCTTCTACGATTTTGAGCTGAAGGACGATGATCGCCGCCACCGCGAGATTTCCAATAAGGGGCTGGACGATGCCGGCTCCAGCGTCGACCTGCTGGATGCATTCGTTTACGGCAGCTGGACCGTGGCTGACCGTGCGCTCAACGTCCGCCTGGGGCGCCAGGTTATCAATTGGGGCGAAGGGCTGTTCTACCAGAACGGTATTGGCGCAACCAACCCGGTCGATCTCAATGCCCTGCGCGCCCCAGGCTCCGAGCTGAAAGAAGCTTATATGCCGACCCTGATGGGCTACGCCTCGTTCGAGCTGAGCGACGGTCTGTCCATCGAAGGTTACTGGCAACCCGGCAGCGCCTGGGACGAAACCAAGATCGACCCCTGTGGCACCTATTTCTCCACCCTGGATGTGCTCGGTGGTGGTTGCAATTACCTGATGCTGCCCCCTTTGCAGGAGCCGTTGCTCGGTGGTCAAGCCTTTGACAGCCCAGAACAGGCTCAAGCTTTTGCCGATAGCCTGGGCCCAGGCTTCGCCAATGATCTGCTGCGCGGTTACTTGCCGACGACCTATATCTCGCGGGGCAAGGATGTAGAAGCCGATGATGCCGCGCAGTTTGGTGTGGCCATGCGTTGGATGGTGCCGGAGCTGAACGACAGTGAGCTGGGCTTCTATTACATGCGCTACAACATGAACGTGCCGATGCTCGGCTTGACGGTTGGCCAGCCGGTGGTGCTGCCTGTGGTGGGCGCGTTGCCGTCTGGGACCAGCTCCAGCTACTACGCCGAATACCTGGAAAAGCGCCACCTCTATGGCCTGAGCTTTAACACCAGTATCGGCGGTGACAGCTTCCTCAATGGCCTTTCGGTGGCTGGTGAACTGAGCTACCGACCCAATGCGCCGATTGCACTCGGCTTGGGTGAATACCTGCCGACAGCATTGCTGGGCAACCTGGCAGGCCTGCCGGTCGGTACGCGCCTCGATGGCTTCGAAGAGAAGGCCATGTGGCAAGCCTCGCTGGTGGGTATCTACAGCTTTAACAACCTGCTCGGGGCCAACGCCGCCACCCTGATGACGGAGGTGGTCGGCAGCCGGGTACAGGGCCTGGAGTCGGATGTCGATTACTACGGCGCGACCTCCAGTGCCTGGGGGGCGCAAAGCAGCCTGTCGCTGACCTACAGCAACGTATTCAACGTGGTCAATCTGGTGCCCAGCCTCAGTTACCAGTACGGCATCAACGGCGTTGCACCGCAGCTGACCAATGGCCTGTTGGAAGAGCGCAAAAGCTACTCGCTGGGCCTCGATGCGATCTATCAGGAGTCCCTGGCCGTCGGCGTCAAATATGTTGGCTACAGCGGTGGCGGTTTGGCCAACAAGCTCAGCGACCGCGACTACCTCGGCTTCAACATCAAATACAGTTTCTAGGACGAGATCACCATGAAGACTTCAGGATTGTTGCGCGCCAGTCTGTTTGGCACTTTGTTGCTGAGCAGCGCGCTGGCTCAGGCCCAAGTGGATGCCGTCCAGGCCGCACGCCTCGGCCAGGACTTGACCCCCATTGGTGCAGAGAAAGCCGGCAATGCCGCCGGCACCATCCCGGCCTGGGACGGCGGCCTGGCCCGCGACGTCAGCGCCTTCGACTCGGCGCAAGGTTACCGTGACCCTTACGCTGCCGATCAACCGCTGTTCAGCATCACCGCGGCCAATGCCCAGCAGTACCGCGAGCAACTCAGCCCCGGTCAGTTGGCCATGCTGACGCGCTTCAGCGACAGCTGGAAACTCAACGTTTATCCGACTAGGCGCTCGGCTTCCTACCCGGACAAGGTGTATGCCGCAGCCAAGCACAATGCGACCTCGGCCAAGCTGATCGAAAACGGTAACGGCATCGCCGATTTCAAGCTGGCCACACCATTTCCAGTGCCGCAGTCCGGTCTGGAGGTGCTGTGGAACCACCTGGTGCGCTACCGCGGCGACAGTGTAAAGCGCTACTACGCCCAGGCGGTGCCCCAGGCCGGTGGTGACTACTTTATGACCAAGATCGAAGACCTGTTCCTGTTCAATCAGGCGGCCGGCGACCAGAGCCAGAGCGACGGCAATATCCTCTTCTACTTCCGCCAGTCGGTACTGGCTCCTGCGCGTCTGGCCGGCACCGAGTTGCTGGTGCATGAGACCGTCAACCAAGTCAAAGAGCCGCGTTTGGCCTGGCTCTACGCTTCGGGCCAACGCCGGGTGCGGCGCGCTCCGAACGTGGCCTATGACTCCCCCGGCACTTCATCGGATGGCATGCGCACCACGGACAACTTCGACATGTTCTCCGGGGCGCCGGACAAATACGACTGGCAACTGATGGGCAAGAAAGAGCTCTTCGTGCCTTACAACAGCTATCGCCTGGCGGCCAAGAGCAATAAGTACAGCGACATCGTCAAGCGCGGGCATATCAACCCGGACTTGCTGCGTTACGAGTTGCACCGTGTCTGGCATGTGCGGGCCACGCTGAAAGCCGGCATGCGTCATCAGTACAAGCAGCGCGATATGTATTTCGATGAGGACAGTTACCAGGTCCTGGTGGTCGATCACTATGACAACCGCGACACCCTGTGGCGGGTCGGTGAGTCTTATACGATCAACCTGTATGACCAGCCGCTGATCTGGACCAAGGGCGATGCGGTATATGACTTGATCGGTGGTCGCTATGTCATCGGCGTGTTGTCCAATGAAGAACCCGCCAATCAGTTTGATATTGCCCTGAAACCGTCAGACTTCACCCCTGCACAATTACGCAGGGACAGCCGACGTTAATGTTTGGCAACTTCCAGATAATTGCAGATGAGTGTGGAAAGTTCTCCGGGGATAACTTCCCGGGGAGTTTCACCGAGCGTCCCGACCATGGTCAGGTAATTCATGCTGGCCAGCAGCATATGCGCGGAAAGATCGGCGGCTTGTTGCGGTTGTGGGTGGCCGAATTCGCTTTGGCGGGTCAGGACGATGCGACAGAAGGTCTGACCGATATAGGCATTGAGCTGGTGGAAGCGCTGGCGAAATTGCAGATCGGCGGAGCTGCGGCGAACCAGGGCGCGCAGCAGACCTTCGTGCCCGGCGAACAGATCGATCATGCCTTGGATAAAACTCTCGATCTGCTTGGCCACAGGCAGGTCGCTGTGGCTGAGGTCGGCGACCAAGGCATCGATAGCGCTGCGGCCTTGCTCAACAAAGCGCTCGTGTACGGCGTAGAGCAGCACGTCTTTGTCGCCCAGCAGACGATAGAAAGTGCCTACCGAGGATTCGGCCAGTTGCGCAATCTGGGAAATGCCGGTGTCTTCGAAGCGATTGTCCGCAAGCAATTCGGCAGCCACGTTAAGGAAGCGTTCTAAGGCTTTTTTACTGCGAGCCTGAGTTGGGCTGGAAATGCTGTTCATTAGGAGTTCTCTATACGAAGCAGGCCGATTCTAGATTTTTCGGCGCAATAAGGCAAACGTCAGCGTAATAACTAAGTTGGCAAACTGAATATATTTATTAGTTGTTTCCTGATAACCGCAGTGGTTCAGGAGGGCAGGTTAATTAGTGCCCTGGTTATTATTAAAAGGAGTTTGGCCGTGCATTATATTCAATTGAAAAGTGGCCGCTGCGCCTATATCCGCAAAGGCCAGGGAATACCGGTGCTGTTGCTGCATGGTCTGGGCTCATCCTGGCAGGACTGGCAGCCGCAAATTGAGGCACTGTCGCGCTTTGCTGAAGTGTTCGCCCTCGATCTGCGCGGCCATGGTGCCAGCGAGCCCCTACGTGAGCCGGTTAGCGTGGCTGAACTGGCGGAGGATGTGGGTGAGTTTATTCGCGTCCAGGCTATTCAAGGCTGTGTGCTGGTGGGCATTTCCATGGGCGGTATGGTCGGCTTCCAGTTGTTGGCGCAGCAGCCAGAACTGGTTGGGCACCTGGTGGCGATCAACAGCGCGCCGAGCTTCCCGCTGGATTCCTGGGCGTTGCGCGGCAAGGTGCTGCTGCGTCTGGCGCTGATCCGTCTGTTCGGTTTGAAGACCATGGGTCGTCTGCTGGCGCGCAAGCTGTTTCCTTATGCCGAGCAGAGTGAATTGCGCCGCCGCACCGCCATGCGCATTGGTGAAAACGATCCGGTGTCCTACCTGCATGCGATTCGCGCAATTCTTGGCTGGTCGGCGTTGCCGGCCGTCAATGGCGTGGACACGCCGATGCTGATCGTTGCTGGCGATCGTGATTACACGCCATTGGCCTACAAACAGGCCTATGTCGCTGCGCTGCGCAATGCCGAACTGCAGGTGGTGAGTGACTCGGGGCACGCCACGCCGCTGGATCAACCCGAGCAATTGAATACCCTACTTGAGCGGTTTATTCGCGCTCAACAATAGGTGGAGGTGAGTGTGGGCATTCGGGCACCTGCGGGTGCTCATTTTTTATGCCACTTCATGTATGGCAATCACCCTTCGGGCTATTGCTACACCGCGTTAAAAATGACTCTTCGTCGAAGCTCGGCGGCAGGCTTACGGCGCAGTAAACTGGCGGGCCAGAAAACAGTGAGCCGGCTATGAATCTTCAACCTTGGTCCCATGACTGCTCTGCCGGCTTCACCCTGCGCGGCTGGCATACGCCGCCTTCGGGCAAGCCCGTGCTGCATTTCCTGCATGGCAACGGCTATTGCGGGCGGGTTTACACGCCGTTATTGCAGCGCTTGGCCGAGGATTTCGATCTGTGGCTGTGCGATGTGCAGGGCCATGGCGAGAGTGATCATGGCGGGCGCTTCCATGGCTGGAATCGCAGCGCTGAGCTGGCGGTCGAGGCCTTCGAAGCCGGTCGTGGGATATTCGGCAGCGCACCGTGCTTTGCCTTGGGCCATAGCTTTGGCGGCGTATTGACCAGCCTGATGCTGGCCCAGCAGCCGCAACTGTTCCAGCGCGCGGTACTGCTTGACCCGGTGTTGTTCAGCCCGGCGATGATCGGGGTGATGGCATTGTCCGATGTGGTCGGCCTGAGTCGGCGTACCACCTTGGCCAGCAAGGCGCTCAAACGTCGTAGCAGTTGGCCAGATCGCGCCGCTGCGCATGCTGCCTTGCACGGCCGTGGGATGTTTCGCGGGTGGACCGAAGAGGCGTTCAGCGCCTATATCCAGCATGCCTTGAAAGACAGCGACAAGGGCGCGGAGCTGCGTTGCCGGCCGAGTCGCGAAGCCGACATCTTCAGCTCCTTCCCCAAGCGCCTGTGGCCATCATTGGGCAAGGTGACAACGCCGACCCAAGTGCTTTATGGCCAGCGCAGTTACCCTTTTGTAGCCAAGTCCGTGGCGCGCTGGTGCGCCAGCAATGCCCAGGTCAGCGCGCATGTAATGCCGGGCGGGCACTGCTTTATGCAGGAGCAACCGGACGTAAGTGCTGCCCGCGTGGTGCATTTTCTATTGCAGCGTGATTAGCGCTGATGGTCAGTCGCGAAGAGGTCTGGCTGGCGCTGTCCGAGCTATGGCTGGACACCGAGCTGACGGAACCCACGCTGCGCAATATCGCCAGACAACTGCATGGCAGTGGATTCGGCGCTGAGCAGCTACAGCATATTTTTCAATATGAGGTGGCCCCGCAGGTCTGGGCAAACCATTGGACGACGGCGGGTGTGTGGGATGGTTTTGATCCGCGGTGGCTAGTGGCGGGATGTCGACGCCATCAGCAGGCGGGTCGTTGGCATCGGCTGAAATGCCGTTGGCTGCATAGGCCGATGACCTATGGCTGCCGCCTGCAATGGCAACAGGTGCTGCTGTATTGGGCGGCGTTGGTCGCCGCTGAGCCGCGCCAGTAAACCTGTGTGCTTACCGCGTTTTGGATGACGAGGTTGCGCTGCACGGCTCTGCTTTAGCGGTTGTCAGTGCGGCGTAATGTCTTCATCCGGGTTCTGCCGCTGGCTGCGCCACTGCTGCATTTCGATGATCTGAGCGCTGGGCGTGGGCGGCTCACGAAACGGGTGGGCGGCCAGCTCAATACGCCCTAGCTGCTGGCCAAACATGATGATGCTACCGACATGCCGCTGTTCCCCGGTTACGGTGAACTCGAAACCGTAAACCCGTGCCAACCGCTTGCGCCCGCGTGCATCGGGCAGCAGTGCAAGCCGGCGCAACGCCACGTTCTCATCGAGCAACTCGATATCGGCCTTGGTGCAGTGCTGTTTCACCAGGCTCAATGCCCGTTCGCGTAAGCCATGGGCGTGCCATAGCCAGGCGCAAGCCGTGGCGAACAGCATCAGCAGAAATACATCGAAGAGGTCGATCATTTAACCTTCAGCTTCGTTAAGCGCCTGGTAACGCTGTTGCAGTTCGTGGCGAATCTGCCGGCGTTGCAGGCCTTGCCGCTGGCGGCGCAGGCCGTCAGGCGTTTCAGGAATCAGGGCGGGGATGACGACCGGCTTTCGCTCTTCATCGACCGCAACCATGGTGAAAAAGCAGCTGTTGGTATGGCGTACCGAGCGCTCGCGGATATTTTCCGTGATCACCTTGATGCCGACTTCCATTGACGTACGCCCGGTGTAGTT
>Ga0209504_1000518_pt1 | contig 33849 bp, 32 predicted proteins | sample COGITO_mtgs_1005_FD_184791 | JGI IMG/M metagenome (GOLD analysis project Ga0209504, IMG submission 184791) | Pelagic marine microbial communities from North Sea - COGITO_mtgs_100511 (SPAdes) (version 2) | ecosystem: Environmental > Aquatic > Marine > Epipelagic ...
CTACAACGCCAATCCGTCCTCGATGGTCGACGCACTCGACGCCTTCGATCGGAGCACACCGCAAGATGTCCCATGTTTCTATATACTAGGCGCTATGAACGAACTTGGGGTAGCCGCTGCAGAGCAGCATGCCGCCATCGGCCGCCTCCTCCGTTTGCGTCCGCAAGACCGCGCTGCATTCATCGGCCCTGACGACCTCACCCTAGCCTACGAAAACGGCGCATTGTCCGAAGAAATTGCCGTCAGACACCTTGAACGCGCTGCAAATATCGAAAAAATAAAATCCACCGTTGCCCAATTCGAAGGAGCCATCTTTCTCAAAGGCAGCCGCAGCTACCAACTCGAAAAACTGCTACCAGAAGGTCTTCGATAGCGTCACTTTCACTCTTCGCCACTCACTTTTAACTACTTTTAAATGCTCTCCTACCTAGCCGACTTCGAAAACATCTTCGGACCTCTCCGTCTCTTCCGTTATTTGACACTTCGCGCGGCCTTCGCTGGTATGACGGCTTTGGGCATAGGCTTTCTAGTTGGTCCCTGGCTCTTCGCCAAGCTCCGCTCACTTCGCGCGCGGCAGGCCTTTCGGGGCAAGGACGAAGTCGGCGAGCTGGCCGAACTTCACGCCAGCAAGGCTCAGACCCCCACTATGGGTGGACTCATGATCTGCGTCTCCGTCGTGGGCAGTGCGGTGCTCTGGGCACGCCCCAACATTTACGTTTACACCGCTCTCATTATTTATCTCGGGCTTACGGTGATCGGTTTTCTCGACGATTACCTCAAAGTGTCCAAGGCCAACAGTAAAGGCTTGTCCGGCCGTTGGAAACTGCTCGGGCAAGCTGCGCTCACTGCCATCGCCTTACTTCTACTGCTCATCTCGCCCGAATCGGCGGCCAAGATGCGCGAGTTCTGGGTGCCGTTTTACAAAGACGTTGTGGTGACAGAAATGTCGCTCTTCTTCCTCGCGCCCTTTTTGTTTCTTATCCTCTCAGGTTCCAGCAATGCCATCAATCTGACCGATGGCGTCGACGGCCTGGCCATCGGTTGCACCGTGACCGTGGCGCTGGCCTACGCTATCATGGCCTATGCGGCCGGGAATGTCATTATCTCGGACTACCTTTTCATCAGTTATATTCCCGGAGTGGGGGAGTTGGCTGTGGTCTGCGCCGCACTACTCGGTGCAAGTCTCGCCTTCCTGTGGTACAATTCTCACCCGGCCGAAGTATTTATGGGGGACACCGGCTCGCTCGCCCTCGGCGGTTTGATTGGGATCATCGCCTTCATGGTGCACCAACCACTCACCCTTATCATTGTCGGGGGCATCTTCGTGATGGAGGTCAGCTCGGTCATCCTGCAGGTCGGCTCTTTCAAATTGCGCAAGAAGCGCATCTTCCGTATGTCGCCCATTCACCACCACTTTGAACTCAAAGGCTGGCACGAGAACAAAGTCGTGATCCGTTTCTGGATACTCTCGCTCATTTTCGCGATGGCTGGACTGGCCACGTTGAAGCTGCGGTAAGCGTGTGAGGCGGAGGCTAAAAGTCGGGTTCTAACTTTAATACGCGAAGGCCAATATGTTATCGATGAGTTTTTCGGTTTCGCCGTAGCCGAGTGCATTGCGATCGATTTGGGCGGCTTGTTCAAGTAGTTTGTAATACGGGCTCTGGGTGTAGCTCATACTTTCGTTGAGCGACAGTTCGGTGACGGCTCCGATCCAGTAGAGGCAAAGTAGGGCAAGTGCACTCTCTTCGCGGGTAGTCTGCCAGATTTCACGGGCGGCTTCGACCTCTCGTAGCTTGTAGAGGTAGATGGCCTGTATCGATTGGATGGTGGGGCTGCTGCTAGTTTTACGACTCACTTCGAGTAGTTCCCGGGTCATTTCGATCGGGAGCGTTCTTTGTTGGTGATCTGTCGACCAATCGTTGAACTGAGCGATCACGAGGACTTCCTGCATGTCGCTCCGCGTGGGGTTGAGTTCGAGGGCCTTCTCTGCCCAAGTGGTGGCACGACCGTTATTGCCGAGGTGGATGTTAGCCTCGGCTAAATAGACATAGTCGCGCTCCCATGTGTGAGACTGGGGCGTGCCGATGAATAAGCCAGCATAAACAAAAATTCCGATTAAGACGGCGCCGATTAATATCTTACGGCGTGTAGGTCGACCGGCATGTTTCCAAATCTTGGGGATTAGCGTGATGCCGCCTGCCATGATCGCGAGTAGGGGCAGCAGGCTGGCGCGTGCCTGAGTGCCACTCTGGTTGACTGCTAAGCTCAGGGCAAAGAGGGTAAGTGTTAACAACGCCAGCAAGATGCTGCGGCCACGGTGCCCATCTTTTAAGCGGACATAAGCTCCTCCGACTGCTAGGATAAAAAGTGCGCCCCAGTGTATGGGGTTGAGGAATAGGATAAAGTGAAGCTGACGATAAAGACTGAAGCTTTTGTCGTCGTAGCTCTCCTGGTAGCCCAGTGCGCGATACATGCCTTGTCCAATTTGCTCGAAGCCCCATTGAAAAGAATCCTGTAGTTGTAAGCTGAATACGAGAGCTGCGCTGAAGATCACTGCAGTCGGAATAAGTGCGAGAATAAAGTGGAGGACGCGTTCCCGATGAGGCAGTAGGTAAGCGATGAATGGCCAGAGCAGTGCGATGGGCAGTAGGGTTGTTTCTAGCAACGAAGCCAGGCTAAAGCAGACGGCGATCCTTAGGCTGTCGCGGATACTACTGCGGCGCATCCAGCGCTGCCCGAAGTAAAACGCAGAACTCGTGCAGGCTGTAGCCAAGAGGATTGGGCTGACTTCGCCTGCCCAGAAGACAAGCACGGGGTTGAGTCCCACGAGCAAGCCTCCTATCCAAACGGCTCGATTGCGCCTCCAGTACTCACCCGCTGCGGACGCGGTAAAGCCTGCCGCTATGACTAGGGCGAGTGCGTTGAGTCCGCGCGCGGCAGAGGTTAGTTCACCGGTATCACCGAAAATGTGGGCGAGGAGCGAGAGTATGTAAGTGTAAAGAGAGTGCCCAGAATCACTCGTAGGCATAGCATCCGCTAAAGCGATAGCTGCTTCGAGCGTAGAGTGTGCCGCTTCACTGGGGTAGTTTCCCGCAGGTATCTGACTGAAGTAGGCAAACCACCCGAGAACATGCACTAGGGTCATGGCAAGGATGAGCCGGAGTTGTCCCGGTAGAAAAGCGCGATGGCTCATGGTTTTTTTGTTTAGCGTATTTCGCCGCTGCCGTGGATCACATATTTATAAGTGCAGAGTTCGTTCAGCCCCATGGGGCCTCGTGCGTGCAAACGGTCAGTCGATATACCGATCTCGGCTCCGAGGCCGAATTCAAAGCCGTCTGAGAATCGGGTAGAAGCGTTATGGAAGACTGCAGCGGAGTCCACACTGGTAAGGAAGCGCTGCGCGGCAGTAAGGTCTTCGGTCACGATGCTCTCGGTATGGCCAGAACTGTTGGCATTGATCAAGTCGATGGCTGCCTGTAGATCGGGCACTAGAGCGATGGCAATGATCAGGTCTGTGTATTCAGTGGCAAAGTCTTCGGCCGTGGCGTCGACCAGGGGCAGTCCGCTGGCCGTGAGCAGGGCTTTGGCGTGCGTATCGACGCGGAGCTCCACGCCTTGGTCGTGCAGTGCTTTGGCGAGGCGGGGTAGGTGTGCGGCGGCCTCTTGGTGCACGATAAGGTTCTCGGCTGCGTTACAAACACTGGGGCGCTGGCACTTCGAGTTGATGACGATCCGTTCGGCCATGTCCGGATCCGCTCTGGCGTCGATATAGACGGAGCAGACACCGGTGTAGTGCTTGATCACAGGGATGCGGCTGTTCTCCACGGTAAAGCGGATTAAACTCTCGCCGCCTCTGGGGATGATGCAGTGAATGGTGTCATCCTGTTTGAGCAGGACGTTGAGCGCCCAGCGATCCGTCGTCGGGATGAATTGGACGGCGTCTTCGTGGATGCCATTGGCGCGAAGCGTTTCCTGGATGATTGCTGCTAGCTTCATATTGCTGTGGAAGGCCTCCTTGCCGCCGCGCAGAATGGATGCATTACCCGACTTGAGACAGAGGATGGCGCAGTCAATTGTCACGTTGGGCCGGGACTCGTAAATGATACCGATCACCCCCATGGGGACGCGGATCTTACGTAGGTCGAAGCCCTTTGGGGGCGAGAGGCGCTCGATCTCGACGCCGACAGGATCGGGAAGGGCGGCAACTTGGCGAACGCCTTCAGCCATGGACGCGATACGCTCGGGAGTGAAGGTGAGGCGCTCGGTCATGGGATCGGATAGCTCGAGCGAGCGTGCGTTTTGCAGGTCAAGTGCGTTGGCCTCGAGGATCGAATGGGTTTCTTCCACGAGCCGGTCGGCCAATTCGTTAAGGAAGCGATTCTTCGTTTTAGTGCTCAATGTGGCCAGTCCCAGAGAAGCGATGCGGGCGCGCCTTGCGATGTCGACAACGAGTTCAGTGATTTGATCGGTGGTCATTTCGGGATACGGGATACGGGGTGGCTGAGAATGGGCCTTAGATCGTTTCGAGGATTTTTTGCCAGACGTGTTCGGGGAGGGTACTACCCTGTTCCTGGACAACTGCGGCACCGAGGATAGAGCCGATTCTGGCGCATTCTGCGAGTGGGCGGTTTTGTGACCAGCCAAAGAGGAAACCGGCTGCCCAAAGATCGCCGGCGGCGGTGGTATCGATGACATTGGCGGCGAGCGTGGGTTCTATTTTTTCGACTTTGCCCGCCTGCGCGATGTATGAGCCTCGGGCACCAATCTTGATAGCAGCTATTTCGCAGTGTTCGGCGAGTTGAAGAGCCATGGCCGCGTAATCGTCGGTGATACTCGTAAAAGCGGCACCTTCTTCTTCGTTCGCAAAGACGATATCTACGTAGTCGCGTAGGATGTCGGGGAGGATGGCTTTGGCTGCAGTGACGACCTCGAAGCTGGCGAGGTCGAGGCTAATGGTGCACGCTGCTTCTTTGGCCGACTCGAGCACGTGACGCAAGAGCGATTCGTTAAAGAGTAGGTAGCCTTCAATGTGAGCATGGCTGCAATCAACAAAATCAATCACTGAGATTTCTTCGGGGACGAGTGTCATCGCGGCACCAAGATTGGTGCGCATGGTGCGCTCACCATCGGGGGTGACGAGGGAGAGGCAGCGGCCGTTCGGTATGTCGGCCATTTTAAAGCGCGAAATATCGCCACCCAGCTTGAAAAAGCTGTCTCGGTAGAACCCGCCATCGGCACAGTTCCCGGTTTTTCCCAAGAAGCGGGTGGAGGCGCCCATACGTGCTAGGGCGAAGAGAGTATTTCCGGCTGAGCCGCCCGGCGCGGCCACGGCGGCTTCGGACAATCGCTCCATCAAGGCGGAGATGGTAGGGGCATCGACGAGCACCATACCGCCTTTATCGCCGTCGATTTGAGCGACGAATGACTCGTCTACGTGCGCGATAGCGTCGACAATTGGACTGCCTACTCCAATGAAAGTGGATTTAATCTGCATAAAAGTAAAAAATGTATGTGGATGGAAAAGAAAAACCGCCGCTCCGGGTGGAGGGGCGGTTTGTCAGTAGCGCTATTAGACGCTTCTAAAGAGCGTCGCGGATGTGCGCGTAGATGGTTTGCGATTCAGCGAGGTTGCCGAGCTTGCCGACACGGATACGAATTTCAGACTGAGCTGTTGCTTCGGGATCCGTGGCTTGGCTGACGCGAACGGTGACTTTTTCGTCGCCGATTTTGCGTGCGTAGATCGTGATGGCAGTCTCTTTGTGTAGTTCGCCCGTGCGGAAGTAGCCCATGTTGTCCAGTTCGCGTATGGCGGTTTTGAAGATTTGCCCGGTCGGCGCTTCCAGTGGCGCGTAGAAGTAGCCAGCCCTGAATTGGGCGGTTTGTTGCTCCCCTGTCAACGGGTCGATCGCGACCGGTGTGGTGCAACCAGTAACGATGAGTGTACAAATAGTGAGTAGAGTTATCAGTGTAGCTTTCATAATTTTGGTTCTTTGTAAGTGATTTTAGGCAGAGTGCAATCAGAAGCTTTTCAGAAATATGATTCCGTGGCTATCGCGAAAAGCAAGGCGCCCGTCGCGAATTCCGTCGAATCTGAGGCCGTACTCCGTCTCGACGATATCGCCAACGTAAAAGCTTTGGCCTTCTATGATGACAATTGGGCGCTCACCTTGACGAACACCGCTGATACGAATTCTGGAGAGGTATTGGATCACGCTTTGCTTGCTGCTCTCGGCAGAACCGATAGTCACGGGTGATTCCATTGGACTAGCTGTGGTGCGGGGTGCGCTTGAATCGAGCACTGCTTCCACTTGAGGTCCGTCGTTCTGTTGGGACTTAGAGTCTACATAATCGACTGTAGCTACGGGCACTGCAGTGATCGCATCTTTTGTCCTTTGAATAGGGTCTTTCGAGGCAGTCGTTTTTGCGGGTGCGACGTCTAATTTGCTATCTGTAAGTGGCTTGTCGGTGTGAATGAGGACGTTCCAGAGTCCGTAAGCCGCAGCAGCGAGGACGAATAGGAGAACTGAAATGGCAAGAATGCTAGGAAGAAGGCGATTGTTTGGGCTGTCTTCTGAATCGTTGTTCAGTGATTGAATGGCTTCTTCGAGTTTGGCTCCGGATCCCTCGCTTAACTGAGGGACGGGCTCACTCGGCAATTCCGGTGCGGTGCGATGCAGTGCTTTTATTTCGCTTTGCTTGATCCTATCGTCGAAGGGATTAATTGGGTCAAAGATGGCTTTTTCTACGGGCTCGTCGCGAACTGAGAGAGAAGGCGTGGCCGATCCAGGGGGTGGTTCTTCGGTAGATTTACTGAGTCTGAGCTTAATTGCCGGCGGCGTCTGTTCTGACCTCGGCCCTTCGGGGGCTTGGAGATCGCGCGAGAGCTTTAGTTTGGAAGGCGGATTGTCCTTTGATTGGTCGCTCATGAATTAGATGAGATCTAGTGTGCAAGTTTTGCCATTCAGGCAAAGAATAATCTGTAGGGCGCTGCTAGAAACCCCTGTAACAGATAAAAGATTGGAGCCCGCCCCCAGAAATCGGAGACGGGCCCTTCACTAACCTAATTAACCCTAACAAAACCTTTGAAAATGACAGATATGCTTAGGAACACGCAGCTCGTGATAAGGTTCCGATAATTTTTTGAAAACTTCATGCACCGATATTATGAAGGGTTGGCGCGACTGGTGTTGCATCGCTACGGGTCGACGCGACGCCAGTCGCAGCACCCATTTATGTCGATTATTTACAACTCACCAGACTAGCGCGCTTGATGAACCTTCTCGGTGAAACCCTTGTTTATCCCTTAGTTTGCCTATTGATCTGTCTTCAAGCGGACTTCGCCGTCGTGAAAAAAGGCTTTCAGCTCTGGTTCTTTTTGGGCGAGACTTGCGCGGTCGATGATTTGACCATCCGGCCTTTGAATCACTGCATATCCGCGTTTGAGAGTGGCTTGCAAACTTCCGTTATCGAGTCGCCTCCTGAGTGCATTGAGTGTCTCTTGCTTTTGCACTTGGGTCCACCAAACCGAGCGTTCCAAGCGCCGCGAAAAATTGGCGAGGTGCTGTCCCGCCATACCGATCCGGGTCTTCGGGTGCTGCTCGATGATACGTTGGCCGAGTTGGTGGATCGTCTGTTGCTCGGCATTGATACGGCGCGAGAGCTTGCGACATAGGCTGTTTTCCAGATCATCCAACTGCATGCCGTAATGTTGCATTTGCCGCTCTGGAGCAATGATGCGCATGCGGGCGTCGAGATCACGGAGCGAGCTTCGATTGTCCTTGAGGTAGCTATCGATTCGCGCGAGCAGGTCTCGCCCGGCATCTTCGTAGCGCGCCAGTGCTTCCAGGAAGAGTGAGGAGATGAGTTCGGCTGCGCCCGACGGGGTTTCGGCACGCCGATCAGCCGCGTAGTCGGTCAGCACCGTATCGATTTCGTGACCAATTGCAGAGATGACCGGGAGCGGACAGGCGGCCACTGCGCGGGTCAGGGACTCCTCATTAAATGTCCATAGATCCTCGATGCTTCCGCCTCCGCGGGTGATGACGACGAGGTCGAAGCCCGCGCTTGCGCTGGCGTGCTGCAGCATGGTGGCCACCTCTTCGGCGGCACCTTTGCCTTGTACTTTAGCCGGGAAAATAACCACTTCGCCGCGATAATCGCGGCGGCGGAGGATACGTAGGAAATCACGTACCGCTGCGCCAGTAGGCGAAGTGATGACCGCGATCCTGCGTGGAAGAGCCGGGAGTGGTTTTTTTCGCCCGGACTCGAAGAGTCCTTCGGCTGCTAGCTTACGCTTTAGGTGCTCAAACTCCATTTGCAGGCGTCCTTCGCCACTCTGGATCGCGACTTTGGCGATCATCTGGTAGCGCCCATATGGCTCGAATACGCTGATATCGCCCAAGATCAACACTTCCATGCCGTCTTCCAGTTCAAAGGACTGACGGGCGGCATCCCGGGCAAAGAGAGCACAAGGTAGCTGGCTGCCGGCGTCTTTAAGCGAGAAGTAAAGGTGCCCAGAGCTTTGCTTGCGCAGGTTGGAGACCTCGCCCTGTACCCAGATGCGGGAGAAGTTTTCTTCCAACTGGCTTTTAATCAGTCGGGTCAGCGCTGTGACTTTGAGCACTTGCTCGGGCGAGGGTGTCATTAAGCTATCAAGCATCGGCGGTATTTTTGCGGCTCCACATGCGCGTCGCAAGCACGAGCACGATTAACAGTATACTACCCGTGATAGCCCAAGCTAGGTTTCCTTTGAAAATCGCTCCGCCGGTGATGACGAAGCCGGCCGTCCACAAGCTTGTGGTGGGTAGGGAAACCAAGAGATAGGGGCGCAGCCGCATGCCGAGGATACCCAGCACGATGTTTTGCAGGGCATAGGGGATACCCGGGGTGAGGCGGAGGAACAGGCCGAGGCGGATGGTGTTGCCCTCCGTCAGCTCCGGGAGCTCGCGGTGGCGGAGGACGTAGCCCGTGAGCAATCCGCGCAAAGGACCCGCTGCGAGCGCATAAGTCCAGGTTGTGCAGAAGCCTTGCGCGGCGAAGGCCAGCGCGAGGGTGGCGGGCATCCCATAGCGCGGCGTGAGCACGACGCCGAAGAGCACCAACACCGGGCTGATGGGAAAGCCCAGTCCCGGCAGCGTGGCCAGCACCGCGATCAGCGACCACGGGTTGGCCTCCAGGAATGCGCGACCGTCTAGGATCCACCCTAGCCAGTATTCCACTTCCGGGTGACTTTGCCAGAGCAGCAGCACCGCCAAGGCCGAGATGGCGGCGGGTATGAGGAGGAGCGCGAGATTGCGTCGCAGCCTGCGTGTCGTGGCGGTCGGTTTTGACATCGTGCCGAGGTTGGAGGGTTTCCTCGGCGTAGGCAAGGCCCACTCTTAAGTAGGAGTGTTTGCTCTACCCTTTGGGTTTTATCGTTACGTTGTCATCAAATTTTGCGGTGCACCTTGCTGCAAAGGAGTGCTTGCTGAAGCAGCGCACTACGTAGCCCGTAGCTTTAGCGAGGGTTCCGATTTAAAAAACCATCGTAAAAACTCCTGTTTGCACAATTGCTTTTTAAAATTATTCCTCTTTACTCCCGCGCCTATGAGTTCCGTCCTGCAACTACTCCTCGAAGGTGAGCGTCTCGATACTGCCCAGATGGCGCAGGTCCTCGGTCTGTCTGAGTCCGAGATCGATGTCGAATTAAACCGTCTCAAGACCGATGGCATCCTTCTCGGCTGGCGCCCTGTGCTGAGCCCTGAACGAGCGCAAGAGAATATCGTGCGCGCCGTAATCGAGGTGAAAATCAGTCCCGAGCGCGACGGCGGTTTCGACCGCCTCGCGACCCGTATCGCTCGTTTCGATGCGGTCGAGTCCTGCTACCTCATGTCCGGATCCTACGATTTACTCGTCTTCGCGGTGGGCAATGATCTGCGTGATGTCGCTTCTTTTGTCTCCGAGCGCCTCGCTAGTGTCGAGGGCGTGCTCTCCACCGCGACTCACTTTATGCTCCGCGCCTATAAAGAGCAGGGGCATTTGCTTCTCTCGCCCGTCGATGGCGAAGATAAACCCGCTGTCAGTCCGTAATGAGTGATAACGGTCAACATTTTGTGGCAGACCATGTAGTCGGTTTGCCTCGTTCGGGCATTCGCGATTTCTTTGCGATCGTCGCTGCTATGCCGCAGGCGATTTCACTAGGCATTGGCGAGCCCGATTTCGTCACGCCCTGGCATATCCGCGAGGCCGCCATCTTTGCCCTCGAGAAGGGTAAGACTAGTTATACGGATAACCTTGGCCTGATCCGCCTGCGTCGTGAGATTAGCACCTACGTCGAGAACAATTTCGGCGTCAGCTACCATCCCGAGACGGATGTGCTCGTCTCGGTCGGTGTCTCCGAAGCGCTCGACATCGCCCTGCGCGCCGTGCTCAACCCCGGCGACAAAGTGCTTTACCACGAGCCTTGCTATGTTTCCTATAGTCCGAGCATCGTGCTCGCGCATGCGCAGCCCATCGCCGTGGCTACCTCGGCGGACGACCAGTTCGGCATTGATCCCGCTCGCGTCGAAGCCGCCTGGGAGCCGGGCTGCAAGGTGCTCATGCTCAACTTCCCGACGAATCCGACGGGGGGTGTGACCGAGCGCGCCAAGCTGGAGCGCCTTGCCAAGTTCGCTATTGAAAAAGACCTCCTTGTGATCAGCGACGAGATCTACTCCGAACTGACCTTCGAGGGCGAGCACACCAGCATCGCCTCGTTGCCCGGCATGCAGGAGCGCACCATTTTTCTGCACGGTTTCTCTAAGGCTTTTGCCATGACTGGCTTCCGCATTGGCTACGCCTGCGGCCCCAAGCCCCTGATCGAGGCGATGATGAAGGTGCATCAATACAGCATGCTCTGCGCACCGATCTTATCTCAAGAAGCCGCGATCGAAGCGCTCAAGAATGGTGCCCCCGCCGTAGCTAGGATGAAGGAGGCCTACCAGCGCCGCCGCGACCTCATCGTGCGCCGCTTCAACGAAGCGGGTCTCGACTGCCACACGCCGAAAGGTTCTTTCTACGCCTTTCCCTCCATCCAGCCTACAGGGCTCAGTTCTCTGGAGTTCTGCAAAGGCCTTCTGGCAGAGGAGGAAGTCGCCGTCGTGCCCGGCACAGCATTCGGTCCCAGCGGCGCCGGATTCGCCCGCGCCAGCTTTTCCACCAGCTACGAGCGTATCCTTGAAGCCACCGACCGCATCGAGCGCTACGTCAATAATCTAAAGTAGCATTTATAAATGATCGATCCATCCAGAACCGTCGCCCTTGTCGGGCGCCCTAATGTCGGGAAAAGCCGTCTCTTTAATCGGCTTTGCGGTAAACGCATGTCCATCGTCCACGATATGCCCGGAGTCACCCGCGACCTCATCTCCACCGAGGTGCGCGACGACTACGTGCTGCTCGATACCGGCGGCATCGGCATGGAGATCGAAATGACCTCCAAGAAGATCAACAAAGCCGCCGAGGAGCAGGTAGAGTTCGCCATCCAAGCGGCCAGTGTCATTCTCTTCGTGGTCGATGTCCGCGAGGGGATTACCAATCTCGACGAGATTGTCGCACAAAAGCTCCGCCGCTACGGCAAGCACGTGCTCCTGGTCACCAACAAGGTCGACCTCGAAGAAAATGAGGACCTGGCCGATGAATTTATACGCCTCGGTCTCGGCGAGCCCTTCCGCGTCTCCGCTGAGCACGGTCGCGGCATTTCCGACCTCGAAGAAGCCATTGAACAAAAGCTCGGCCCCAAGCCCGAAGATAGCGTGGTGGAGCCCATCGATCGTATCCGCATTTCCCTGCTCGGTCGTCCCAACGTGGGCAAATCCTCTATCGGCAACCGTCTGCTCAAATCGACCCGCCTCATCGTCAGCGACGTGCCCGGCACTACCCGCGACTCCGTCGAGCTCGATCTCGACTACCAGCATAAGGACGGTGAACTGCTCAAGTTCCGCCTCGCCGATACCGCCGGTCTGCGTATGAAGCGCAAGGTCGACAGCCCCGTTGAATACTTCTCTAGCGTCCGCACCCAAGCCGCTATGGAGCGCTCCGACGTCGTCTTCCTCGTGATCGACGCCCTCGACGGCGTGACGAAGCAAGACCAAGCTCTCGCCGGTGAGATCCTCGACGCCGGCCGCGCCCTCGTCATTGTCGTCAACAAATGGGACTTGATCATCGAGCGTTGGGAGCAGGATCCGATCGAGGGCTTTAAGAACCTCAAACACTTCCTCAAATCCTACGAAGAGTCGCTGCGCAAGGAGATGTTTTTCCTGCCCGATCCGCCCGTGCTCTTCGTCTCCGCAATGACCGGTTTCGAGATTGAGTCCATGCTCAACGCCGCTGCCGGCATGCAGGCCACGCTCGATATGAAGCTGCCCACCGGCAAGCTCAACAGTTTGATCGAAGATCTCTTCGAAGCCCGTGCTCCCAAGATCGTCGGCACCAAGCGCTTTAAAGTATTCTACGCCGTGCAGACCGGCTCGCGCCCTCTGCGCATCCGTTTTTTCTGCAACCGCGTCGAGCGTCTCGACCCCGGCTACCGCCGCTATCTGGAAAAAGCTATCATCCACGAGTTCCGCCTCGGCGGATGCCCCGTGCGTTTCGACCTCGTCGGCAAAGAGCGCCGCTACGAAGAAGGCGAGGGCGATCTCGCCCCCCGCCACAGCGACACCCTGCAAAACAAAGCCCGCCTCAAGAAAATGGGTCCCGACGCCGCCAAGCTCGACACCAAACACCCCGAGCGCCGCAAGAAGATCGTCCAACAAAAAGCCGCGCATAATAAGCGCGGCGGCAAGAAACGGTAGGCGGTCAATCGTGGCGCGACGCTTCAGCGAGCGTCGAGTTCTGGTGACTTTGTCCAGAAATGATCGTTCGACTCGATTATTTATAATGGTATCGCATCTGCACGAGGGCGATTCGTGTCCAAACTCTTTTTCGACAATTCAAAGACTCAAGCCTTCTTGTAGTTCTTCAAATCCCGGTAGAAGTTTTCGTGGCTACCGAAAGTCAGCAAATTGATTTCGATTTCATCGTAAGTGTAGGAAAGTAGTATCAACTGTTTGTTGATTTTAAATTTGTAAACGCGGACACCTGCGAGATCACCGACCTTTTCTTCGCCGATGCTAGGGCCGCCCACGATGTCCAAAACCGCGTCATCCAATACGGTTTTCTCCTGCTTTTTGAGTTTCTTTACTTTCCTTGCTAAGAGAGGAGATGCATAGATTTGCCGACTACCCAAAAGTGTAGGCCTCCTTTGGCTGAGCCTTCATTTCCTCCATTGCCAGCAGTGTTTCTTTAATGAAGCTAAAAGGCAGATCTGGGTTCTCCTCGGCCGCTTTGCCAATCGTCGCCCAGTATTCCAGCTGGGAGGTCATCGAGCGATGCTCCACCTTGGATCGAGTTTTGGCTTCTTTCGCGAGATCATCGGAAATTCTAATTACGGTGCTCATGTTTTATGTTTGTAGCAAAATGTAGCACATTGTCAACTTCTCCAATCTGAAGGTGATCCACTGAACACTCAAGTGTCCTGTCCAGTTCACGACTTACGCATACACCATCCGTGCACATTGATCGCAGAAGGTCGGTTCGCCGGCGCCGAGGGCACCGCTGGAGACTTCGTTCGACACACGGAGGTGGCAGCCGCAGCATTTGTGAGCTTCGATTGCAGCTACGTAAGGGGGGCGTTTGCAGAGTTGTTTCACTCGGTCGTAGTGCCCGAGGAAGGAGGGGTCGACCGGCTCGCGTGCGGCTTCGACGGCGGCCCGGGCCGCGTCGATGGAGGCTTTTAGGTTTTGCTCCCGCTCGCCAAGGAGGGCGATCTGCTTCTTTTGCTCAACGATGCGCGCCTCGATCTTGGCTTTTTCAGCTTCAAAGGCTTCGCGGGTCTCGTCGATCTCCAGCATGAGACCGATCTCACGCTCTTCGAGATCGGCGATCTCTTGTTCACTCTGCTCGATCTGGTGAGTGAGGGCGCGGTATTCGTCGTTCTTCTTGACTTCCAATTGCTGGTTGCGGAAGCGGTTGATGGCACTTTCCTTGGCCTGCACTTCAGTTTCGAGCTCATGGCGCTCGACCTCTTTTTGCTTCAGCGCGTGGCTGGCCGCCTCGATGTTGGCCTCCTCCGCAGTGATGAGCGCTTCTAAGGCGCTCCGCTCTTGCGGAATCCGGTCGAGCTCTTGCTCGATTTTTTGGAGCGCGATGTCGCGATCTTGGAGGATTAGAAGCTTTTCGATTTGCGGGTCGGACATAAGTGCGGTATCTCTGCTCTCGACTCAAAAGAGGCTCTCTGTCAGAGCAACACAAAACCGACCATGAGCGACACTTCCCTCCAAGACCAAATCGACGACGCCACTCTCGACTTCACGCTGGGCGATAGCCAGGCGGCCATTCAAAAGTTGAGCGCACTCGCGGCAACGGAGCCGGAGAGCTTTGGCATCTGGCACGCCCTGACTGAGATCCACTTCGCCGAGGGCGACTACGACGCCGCCTTGCAAGCCGGCGAGCGTGCGCTCGCGCTGGACCCCGACGATATCCATATCAACACCAGTCTCTCTCGGATATGGGTGGAGCGGGGCGATAAGGACAAAGCTGAGCACTTCGGCGCCCAAGCCCGCATGCTAGGCTGGAAGGACGAGCTTAAGTCGCCACCGGAGAAGGATGATATTTAGGCGGGATCCCATATCCCATATCCCAAGTTGCTCATTCTGTCAGCGGCATTGACAGCCTCGAATCTTGCGCCCTAAATCTTCCTCACATGGAAGATGTCACTTACACGCTGGAATTCGAAAAGCCGCTGCGCGAGCTGGAGAAGCAACTGATCACCCTGCGCCAAGTCTCGGATGAGTCGAAGGTTGATGTGAGCAGCGAGATCGCGACGATCGAAACCAAGATCGAGAAGACTAAGAGGGAGATTTACTCCAACCTGACGGCTTGGCAACGTGTGCAACTCTCGCGTCATCCCAAGCGTCCATATTCACTTGATTACATCGATTTAATTTTCACTGATTTTGAAGAGCTCCACGGCGACCGTCGTTTCCGCGAAGACGCGGCGATCGTGGGTGGTCCCGCTTTCCTCGACGGCGAGCCAGTCATGGTGCTCGGCCAGCAAAAAGGCCGCAATACCCGCGATAATTTGAAGCGTAACTTTGGTTGCCCCCATCCGGAGGGTTACCGCAAGGCCATGCGCCTGATGGAAATGGCCGAGAAGTTTAACATGCCCGTCATCACTTTTATTGATACTCCAGGCGCCTATCCCGGGATTGGCGCAGAGGAGCGGCACGTGGCCGAAGCGATCGCAGTCAACATCCGAGATATGAGCGCTTTGAAAGTGCCTATCGTTACTGTCGTGATCGGCGAAGGCGGCAGTGGCGGTGCACTGGGCATGGCTGTCGCCGATGAAGTTATGATCCTGGAAAACGGCTATTATTCAGTCATTTCGCCCGAGGGCTGCGCGGCGATTCTCTGGAAGGACCGCGCCGTCGCTCCGAAAGCGGCTGATGCACTCAAGTTTAGTCCGACTCACCTCAAGAAATTCGGGGTGGTCGATCGCGTCATCTCCGAGCCCATGGGCGGTGCCCACCGCGATTATGAACTCGCGGCGAAGACTCTGAAAGAAGCGATCGTCGATTCACTTGGTAAGCTCAAAAAGAAGAGCACCAATAAGTTGCTTGAAGACCGCTACACCAAGTTCCGCAACCTTGGCGAATACGCCGATTCTGCAGCGGAGGCCTAATCGTCGGAGGGCCTTTACCCGCCGATAGGCTGGGCAAGCGGGCTAGGCGAATCAAGCGAGATCGGGGGATAGAATCCCCCGTCTACTTTTTGTATGGCTGTCCGGAACAGTGGAAACAATACGGCGTTTCCGTAGTCGGACGGGTTCTACCCTCCGACAGGCTGTGCAAGCGGCTGAGCTGACTCTAGCGGGATCGGGGGATAGAATCCCCCGTCTACTTTTTGTATGGCTGTCCGGAACAGTGGAAACAATGCGGCGTTTCCGTAGTCGGACGGGTTCTACCCTCCGACAGGCTGTGCAAGCGGCTGAGCTGACTCTAGAGTGATCGGGGGATAGAATCCCCCGACTACTTTTTGTAGTTCCAATCGTGCAAACCTGCTTTGATCGGGTTTTGCTGAAGGTATTGCTGCCAGCTTTTGTGCTCGGTCTCGTTACGGATCCAACGATCATACCATGAAGCTTGCCAGAAACCGCCTTTGGTCTGCTGAAGCTGATTGATATGCTTTGCGCTGAGTGCTTTGAAGCGACTCCAATGTGTTCTGAATGCTTGAGCGCAGGTGAGCTCAAGTGGCGCAGTGATCAAGTGCAGGTGGTTTGGCATCACGACCCAGTGGTCGAAGCATAGTCCGTCGAAATCGTAGTCGGCGAGTAAATCACTCATAGCTTGGGCGGCTTTGCGCTCGGCAAAAGGGCAGCTGCCGGTTGCTGCATCGAACGCATGATCGAGAACGGCGAAGTGTTTCCGTCGGAGCGCTACCGCGTCAGGCGAAGCGGGTGCGATGCCTTTCAATGACAAACCGATTTCTTTGAGTTTTTCTTGTATCGCAAGTGGTAAAGAACCTCTGCAGCGGAGAGTCATCGCGTAGCAACCGTAGTCCATGACCCAGTGGGGATGGGTGTCGAAGTAAATTTCGACTATCGTACCTGTCCATGGGGAACGCATGGCTGGTAGACTGAAAAGTGCGCCAGTTTCTGCAATCGAAAAGTAGTCGGACGGGTTCTACCCTCCGATCAGAAGTGCAAGCTGCTGAGCCGACTCTAGCGGGATCGGGGGATAGAATCCCCTGTCTACTTTTCCGGAAACTGTTCGGCGCTATTGGTTAGGCATCCAACTTCTCGGCGGTCTCTTGTTCGAGGCGCTCGATGTATTCGCTTACGTTGCAGGTCAGCATGCGAGTGCTGCCGGGGGAGACTTCGAGCACTTTGTTCACAACGCCGTCGAGGAAGGCACGGTCATGGCTGACTAGGATGACGGTGCCTTCATAGAGATTAATGGCCTCTTGTAGAACTTCTTTCGACTTGATGTCCAGGTGATTGGTCGGTTCGTCGAGAATCATGCAGTTGGCAGGGTGCATGAGCATTTTGGCTAGGGCGACGCGGTTTTTTTCACCACCGGACAGGACGGAGGTTTTCTTGAGCGCTTCGTCGCCGGAGAATAGGAGGGCGCCCAGGGCACCGCGGGGGTTGGCGTCGTCGTTACCGATGGCTGCTTTTTCAACTTCTTCGAGCACTGTGTTCTCCGGGTCGAGTTCTTCGGCCTGCGATTGGGCGAAGTAGCCGAGCACGGTGTTGATGCCGGTCTCGACTTCACCGCTCTGGTAGGGCTCCGTGCCGGCCATGATGCGCGCGAGGGTGGACTTACCCGCGCCGTTCACCCCGACTACGGCGATGCGGTCTCCCTTGTCGATACGCAGATCCAGGCCGTCAAAAATCACATTGTTGCCGTAGGCTTTGTGTAGGTTTTTAATAGTGATGACCTTGGCGCTGGCGGGCGGGGCCTTGGGAAAGCGGAAGAATATTTTCTTCTCATCGCGGGGAATGGTGATGAGCTCCATCTTCTCCAGTGACTTGATCCGGCTTTGCACCATGCTGGCTTTTTTCACGTTGGAACGAAAACGGTTGATCCAGTCTTTGACCTCTTTGATTTCTTTCTGCTGGTTGGCGTAGGCTTTGCGGAGCGTTTCGAGGCGCTTCTCGCTTTCTTTCACGTAGTAAGTGTAGTTGCCCTTGAAGCTGGTTAGGTTGCCGAGCTTGAGCTCGAGGGTGCGGTTGGTCACTTCATCGAGGAAGGCACGGTCGTGTGAGATCACAATGAGTGCGCCTTGATAATGTTTGAGATATTGCTCGACCCAATGCTGTGAGACGATGTCCAAGTGATTGGTCGGTTCGTCGAGGATGATGAGGGAAGGGGTCTGTAGTAAGAGCTTGGCCAAGGCGATACGCATCTGCCAACCGCCGGAGAACTCGCCAGTGTCGCGCTCGAAATCACTCTCTTTGAAGCCCATACCGAGTAGAATGCGCTCGATCCGGGATTTCATCTTGGCCGGTTCGTGGTCTTCGAGCTGTTGCTCCCATTCGCCCATCAGGTCGATCAAGTCGTAATATTCGTCGGTGGAGGTGTCCATTTCGAGCATCTCCTCTTCGGCCTTCTCGAGGTTTTTCTGTAGTTGGAGGATGTCTCCGAAAGCGCTCTGCGCCTCGGCAAAGAGACTTTTGCCGGATACGGAAATACCATCCTGGGGAAGATAACCCACACTGACGTAGCCCGCTTTGTCGATCGAACCGCCGTCCGGTTCAAGTTCGCCCATGAGCATGCGGAGCAGGGTAGTCTTGCCCGAACCGTTGGAGCCGACGAGGGCGATACGGTCGTGTGCGTTTATGACGGTGTTGATTCCGTTGAAGAGAACCTTCTTGCCGAAGTTGTGAGTGACTTGATTTATGGTGATCATATTGAAAAGAGAAGCGGGATGCAGAAAGCGGGTCTTTTAAAAAGTGCGAACCATGCAGATCGACACTTCCACCTGCACTCCTGCGTCAGCAGGCATGTGCGCGGAATGAAACAAGGCCATCTGAGAAATGCAAAGAAAAAGCCCAACAGCTCTAGGCTGTCGGGCTTTGGAATTGAGATGTCGCTTTTAAGCGCTTCGCGTGAAACGACGAGGTGCAATTTTTAGTGAGGGGTCAGGCGGCCACCTAAAGGAAGCCGCATACGTAGGTCCGCTCCTTTAGGTGCAGAACGAGTTCCGGCAACTGTTGCGCTTTGTGTCTCCCCGTGGATTTAATAGCCCCGAAACGACGGACACTGACTGTCCAGACTAGACGTGGGTCTATTCTTCGCCTTGCTTACCTACGCGCTCTTTGTTTTTGCGCTGCTTTGCCATTTGGCCCATTTCTTGTTTGCTGATTTCACCGTCGCCATCGGCGTCGATTTTGTCGAAGTGCTGGACGAGTCTATCGAGTCCGGCTTCGGCGGCTTCATCGGCGGAGATGGCTCCGTTACCATCCCTGTCGGCATTTTTTAGCTGACCAGCTTTTTCTTTGCGGTTTTCACGAGCGATGGCGATTTCTGTCATTGTTATTTCGCCGTCGCTATTCGCATCGATTCGGTCAAAGTTCTTGGCCATCGGGCCTTTGGCTTCGTCTTTGGAGATACTGCCGTTACCGTCGGTGTCCAGGCGCTCGATGACTTGCGCGGGGGCAGGCGGTTCGCCTTTTCCCTTGCCTAGTGCGTCTTCGGGCTTGGCCTGGCTAGCCAGAGGGAGAAGTGCCGAACTAAGTGTGAGGAGGAGTAATGTTTTTATATTCATGATTTTACCTTGTGGATTACGTTCACAGCGAAACGTGCTGCTTGATTAGAATATCGAAGCCAGCAGCAGAAAAGTTTCAGCGAATTTCTCAAGAGGGCGCGCTATACGCTGTAGCTAGGCATCCCTGCCTCTGTTAGCTTGTCGTTAGGGCAGAGGCAGAGATAGCTGTGCAACCACAGACCTACAGTAGATTCGTCGGCAGCTGATCGTACGCCGCGAGATCGGCAGAGGTTTCGTGGTGCGATGGAACGTCTATATCTTCAAGTCCCGTAGCGATGGCTTCGAGGCAATGCCGGTCGATAGACTCATCGCAGAGGTTGGCTTCGATTATCAAGGCAAGCATGGCGCAGGCTCGAGACCAGAGTTGGCGTTGTTCGCTACTGAGGCCATTCGTTAGGAGCCTCGGCAGTGTTTCCCAAAGCTTGCGCCACTCTTTTGTGAATTGGCTGCAGATTGGGCAAATGTTGGCTCGCCGCCAGCGGACGAGTTGGTGTGTGCTGGCGTCCGCGCGGATGTGGAGGAGGAGCGTCTTTTCGATTTTCCGAAGCAGGCGTAGTGCATCAGACTCCCCGGAGCGCAATACACTGAGTAAGTCCTCGCCGGTGGGCAGCCACTGGCGGCTCTCGGCCACCCGCTGCAAGAGGCCGTTCAAATCACCGAAATAGCGATAGATTAAGACCTTGTCCGCCCCGGCCTGTTGGGCGACGGCATTGATTCCCAGGGCGCCGCAACCCTCCTTGACCAACAGTTGCAAAACAGCGTTTTGGAACTTTTCTTCAGTCTTTGGGCGTGAACGGGTGCGTGTCATCCTGGTCACTATAGGTGTCTTTTTTGCGATGCGGCAAGCCTCGCGGAGCCATTCGACAAAATTTTACGTAGGCGGGTTAGATACACGGGGGCATTGTGGCCTTCATGCTGTAGTCGGATGGATTCTATCCTCCGAGCCGACGGCCTGTTGGCTCTCGGGCTAGTGGGGCGATCGAATCACCCGACTACTTTGAGGACAGTTCACGGAAATCGATTCAGACAGTAGATGCCAACAAGTCTGATAGTGCCGGTGCACGCGTCTAGCGCGCAATATCAGCCTGCCCGATGATGTTGAGCTGATTGCGGCGCAACGTATCTGCGGCCAGCTCGTTATCTTCTAGACTGATGGCCATTGCGTAGCGTCCGTTCGGACGCACGAGGAAGGGGTAAATATAGTGGATGTTAATCTCCGCCTGCACGAGGGCGCAGGTCACGGTCTTAATCTCCGCCTCACTCGCCAATTCGACGGCGATGAGCTCACTCTGCACGTAAGAAAATTGGTGCTCGATAAGCAACTTTTGCGCCTCTTCCGGGTAGTCCACGATGAGCCGGATGATAGAGCTATCGGTCGTGTCGAGGATCGAGAGCGCGACGACGTGCACTTCGTGCACGGAGAGTAAGCCGATGATTTCGTTGAGCCGGCCGACTTTATTATCAGCGTGGATCGAAAACTGGATGACCGGCTGGAAAGCGCCCGGTCTGCGCATCACTTCTGCTGACATGCTATACTTACAATAGAGACAGGCTGGGCATTTGCACGAATTTTTTTGATCAGGTCAGTCATGTGAAAAGCAAGCTTTAAGCTTCCAAATTGGTCAGCTACACTGTTCTTTAGATCTATATTCACCGTTCATTTAGCTCCCACTCATGCTCGAAACATTTGAATTTATTAATGAGGACTTCCCTTGGTTTTTCTCGCTACTGGCCGGGGTATTTGGGGCCTTGACGGGGAGTTTTCTCAACGTGTGCATCTACCGTATACCTGCGGAGCGTTCGATTATCTTTCCGGGTTCAACCTGCGCCTGTGGCCGTCCGATCCCTTTCTATCACAATATACCCATCCTCACCTGGCTCTTACTGCGGGGTAAAGCCAGCTGCTGCGGTGCACCCTTCAGCATTCGCTATCCAGTGATCGAGCTGCTGACTGCCGTGCTCTTTTTTTGGGTCTGGACGATTCATCCGCCAGTGGTGGCTCTCTTGGGCATGGTCTTTATTGCATTTCTGATCTGCGCGACCTTTATCGATTTGGATCATATGATTATTCCAGATCGCTTTTCCATCGGCGGGATGGTGCTCGGTGTCGTTCTGTCTGTTGCCTTTCCCGCCTTGCATCAGATCGAAGGCCCGGCGGTGGTTTCGAATATCCAGTCGGGCGTCACTTCGATTCTGGGCGCTTTAATCGGTGCGGGTTTGGTCTACTGGATCGCGGTGCTTGGCGAGGTTGTTTTTCGTAAGCCGGCCATGGGGGAGGGTGATGTGAAGTTTGTTGGTTTCATTGGCGCTTTTTGCGGTTGGCAAGGGGCGGTCTTCGCAATGTTCGGTGGAGCGCTGGTCGGTTCGGTGGTTCTGTTACCTTGCCTTTTGATCGGGCGTCTTTTCGGCATCAAAGCTCGGATACCCGCGGAATCCCAAGCAGAAACGGGTGTAGAAACGGGTGTAGAAATGGGTGTAGAAATGGGTGTAGAGTCAGCAGCAGAACCGTGTCAGGAAGATGTGGTGCAATTTGGTGCCCAAGTGCCCTTTGGTCCGATGCTTGCGGTGGCAGGACTCATTTATTTCCTTGGCTTTCACATCTATGTGGATGCCTATTTAGCCGACATAGCGGCTTCCTTTTTCGGGCAGTAGGCATTTTTAATAATGACTTGTAAACCGCATGCCTGAATCTGACGAAATTCTCATTGCTTGTTTAGCCTATTGTTTGACTTGGGAGGTCAGAGGTGCGCACGCGAGTCAGCACTGGTCGAAGATCCACCAATACGTTAAGGACCAAGGCGACTTGACGGAGACCGAACGTTGGATCTGTGAACTCTACGAGGAAATGAGCCCGAGCGCGCAGGAGGAGCGCTCCATCTTATCGCGGATCAACGCGCGGCTCGACCATCCCCGACGAGTCGTGTTTTTCCGTAAGTCAATTTTAGCCCTGTTACCTGATTCCTTGCAAGAAGCTGCCGCGAAGCATCACTTAATGCATGCTCTGGTTCTGCCCCAGGGTTACGGGCGTATTCGCTCTTGGTTGGCTGAGCATACATTCAGCCGATTGCGCTCCGCTTCAGAGCCGGTGCCTTTGGCCACACGCGAGGCTGATTTTTTATGTTTCATTGAGCAGCCTTACTTTATCGAAGGCTTCCGGAAGTTTTGGAAACAGGAGCCCAAGTATCGGAATAACAAACAGACACGTGTGCTCTTATCCGTGGCGGCCGCTTTGAGTCAGATGGTGGCTTATCAAGATACTGCCGAGCTGATTGAGTGGAGCCACCGTCTCGGGCGGATGGGGAACTACACCGAACAAACCTGCTGCGATGTCTCCGAGCTCAGTCTGACCATGCTCAATGAGTCCTATGATCCACAGGAACTCGGCTACCGCCTCCTGGTTGATGCCAAGGAGTCGGATCGGAGAGTATTAGTCAGCTTCTGTGAGCGCTACGCCGATGATCTGACTGCCTTCGCCCGCGATTTGGTGCGAAGTATGCAGATGGCGATTTGACGGTCAATCCAGCGAATCTTCGATCGCATTTTGCTGTCGCGCGATATCGTGCAGGGTGACAATGCCTAGGATCCTTCGGGTGTCCTTCCGGCTGACTATAGGTGCCTGCATAACGTCTTTGATAACTAGGGTGTTGGCGGCATCGCGGATGGAATTGTCTGGATAAATCTCGATGACACTTTGGCCTTCGGCCCACGCGCGCATTGTGCGAGGGTCGCTTGCCGCCGCAAGCTCTTCCATTTCGTGGTGCGTGATCACGCCCAGCAGTTCATTATGATTATCGCTCGATACAATGGGGTATCCATGGTGCTTGTGGCCATCCGCTTTGATCCGCTCCAGATTAGCCTCGGCATCCAGCGCACTCAAGACACTGCGGCAGTCGTGTGTCATAATCGTGCTGACCGGAAGGTTGCGCCAGTCGCGGTCGCCCCGATAGGCCGGTAACTTTTTCAGGCTGATCCCGTCTTGGAGGAGCAGAGCATCATAGATCGGGATGCTCCGCAGCTTCACCGAGATAATGTAGGCGAGGAAGTTGCCGATCATCAGAGGTAAGATGAGCGAATAATTCTGCGTCATCTCGAAAATGATTAAAACAGAAGTGAGCGGACAGCGGATGACTGCAGCAAAAAACGCCCCCGTGCCGAGCAGAGCTGCGGCCGCCGCTACGGATTGGTCGACCTCAAAGAACTGCACCATGAGCGCCCCGAAGATTCCTCCCAGCATGCTTCCCATAAATAGCACCGGGGCAAAAATACCACCGCTGGCACCCGAGGCATAGCAGATTGCGGTGGCCAGGAGCTTTCCGATCAGGAGGAGCAGTAAGGCCTGCCAGACGAGATTTCCGTTCAGTGCTAGATTCAGATCATGATAGCCGATACTGAAGACCCCGTGGTGGCCGCCACTGAACTGCCAGACCGTGACCCCGATCAAACCGACACTCAAGCCTCCTAGGGCGGGGCGCGCCCAGGCAGGGTACTTCCCCCAGCGCTTAAATTGTTCCCTCAGTGCGAGCAGCATTGTCGTGAACAAATGCCCTAGCAGACCAGCTGCAGGACCGATCAATAGACAGACTAACATCCACCACGAGGTCTCAAATACCTCGCGCGTGGCGTGGAGTGCGCTGTGTTCCCCCAGCAGGCTCCGCTCGACGACCGCGGCAACGACGACGGCGATGAGAATGCCACCGAGTGCTTTGCTGCTGAAGTTATTGTCAAAAAGCTCCTCAAAGACGAAGGTGATCGCCGAAATTGGGGCATTGAAGGCCGCTGAGATGCCCGCGCCCATACCCACAGGAACCATTGCCTGAATGCGTAGCTTCCCTAATCCGAAGAGGCGCCCCAGCTTCGAGGAGACCGCACCGCAGATATGCACCGTGGGTCCCTCCCGCCCGAGGCTGTTGCCAAAGCCCACCGAAATCGTCCCGATGATGAAGCGCCAGAATGCCTCCGAAGTCTTGATCACGCCGAAATTCTGGTGATAAGCCGCCTTCGTCTGGGGAATGCCTGAACCGCTGGCAGTCGGCGACACATAGCAGATCATCAGGCCGACGATTAATCCCGCGAGGGCCGGCGAGAAGATCATTGCCGGAATCGCCCAGAAGCCCCAGCCCTCGTAGAGTCCGAAAAGCCCGTCAAAGAGCAAAGTGATCGAGAGGTGAAAACTTACGCCTACGAGGCCGCAAAGCACCCCGGCACAGATACAAAGCATGAGGAAACGCTGGCCGTCATCAAAACGGCCCCGCATCCAATCGGGGAGATTACTTAGACTGAAGGATTCACGAGTCATCGACCGGAAGCTAAAACAAAAAGCCGTGCAGCCAGTACTGCACGACATATCAGCACTATAAAAGTCACCTGCGTATGCACAGAAGAAATTTCAAAAAAATTACTTGGCATCGGGTCATTGAGTCCTACAGTCCACGCCTTCGTCACTTTCCGGTGGGATATGCAAGTGGCTAAAGCACGCAGACTGTAAATCTGTTCTCGTATGAGTTCGCTGGTTCGAATCCGGCTCCCACCACCATTTTAAAGGCCGCCCGCCAGGGTGGCCTTTTTTGGTGGGAGTCGGATGAAGAACCAGCCGCTGGTTCGACGTAGCCCGCGCAGCGGGCGGAGATGGTGGCGCCAAAGGCGAGTCCGCAGGACTGATCCGAAGGATCACACAATCCGGCTCCCACCACCATTTTAAAGGCCGCCCGCCAGGGTGGCCTTTTTTGGTGGGAGTCGGATGAAGAACCAGCGCTGGTTTGACGGAGCCCGCGCAGCGGCGATGTAACGGGATCCAGGATGGTGCTAACTTAAGGCTGTGATCTCGTAGTGGCGACTTCAGTTGCCATCAAGTCGTCGCGCCACTAGGATACGATAGGGCAGCTGAAGCAGTTATTACGAATTCTGACCAAATTAAGCCCAACAATTCATAAAAAAAGAAGCGTTGAAGCAGTTAGAGTGGGCATCCGTCTAAGCCCTCACATCTGACCCTTGACAAAGGCGATCAGCTGCTTGGCGATTGGGATGCGGCGGTAGACGATGTCGGTAGGATCCCAGTAGTCCTGATGGAAGATGACCTTGCCTTCGGAATTGAAGCGCATGTGGCTCACGCCGATAGATTCCTCCCAGGTGCCTGGAGGGGTTTTTTTGAAGTCGAGACGCATCGTCCAGTCTAAGTAGTAGTCACCGCCGCTACGGGCGACACGGTTGAAGACGAACTCGGCCTTTTCGAGTGGCTTGAGGCCTTCGAGCATGTAGTCTCTAATATCGGTGGCCTTTTTGAACTCTTTGAAAGCGTCGCGGAAGTAAACGTCTTCGGCATAGACCTCGGTCACGTTTTGGGTGAGATTGTCGCGGCTGTAGTCGCTAAAAAGTGCTTTGACCGGCCCGAGCATCGCCTGCTCAGCCTCGGAATCCGGGGCGGGTAGAACAAACTGGGCCGGGTCGGTTGCAGCTAGGGCTTGACGGTATTCGGAGTTTGGAATGGTTTGTGTGTGCATTTCGGGGCTGGTGGTGCAGGCAGTGAGCAAGAGCGTCGCAGAGACGAAAAGAAGAGTAAGGATGGTTTTTGTTTGAATCACTTCAACGAAGCGTCAATGCGCGCAAAACCTTACACACAATGTAAGTTCAACAGATGGTCAGCGTTCAGTCACTACGAGTTAAAAATGAGTATAGGAATTAAACTAGCTGAACGCGGCTTCGCCAGCGATCGAATGATCCGTGCTGGTATCCGCAGGCTCTTGAGGGAGCGGCTGCAGTCGCTTGTTGCAGACCCCAAGTCGGATACGGATTGGATCGCTGAATTGGAGTCGACTTCGCTGGCGGTGGAAACGGATGCGGCCAATGCGCAGCACTATGAGATTCCGGCGGCTTATTTCCGCACCGTCTTAGGCAGCCACTTGAAATACAGTAGTGGTTTTTGGCCGAAGGGCGATGAGAGTCTCGACGAGTCGGAGGCCGCCATGTTGGAACAGAGCTGTGAGCACGCGCAGCTGATGGACGGCCAGCGCATTTTGGAGTTGGGCTGCGGTTGGGGCTCGCTCTCTCTCTGGATGGCGGCGCATTACCCCGCCAGTTCTATTGTGGCAGTGAGCAACTCACACAGCCAGCGGGCGTATATCGAATCGCAGGCAGCAGAGCGTGGCTTGGTCAACCTGAAGGTCCAGACCTGCGATATCAATGAGTTGGCGCCCGAGGGCGTCTTTGACCGTGTGGTCTCGGTCGAAATGTTTGAACACGTCCGGAACCATCGCGAGCTACTCCAGCGGATCAGTGATTGGCTCAAGCCCGGAGGCAAGCTCTTCGTCCATATCTTCAGTCACCGAAAGCACACCTATCTCTTTGAGGCGAAAAGCCAGAAGGATTGGATGTCCAAATATTTCTTCACCGGAGGTATCATGCCTTCGGCGGAGCTGCTTCCGACCGCGGCAGAAACACTGGAGGAAGAGGCACGATGGACGATCAACGGTACTCACTACAGCCGGATGCTGGAGGCTTGGTTGCTCAAGCATGATCAGCATTCCGATCAAGTGCTCGAAACCTTTCGCCAATGTTACGGCGCCAAGGATGCCAAGCTCTGGGCACAGCGTTGGCGTATTTTTTACATGGCATGCTCGGAACTTTTTGCCTACAACCACGGCGAGGAGTGGCCCGTCATGCACTACCGCTTCGCAAAGTCCTGCTAAACCGATGTCTGAAGATCACAACCCCCTCAAAATCGCCATCGTCGGCTGCGGTGTGGCCGGACTGACGGCGGCTTGGCTACTGGGGCGCAAGCACGATGTCCATCTCTTTGAAAAAAACGACTACGCAGGCGGTCACACGCGGACGCTGACCGTCCCGGACGGTGCCGACGTGGACACACCGGTCGATACTGGGTTCATTGTCATGAACCACCGCAACTATCCTCATTTTACGAAGGTGCTGGAGCAGTTGGGTGTGGCGCTGGAGGACAGTTCGATGACCTTCAGCTTTTACGATCAAGAGACGCACTACGGCTATTCGGGCAATAGTTTTTCCGCGCTATTCCCATCTCTCGCGTATTATTTCAGCCCGAAGCATTTGAGTCTTGTTGCGGATCTCTGGCGTTTCGCGCGCATCGGCTACCGCGATCTCAACAGCGCTTTTTTAGAGGGTAAGACACTTGGTGAATACTGTGCGATCCGTGGCTTCGGTCCGGCCTTTTTGAATCACTACCTCTATCCGATGGGTGCGGCGATCTGGTCTTCGCCCATTCATGAGATGCATAAATTCCCTGCAGAGCCTTATCTCCACTTCCTGGAAAACCACGGTTTGCTTCGGCTGTCCAATCGACCACAATGGCGATATGTGAAAGGTGGCAGCTGCTCTTACGTGCGTGCAATGCTCAGGCAATTTAAAAACCAGCCCCGCCTCAATGCCGCGCCCGCAGGTATCCAGCGCCGCAACGGCGGGGTGACCCTGATCACGCACGATGGTGAGGCGATGGACTTCGACCATGTCGTCATTGGAACCCATGCAGACGAAGCGCTGGAATTGCTGATGGATCCGAGCGAACGGGAGCAGTCGCTGCTCTCACCTTGGCGTTATCAACCGAATGAAGTGGTCTTGCATACCAGCCCGACTCACCTGCCACCTAAGCGAAAACTCTGGGCTTCCTGGAACTTTATGCGTGAGCCTGGCCAGTCGGATCAGCGTCCGGTCTCGGTTAGCTATTATATGAACCGCTTGCAAAACCTGCAAACCAAGCACGACTACATCGTCACCCTGAATCCCGGTGTCGAAATTCCGGAGGAGCGTATCATTAATCGTACGACGCTGACGCATCCGCTCTATTCCTTTGAGTCGATGGCCACGCAGCCTGAACTCAGGGAGCATAACGGCACGCAGAACACCTGGTTTTGCGGCAGCTATTTCGGCTACGGCTTTCACGAAGACGCAGTACGCTCGGCCGTTGAAGTGGCGGAGGGCTTCGGGATCGAGTTATGAGTCGGCGATCCCGTATCTATCGCGGAGAGGTCGTCCATGAGAGGCTCAGCCCTCGCAGGCATGCCTTTCGCTATCCAGTGACTTTCTTCGGCTTCGATCTCGCTGAGTTGCCACATTTGAATGAGCAGGCCTCCGTCTTTGGTTACAACGAAGCGTGCCCTCTGCGGCTCAATGACTGCGATTATCTTTACGGTGAATCCAAGCCAATTCTGGAGCAGTTGGATACCTTGCTCCCGCCGCAGGAAGCCGGTCAGCATACATTGCTCATCAGCTCGCCCCGTTATTTTGGCTACGCTTTTAATCCCGTCAATTTCCACCTCCGGATGGAAGGCGAGCGCTTGGTCTGCGTGGTGGCCGAGGTGAACAATACCTTCGGGGACCGGCATGTCTACCCCTTGACCGATTTAGAAGAAATCGGTCAGCAGACGTGGACGGCGCATTGCCCCAAAGATTTCCACGTTTCGCCCTTCAATGATAGGGAGGGCAGCTACCAATTCACTTTTAGAGTTGAGGCGGAAGAAGTTTTTCTCGGAGTCGATCTTTATAAAGAGGGCGCCTGTGTCATGAAAACCTGGATACAGGGCCAGGCCCGACCATTAACGAATCAGAACATTTTCAGTTATGCCTGGCTGCACCCTTTCGATACGGCGCTCAACAGTATGCCGCGCATTCTCTGGCAGGCGGCAGTGCTCTACTACAAAAAACGGATGGAAGTTGTGCCGCGCCCCTTACCAAATTCGGCGGGGACCCTGATCGACCGTGATGCGCCGAAAGGTCGGCCGCGCATTGTGTAACAGTGGCTTCAGCCACTGTTTTCTTTGATCCGCTTTGTGACCATAAGGCATGAGATGACGCCTACACGCCCCAGGGCTTGTATTCGGTGACGTATGTTTGAATAGCCTGTTTGATGGTCAGCGGGTCATTGGTCTGGATGGCCGATTCGAGTTCCTCGTGGATTCGTTCGATCTCGATAGATGCCTCTTGCTCGGCGACTAGGCGCAGCACACGTGGATGCCTTGTCGATTGCAGCGATTCACTGAGATGCTGGACTTCTTCGTAGAGTTTTTCGCCCGGTTGCAAGCCGGTGAACTCAATGTCAATGTCAGTGCTCTCTCTCAGGCCGCTCAGAGCGATGATTTGCCGAGCGACGTCGAGTATCTTTACGGATTGCCCCATGTCCAAAACAAAGATTTCGCCGCCCGCACCTTGAGTGGCGGATTGCAGGACGAGCCCGACCGCTTCTTCGACCGTCATGAAAAAGCGCGAGACTTCCGGGTCGGTCACGGTGATGGGGCCACCCGATGCGATTTGGCGCCGGAAGATAGGGATGACGCTGCCTGAAGAGCCGAGGACATTGCCGAAGCGCACGGCCATAAACTTCGTCTCGTTGCCCTCTGCGGATTGTTGCGCGAGGAGCGCCAACTCGGCGAGGCGTTTGCTCGCGCCCATCACGCTGGTCGGGTTGATTGCCTTATCGCTGGAAATCAAAATGAAGCGCTCGCAGCGATGCTGGCTGGCGATGCGTGCGAGGTCATACGTGGCGAATGAATTGTTGCGCAGGGCTTCGCCCGGCTGGTCTTCCATCAGGTTAACGTGTTTGTGTGCAGCTGCATGAAATACAACCTCGGGCCGATGATCAGTAAAGAGCCTCTCGAGCGGCGTGTGATTGCAAATGTCCAAAACACGCGTCGTGACTTTGCAGGAACTATCCACCTTCGAAATAACCTCTTGTTTGAGATTAAAAACCGCAATCTCAGCTTGATCGATACAGAGCAATTCAGCGGGGTGGTAGCCTAAGATTTGCGTGACGAGTTCTCTGCCGATACTGCCTCCTGCGCCGGTCACAAGCACACGCTTGCCTGAGAGCATGTTCCGGATGTCGTCGGAGTCCAGGTCGACAGGGTCCCGGCCGAGCAGATCTTCGAGTTGGATCGGGCGCAGCTGGGAGAGCTCGGCCCGGCCACTAACGAGGTCAGTCAGTGCAGGCACGGTATCTACCGAGAGCTTAGCTGCACGCGCCAGCTCAGCGACTTGGCGTATCCGCTTGACTGAAGCGGAAGGGAAGGCGATAATAACTTTGGTAGCACCGTAGAGTTTAGCTACGGCAGCCAGTTCTTGAACTGCGTCGACGACCAGGATGCCGTGCACATAGCGGCCGATCTTTTTAGGGTCATCGTCGAGAAAGGCCACAGGGCGCATGCCGAGACGCGACTTGTTCATCAGGTCGGAGCAGAGCCCGGCACCGACTTCGCCCGCGCCGATGATGATAATGTTTTCCGACGAGTCGGCGGCCAGCCAGTCCTCCAGGCCGCGGCTTGATTTAATACGCATGAGCACGCGGAAAGCCCCGATGAAGAGAAAGCTGAGCAGAAAATAAGTCAGGATGACAGCACGCGGAGGCATTTTGTCACCATGATAGATATACCACATCAAGAGCAGAATGAGCGCATTGACAAATAGCCCGCCGAAGAGGCGGAGTGCGTCCGGCAAACGGAAATAAGACAAAATGGAGTCGATTTGCCCGGCGGCGAAAAGGAGCATGAGCTGGAGCCCCACGATCCAGCTGAGCGTATTGAAGCGATCCAGCGCGTGGTTGTCCGGAACGTTGAAATCGAAACGCAGCTCGTAGGCCGTCCAATAGCTAAATGCAGAAACGAGCGCGTAAAAAAGGACTAGGCCGAGCGTCCTCAGGTTCAAATAGCGGATCAGGATCTTTGTGCTCATGCGTTTCCAGTGCCTCTCCTAAAGACGGCTCGTATTGCGTCGATCACGCGTTGGCGCTCGTCGCCCGACATGCCCGAGCCGCTGGGCAGGCAAATGCCACGTTCGAAGAGGTCGGCGGCCAGTTCGCCTCCGAAACAAGCCTTGTTCTTAAAGACGGGCTGGAGGTGGAGCGGTTTCCAGAGAGGTCGGGCTTCAATGTCGACATTTTCTAGCGCGACCAGTAAAACGTCGCGCGTAATGGGATGCTCTGCGGGATTAAGTGTGAAGCAAGTTAGCCAATAGTTGGCTCCATCGGGATCGGCGATCGGCATAAACCGGACTCCGGTTAGATCACTCAGGGCCGATTTGTAGGCTTCAAAGTGGGCGCGCCGTGTGGCGACGCGGCGGTCGAGGTCGGCTAATTGACTGTTACCCAGACCCGCGAGCAGATTGCTCATACGGTAATTGTAGCCGATGGCTTTATGTTCATAATGGGTGACTGGTTCGCGCGCCTGTGTGGCTAGGTAGCGGGCGCGTTCGATCTGCACGGCCTCGTCGCCGAGGAGCATGCCGCCCCCCGATGTGGTGATGATCTTGTTGCCGTTGAACGAGAAAAAGGAAAACGCTCCCATCGAACCAGCAGGGCGGCCGTGGTAGCTGGCACCCAATGCTTCAGCCGCGTCTTCGATCAGCGGCACACCGTAGGCTTCACAGAGTTCAAGGATCCGAGTCATCTCCGCGCATTGCCCGTAGAGATGGACGACGATGACGGCTTTGATGTCGCGACGCGATTGCAGCGCCGCTTCGAGTTTTTCCGGATCCATATTCCAGGTGCGCGATTCGCTGTCGACGAAGACCGGCTCCGCGCCGAGGTAACAGATCGGGTTGGCGCTGGCCGCGAAGGTCAGGGTCGGGCAGACGACGGCATCGCCCCCGCCGATGCCGAGGATTTGCAGCGCGAGGTGGAGTGCAGCAGTGCCTGAGTGGAGTGCCACGGCGTGGCTACGACCGGCGCGTGCCGCTACCGCTGCCTCGAAGGCATCCAGGGCAGGGCCGATCGGTGCGACCCAGTTTGATGTCAAGACAGCATCGACGCTCGCATGATCCTGCGGGCTGATATCTGGTGCTGACAAATAGATTCGGGGCATAATTTGCATGTTCGACGATTGGTCCCGGTTTTTCCAACTTATATTACGGTAATTTCGGGACGTTCAAATAGAGGAACTGCCGGATACGAATCCCTTCGTAGCTTTTCGTGTGGCGGCCAAGATTCGAGGAGAAGTCAAAAAAAAGCCCGACGGTGGGAACCATCGAGCTTTGTGGAAATGATGCGGAGCAGACTACTAGCGCAGTGTGCCGGCGTAGACCGCGTTGTCCCCAAGTTCTTCTTCGATACGGAGAAGCTGATTGTACTTGGCGATACGGTCGGAGCGGCTCATGGAGCCGGTCTTGATCTGGCCCGCGTTGGTGGCCACGGCGATGTCGGCGATAGTCACGTCTTCGGTCTCACCGGAACGGTGGGAAATGACGGAATTGTAGCCGTTGACCTTTCCGAGTTCGATGGCCTCGAGTGTTTCGGTCAGGGTGCCGATCTGGTTGACTTTGACGAGGATCGAGTTGGCCACGCCGAGGTCGATGCCCTTTTGGAGGAATTTAACGTTGGTGACGAAAAGGTCGTCGCCGACGAGTTGCACCTTATCGCCAATGGCATCAGTGAGGGCCTTCCAGCCATCCCAATCATTTTCGTCACAACCGTCCTCGATCGAGTCGATGGGATACTTGGCCGTGAGCTCTGCGAGGTAAGCGGCTTGCTCAGTGGAATTGCGCTTTGCACCGCCTTCGCCCTCAAACTTGCTGTAGTCGTAAACGCCGTCGCTGAAGAACTCAGAGGAGGCGCAGTCGAGTGCGAAGGTGATGTCCCTGCCGACGGTATAGCCCGCCGCTTCGACCGCCTTGGTCAAGGTGTCGAGGGCGTCTTCAGTGCCGTCAAACTTTGGCGCGAAACCGCCTTCGTCGCCGACAGCAGTACTAAGCCCGCGATCATGGAGCACTTTCTTCAGACTGTGGAAGCACTCAGCACCCATTCGGATCGCTTCACTGAAAGTCGCGGCACCGATAGGACGGATCATAAACTCCTGGAACGCGATCGGTGCGTCGGAGTGAGAGCCGCCGTTAATGACGTTCATCATGGGCACGGGGAGGACTTTGGCATTGGGGCCACCGATGTATTTGTAAAGAGGCAGACCGAGTGCATCAGCTGCGGCGTGGGCGACTGCCAGCGAGACGCCGAGCATGGCGTTGGCGCCGAGCTTGCTTTTGTTGGCGGTGCCGTCGAGGGCGAGCATGGCCTTGTCGATCGTGATTTGATCGCAAGCGTCGAGGCCGACGAGTTCAGGCGCGATGATGTTGTCGACGTTATCGACAGCCTTCAATACGCCCTTACCGAGATAGCGGCTCTTATCGCCATCGCGAAGCTCGACAGCCTCGTGCTCGCCTGTGCTAGCTCCGGATGGAACGGCAGCGCGGCCGATGATGCCGGAGTCGAGTTCGACGTCGACCTCGACCGTTGGATTGCCCCGTGAATCGATGATTTCGCGGGCGCGGATGTCTGTGATGATTGTGCTCATAGTAAAAGCGATATTTGTCTATTTGAGATGAATTCTGCTGCCGAAGAACTGACAACGAGGGTGTTCTTGTGCAGGCTGTGCTCGAACTGTCAACGATTCCCGAATAAGGATTCTTTATGATTTAGGAGACGCAGACTTATTGATAAGTTTTGCTGATTTTTGATCGGCCCAGAATTAGGAGATGTTGCGTTCAGTTAGAAGCATTGTTGAGAGCCGTTTTTTTTTTTTTTTTCAG
>Ga0209504_1000522_pt1 | contig 33768 bp, 28 predicted proteins | sample COGITO_mtgs_1005_FD_184791 | JGI IMG/M metagenome (GOLD analysis project Ga0209504, IMG submission 184791) | Pelagic marine microbial communities from North Sea - COGITO_mtgs_100511 (SPAdes) (version 2) | ecosystem: Environmental > Aquatic > Marine > Epipelagic ...
GAACTGAGTGCCCCAGTCACCCACGTGATTCTGCCGGATCACCTCGTCACCGAGGAACTCCAGCACCCGCGCCACACCGTCACCGATGATGGTCGAGCGCAGATGGCCAACGTGCATTTCCTTGGCTAGGTTCGGGGCCGACAGATCGACCACCACACGCTGCGCCACACCGGCTTTACGCACGCCGAGCGTAGCGTCGGCCAGCAGGGCGTCCAGGCGCGCGGCCAGGGCCTGAATGTTTTGATAAAAATTGAGGAAACCCGGGCCGGCGATTTCGACCTTGCTGATATCCGCATCGGCCGGTAGCGCCGCAATCAGCTTCTCGGCCAGGTCACGCGGCTTCATGCCGGCCGGCTTGGCCAGCATCATGGCGATGTTGCTGGCGAAGTCGCCGTGGGTTTTATCCTTGGTGTTCTCCACCTGAATGGCCGGGCTCAGGCCTTCAGGCAGCACGCCGTCGGCGGTGAGGCGGGTCAGGGCTTGCTGGATCAGGTGGCGAATGCTGTCTTTCATGGTCTGCTCGGTCGGCCGTGGGGGCGGCGGCGCACAATGGCGCTGGTTGAAAACTGCGCATTATCGACGCCCTTCGCCCGCAGCTTCAAGCAGCGTGTGGTTTAGCCTGGCTAAAGGCCGCCGAACCGTTGTGTAGCCCGGATGAAATCCGGGGCACGTCGGCCCCAGTAAAGCCGCTCCCGGATTGCATCCGGGCTACGGGTGATCGCGCTGACTAAGCAGAGCGCTGCGAGGTTAGGCGCGCCGCGGCGTTGCCCGCCACGTAATAAGGCGCCGTGCTGCGCGGCAAAGGGCTGCGGCCGCGGATTTTGTCGGCAATCTTCTCGGCCATCATGATGGTGGGGGCATTCAAATTACCGGTGACGATCAGCGGCATGATAGACGCATCCACCACGCGCAAACCCTGCACACCGTGCACCCGGCCCTGGCCGTCGACCACTGCCATGGCGTCTTCGCCCATTTTGCAGGAACACGACGGGTGGTAAGCGGTTTCCGCATGTTCGCGGATAAAGGTGTCCAGCTCGGCATCGCTTTGCACGTCTTTACCGGGGCTGATCTCGCGGCCGCGATAAGGGTCCAGTGCCGACTGCGCCATGATGTCGCGGGTGATGCGGATGCCGTCGCGGAACTCGCGCCAGTCTTGCTCGCTGGCCATGTAGTTGAAGAGGATGCTCGGGTGCTCGCGCGGGTCCTTGGATTTGACCTGGATGCGGCCTCGGCTGGGCGAACGCATGGAGCCCATGTGCGCCTGGAAGCCGTGCTCCTTCACGGCGTTGCTGCCGTTGTAGTTAATCGCCACAGGCAGGAAGTGGTACTGGATGTTCGGCCACTCGAAATCTGCACTGGAACGGATAAAGCCGCCCGCCTCGAATTGGTTGCTGGCGCCGATGCCCTTGCCGAGGAACAGCCAGTTGGCGCCAATCATCGGCTGGTTCCACCATTGCAACGCAGGGTACAGCGACACCGGCTGTTTGCAGGCGTACTGCAGGTACACCTCCAGGTGGTCCTGCAGGTTCTGGCCGACGCCGGGTAGGTCGTGTACCAGTGGGATGTCCAACTCGCGCAGCAATGCCGCTGGGCCCACGCCGGAGCGTTGCAGCACTTGCGGTGAGGCAATCGCGCCGCTGCACAGCAACACTTCGCGACGCGCGTTGACGGTGGTCGCGGTGTTGCTGTCGCCCTTGAGGTAAGCAACGCCAATGGCACGTTTGCCGTTGAAGAGAATGCGGTCGGTTAAGGCATGGGTGACGATGGTCAGGTTCTGTCGCGCGCGCGCTTGGTCGAGGTAGCCACGCGCGGTGCTGGCACGGCGCCCTTTGGGGGTGACGGTGCGGTCCATCGGGCCGAAGCCTTCTTGTTGGTAACCGTTGAGGTCATCCGTGCGCGGGTAACCGGCCTGGGTGCCGGCTTCGATCATGGCGTGGAACAGCGGATTATTGCCGGGCTTGGGTGTAGTGACGCTCACCGGGCCATCACCGCCGTGGTAGGCGTTAGCGCCGATGTCACGGGTTTCCGCCTTGCGAAAGTACGGTAGGCAATCCAGGTAGCTCCAGTCTTCCAGGCCCTTTTCTTTGGCCCAACCGTCGTAATCCATGGCGTTACCGCGGATATAGCACATGCCGTTGATCAAGGAAGAACCGCCCAGGCCCTTGCCGCGCCCGCACTCCATACGGCGGTTGTTCATGTGCGGTTCGGGTTCGGTCAGGTAGGCCCAGTTGTAGCGCCGGCCCTGCAACGGGAAGGCCAGCGCGGCTGGCATCTGGGTGCGAAAATCCTGGCGGTAATCGGGGCCGCCGGCTTCTAGCAGCAGCACGCTGACGCTGGCATCTTCGCTTAGGCGGGCGGCCAGTACGTTACCGGCCGAACCGGCGCCGATGATGATGTAATCGAATTCTTGAGACATATGCAGTACCTGGAAACGTGCCGACAGATCGGGCTGCCCGGAGGAGGGGGCAATCTGTGGGAGAGGCTTTAGCCGCGACACCTTTCGCGGCTAAAGCCCCTCCCACGGGCGTGATGCTTAAAACACCGAGGTGTAGCCGCCCATTTCGAGCTGCACGGACTTGATCCGTGTGTAATGCGCCAAGGTGCTCAGGCCGTTTTCGCGGCCGACGCCGGACTGTTTGTAACCGCCCACCGGCATCTCGGCTGGCGACTCGCCCCAGGTGTTGATCCAGCAGATGCCGGCTTCCAACTGGTGGATAACCCGGTGCGCGCGGTTCAGGTCGCGGGTTACCACGCCTGCGGCCAAGCCATAGTCGGTGTCGTTGGAGCGGCGGATCACTTCTTCTTCCGTGTCGTAGATCAGGATGCTCATTACCGGGCCGAAGATTTCTTCGCGCACGATGGTCATGTCATCTTTGCAGTCGGTGAACACCGTGGGTGCGACATAGGCGCCCTTGGCGTAGTCGCCCTCGGTCACACGGTTGCCGCCAATCAGCAGGCGTGCGCCTTCGCTGCGGCCTTTGTCGATATAACCGAGCACGCTTTCCATGTGGGCCGTGCTGACCAGTGGGCCGAAATTGGTGTCTTCAACCTGTGGGTCACCGAGGCGAATGCGTTTGACCCGCTCCAGCACCTTGGCCTCAAAGCGCGCCTGCAGCATGCGCGGCACAAACACGCGGGTGCCGTTGGTGCAGACCTGGCCGGAGCTGTAGAAGTTGGCCATGACCGCGATATCGGCGGCGCGGTCGAGGTCGGCGTCTTCGAAAATGATCAGCGGCGACTTGCCGCCCAGCTCCATGGTCACTTCTTTAAGTGACGAGCTGGACGCGCTGGCCATGACCTTCTTGCCGGTCACGGTGCCGCCCGTGAAGGAGATTTTCTCGATGCCCGGATGCTCGGTCAGCCACTGGCCGACTTCACGGCCGCTGCCGGTGAGCACGTTGAACACGCCATCCGGCACGCCGGCGGCGGTGTAGATCTCAGCCAGCTTGAGGGTGGTCAGCGAGGTCACTTCGCTGGGCTTGAAAATCATCGCGTTGCCGGCGGCCAGCGCGGGGGCCGATTTCCACAGAGCAATCTGAATTGGGTAGTTCCAGGCGCCGATACCGGCCACCACGCCCAGCGGCTCGCGGCGGGTGTAGACGAAGCTGGTGTCGCGCAGGGGGATCTGCTCGCCCTCGATGGCGGGGATCAAGCCGGCGTAGTACTCCAGCACGTCCGCCCCGGTGACGATGTCGACATAGCGGGTTTCGCTCAAAGGCTTGCCGGTGTCGAGGGTTTCCAGCGCGGCCAGCTCATCGTTGCGTTCGCGCAGGATGTCTACGGCCTTACGCAGGATGCGCGAGCGCTGCATGGCGGTCATCGCCGCCCAGACTTTTTGCCCGGCCGTGGCGCTGGCCACTGCCAACTCGACATCAGCCTGGCTGGCACGCTGCACCTTGGCGAGTACTTCGCCGTTGGCAGGGTTGATGCTATCGAAGGTTTCACCGGTGCTGGCCGCTACATAACGGCCACCGATGTAGAGCTGTTGCTCGTCAAAACGTGGCATGGCGCTGTCCTCGTGTCTGGTTTGTTGGCGGCCAGTGCGCGGGGCGAAAGCCGGCGGGGAATGCTGTACAGGCTAAAGTATTTTTATTGAACGCTCAATCAATAAAAGCGACAAGGCCGCGCCAAACGCGACATGCAGGCCGTGTCGGCAGCGATATATGGCTGGTTGCGTATGCTCAGCCGGCTCGTGTCAGCCCAGATAGCGGAGGGCGGATTGAACTCAGGCACGTGCCTTGGGCGTAGGCTGGGTTATGGCGCAATCAGCCATCTGTGGTTGGGCGGCGGCTAGCCCACCCTGCGTGGTTTTGAGCAGTTGCAGGTCGAGGTATTCGTAGGCGATCTGCATGGCCTGCTCAGTATCGAAGCCCTCACCAGACAACGCCCCGCGCAGCCACAAACCATCAATCAGTGCGGCCAGACCACGGGCGGCTGTGCGCGCTTGCAGCGGCGGCAACACCAGGCGGAACTGACCGCACAGATTGGAATACAAACGGTGATCATTGACTCGCTGCAAACGCCGCAGCGACGGCTGGTGCATGCTGGTGGCCCAGAACGCCAACCAGGTTTTCATCGCCGGGCCGTTGACCTGGCTGTCATCGAAGTTACCTTCAATCATCGCCCGCAGGTGTTCGCGCGGTTGATCTGGTGGCAGGTTGGTGCGGCGTTCGCGCACCGCATCGCTAAGCGCCTGCATCAGATGGCGCATGGTGGCTTCGAGCAGGCCGTTCTTGTCGCGAAAATAGTGACTGATGATGCCGTTAGAGACCCCAGCAAGCCGCGCAATATAGGCGATGCTGGCATCCCCCATGCCGACCTGATCAACCGCTTCGAGGGTCGCCGCGATCAATTGTGAGCGGCGGATCGGTTGCATTCCGACCTTGGGCATCTGCTTCTCCATCAGTGGGGGTCATCCCCCCGAAATGCAGGCAGTCTAGGCCGGTTATTGTTGAACGATCAATCAAACAGGGCGTTTCAGCGATGACCCGTCGGTCATGGGCATGCCGCATGATAGACGCTGTCGCCCACGCATCAGGGGGCGTAAGGCGGGTTATGCCGGGCCGTCGCTGTCGGCAATCAATGCGAGCAAGTCGGTCACGCCAACATCCTGACCCGCTTGGAACAGCAGGGTGCTGGTTTGGCCGCGATGATGGGTCTGATGGTTGAAGAAATGCAGCATCAGGCTGGCGTAGGGGCGTTGCGCCGGCACGCCTTTCATATTGCTGTAGGCCAGGTGCTGCTCCACGTCTTGCTCGGTTAACGCCGCCACCCAGTCGCTGATATGCCCATCCAGGCGGCTGCGCAAAGCCTGCAGTGGGGGGAGCGTGTCGAATAACAACCGATCCAGCGCCGCTGGCCGCGCCAGATCGCTGATCGCCTCCCGCAGTTCATGGCAGGCCGGGTGCTCGGCAAAGCGCTTGAGCCAGATGATATCGGCCACGGCAAGATGGTTGAGGGTGCCGAAGATGGAGCTAAAGAACGCGCCACGGTCCTCATGCAGCGCCTGCGGCGAAAGCGCGGCAGCGGCCGCATAGAGCCGGTCGTTCATCCACGCGTTATAGCGAGCCAGTAACTGGAGGTGGGGCAGCTGGGACATGGCATTTAACTCGGCAATTAATCTTCAGTTAGGCATCCAATACCGGGCGCAAGAAGGTGCGCTCGTAGCTGATGATGCACTGGGTATCTTCTGCGTATTTAAAAGCCGCCAGGCACTCGGCGTCGGCGAAGGACTTGAGCCGGTACTGCTCGTACTCAGCAAGGCTGGGAAAGCTAAACATCGCCAGGCCGATATTGTTGGCCCCTTCCGAGGGCAAAAAGTAACCGTGATGGGTGCCGCCGAACTTCGCCACCAAGGCAATCCACAGCTTGCCGTAATGCTCGAATTCCTTGAGCTTGCGTGGGTCGAGTACGTAGCGGAGATGGCAGGTGATCATGCGGGTTCCTCAATGATTGAATGGCTTGCCGTTCGGGTAAAGATTGCCAGGCAAGGTAAACCTCTCGCCTTTATTTCTCTAGCGCCGGCACCAGGCGAACCAGTACTGGCAAATGATCCGAGCCCAGCTGCGGGCCTACTTGGCGCGCCACCACGGCCCAATGCTGCGAGACCAGTATCTGGTCGATAGGCAGCCCGAGCACACCCTGCAAGACCGCCGGCCAGGTCGCGGCCAAACCGCTGGCACGGCGCAAGCCCAATTGCGCCAGCCCGCTAAAGGCCGACGACCACGGAGTGGCATTGAGGTCGCCGGCTAAAACCGTCGGTATAGCGCTGCTGGCGGCTTGCTTGGCCAGGGCCGTCAGCTTGGCGTTACGCACGCGGTGGTAGTGCGGCGAAAGCGGCGGCATTGGGTGCAGCGCAATAATCCCGACCGGCAGCCCGCGCCATTGCAACTGCGCCTCGATATGGGCAATGCCCTGGGCGTCCTCAATCACCGCTATTTGCTGCAGCGGATGGCGTGACAGCACCGCGATACCAAAGGGGCCGTCCTGGGCCACGATGCGTTGAAACGGGTACTCGCGCAGTGTGCGCAAGCCAGCCGCATAGGCCGGAGAAACCTCCAGCAGCACCAGCACATCCGGCTTTTCCTGCGCCACCCACGTGGCCAATGCCTGGGTGTTGCGGCTATACAGATTGACGTTGACACTGGCCACGGAAAACGTGGCGGCCTGCGGCTCGCCTGTCGGTGCTGGTGCTGGTGCGAAGGCCGTCAGCCAGGGCAGCGGCAAGGCCAACAGCAAAACGGCCCAGCGCTTATCACCCCAATAGGCCAACCCGGTAAATACCACCAGCCCCAGCAGGAACAGCCATTGCCAATGGCTGGTCAGGTCGATCAGCCAGGCCAGCGTTCCTGTCGAGTCGGCGAGCAGGTGGGAGAGCAGTGGCAGCAGCAAGCCGAATAGGCAAAGCAGCGCGAGCGTATACACGCGCCGGGCCCAGAGGGTGCTGCGGTATGGCTTGGGCTTATCGGACGGGTTAGTTGTGGCCATATTCGGATATGCGCGTTCCCGACAATTCATTAAGGGTCATGATTGAAATGTCCTTGTTGCAGAAACGACTTGATCTGACTGGTCACAACATCTGCATTGGCCATAAACGTATGGCTGTGCGGAACAGTAATAAAGTCCTTCATCTCAGCAAGCTTTGCGCTCTCCACCGAAACCTTGCCGTCGTTTGGCTTGGGCAAGTCGTCGGCAAACCACGGGTCTAGGCTTTCCGTGCCGGCGACTATACCGATCTCCAGAGGGATAGATTTAAGCTGGTTGGGTGTGCTGTCGGCTTCGGTGCCGAGTTGCTGCCCGGCTGGCCCGGTCGCCATTTTGTACCACCATTGGTCTTTCTTTTTCGTTGCCACCTCGCTGCCGTGGTTGGGTGGGCCAAGCATGATCACTCGCTTGGCTTCTGCAACGACGTTGTTCTGAAAATACTGCCTGACCAAAATACCGCCCAGAGAATGGGTAACAAAGTGGATGCTCTGCGCGCCCGCTTTTTTACACTCGGCAATGCCATCCCCCACCACTGACGCCAGCTGTTGGATGTCTTTTTCCGTGGACGGGTAGCTGTTGTTGATGACGGTGTAATGCTCTTTGGCTAACGAGTCTTCGATTGCATTCATCGAATAGCTGGTGCGGCCCATGCCATGCAAAAGCACTACGCACTCATTGGCCAGTGCTACCGGTGTGACAAACAACAAGAGATAAAGAGTGAGGCGCATGTGGATTAACCCTGAAAAAAATACGCTAGAAAAGAGGCTGTGGGTTTTGCTGCGACGCTCGGGCCAGCCTTAGGTCGGTCCATTTTTCAGTGGCGGTGGGCGAGAGTTATAAAAACGGCAGCAACGCACGACAGGACATAACGGTAGAGCAAAGCACTGCCTGATTAACGGAAAAGCCCAGGCCGAAACCGCTTATGCCGGCTACAAAAGCGGCGGTATTGCTCTGTTGTTTTGCGCGCCGGCTGATAACTGCGCCAATTAGAAGGCCAATAGCTGCTCCGGGTAATGAGCATAAATGGCCGAGGCCAAGCAGATCGTTAGTGGGCGCAGGTGTCCAGTTGGCGTAGATGTACATGCTGAATGAGAGGCAGGCTGCAACAATGCCGCCAGTGATAAATAACGGTTTTGGCTTAATCAGTCGTGCAAGGGCAAAGGTGCCAAGAAGCACCAAGGTGTAATACCAAAGCCCCATAAAGAGCACGTCACCTTTGATCAGGGTGAGTGCTGTAACTGCTGCTATAGCTATCGCCGTTGCGATGGCGTCCGTGCGAAATGTTCCGTTCATGTTTTGAACTCGTGAAGTGGCTGCTCAGTAGCGCTGATGCAGAGCCAAGGCCAGCGCTGCTGATAGGACGCGGCTTTCTCGGCAAAAAGGCTTTTGTGCGGTGTCAGCGGGTTTGGCGTCAGGGTTCCCTTATACAAAAGCTCAAGGCCGTTTGGTGCATAGACCTCATCGGGATTAATGCCAACGCATGTTCCCGGTATCAAAAAGCGGTCGATGCCCTCTTTGGCACTGCTCAGCGCTGAATAGGGATGGCCAAAATGCGCTTCATACCAAAGGTGAACCCGCGCCTGGTTGGCGACTTCCACGGTTATGCCCAAGTCTGCCAGCACCGTTTCTACATGGCGCTGTACGGCGCTTTCAGTCGCTTCGCTCAGGTCGGCAGGGTTGAAGTAGAAGAAGTCGTAATCCTTGATCTTGCTCTCCGGCGGCTCTCCAGAAAGCACATTCCACACCGTCTGAAAAAGGCAGCCGGCGACTAGCCAGCCATCCGTGAGATTCAACGCATCCCAGCGCTCAATGATCTGTGCGTTATGGCTGTTATGCAGTACGTCGGCGCGAAACTTTGCTTGCATGGTGGCCTACACAAAAGACGGCAGATTTATTTTGGGGTTGTTATGCCTCACACAAACCAGAATTCAACCTCATCGGTCTCGACCTCAAATAGAGCCGAGTGCTCAACATTTGCCGGTACGTGATACCACTCGCCGACGCCAACCCTGATCGTTTGGTTATTCATGCTCAGGATCAATTCGCCGCGGGTAATCACGCCATGGTTATCGGTGTCATGGCTGTGCGGCGGGATGGATGTGCCAGGGGGGTAGGAGGCAAATAGGACGGTGCTGTCTTTTGCCTCAAGCTTATAGGCGTCAAAGCGGCCGTCGAATAAGGGCAGCTGCTTGATTCTGTTTGGGTATTGGCCAGGCATGTGAGCGTTCTTCCTTGTAGTTCATTGTGGCTTTTTTAACGTTTGGTTAAGTGTGGGCTTTAGCTCGTCCCTGTGAGTGCAGCGAACGGTTTGGCCAGTTGTTAAGCGCTGTAATAGTTGCCTTTCGGCGGTAAACCGAAAAGACTCATAGCAGATAGCATTTCTTCTTTTGGGAAATTAGTTATTGATTGCTTATGGCACTCAATAGATTTCCATTTTTCGATGACAATAAAACAGTTCTCGGTGTCTTTTTGTTTTAAAACTTCACATGAGATGCAGCCTTTAGAATTCGAAATGTAAGGGATAAGTGAGATTAGAAAGTTATGCAGCTCATCTGACTTCCCGTCTGCAGATTGAAATTCATTGATTCGAGTTATATTCATGTTTTTCATAAGGCGCCTAATGTTTGGTTAAGGGGGCGGCTTTATCCGGCCCCAGTGAGCGAAGCGAACGGTTTGAATCAGTATGTTAGCTTGCGTGAACACATTGCTGATTTCGGTTTTGAGTAGTTCGTTAGCGCGGCTTTCAATGAGTGCGCCGTGTGCAGCTATAACGGCGTCAATGTCTAGCGCTAAAAGAGCTTCAAAATCAGTTTTAAGTGTTTGCCCCTTTGGTGTTACGCATTTCAACCAGGGGCCTCTAGTATTTATACATTATTCGTCCTTGAATAAATTAGCGATCAATCTAGGGCGTCGACTTACGCCGCGTGTTAGGCAGTTTTAATCGATTGGAAGGTAATAACTACGACAGCCCACAGTCCGAGAGTGGCAAGGAAGTTTATTGTGAAAACTAAACCGCGCAGTCGTACGTTTGTGGTGAGTATCTGTACGCAGCTGTGAGCCACCCGCCCTGCAATGAAAATCCATGCAAGCCAGGTAGCAGCGTTTAAGGCTGATGGGCTATGAATTAACAGAAGACACGCCGCATAGAAAAATACAGGCCACTCGAACTGGTTTGAAAGATTCGCACTAATGCGTGGCTCTACAGCTGCCCAAGGGTTGGTTCCATCTGGGTTTTTGTATATGCCCCACACCTTAGGGGCGCGTGCAATAGTTAATAGCACGTAGAGAAAAGAGGTGAGTGCTATATGAGCTGCCATAGGAAATATGAGTGAGTTCAATGTGTGTGGCCCTCCGTGACGACGATTTTAGGTCGGCAACCTAATGCCTAAGGTAAGCGTCCGCTTGGCTGATCAATTAAACAGTTGCCATCAGGTTGATGCGCGCCTGTGTTTCATTGCGCTCCCTGAAATAGCTCGTGCTGTAAATATTTGGGCGCGCCAAGAATGACTTGAGCACGCTCCTGCGCTTCATGTTGTACATGAAGCCTGGAACCCAACTGTACTCGGCACGCACTTGCCGGTCGTACTCAGCGAAGCGCTCAGGCGTCGCGCCTAGAATTGAAAGGTCGATGTCAACGAGCAGTTGTTCATCACTGCGCATTGGCGTCACATCATGCTTAGTGGCCATGATCAGCTGCTCGACGCGCCGCTGGGTTGCCTCGCAGGCATTGCTCGTGAGGAGCGCTCGGACAGCCCAGTCGGCGCTGAGGCGCTCATTCGATTTACCACGTACGTCGTAAATGGCATCGTGAAACCACAATGCAATTTCGACCTCTCCTGGGTGCTCCGCAAGATGCCGCGCCTGATCGAAGTACGCGAGGCATTCGGTCAAGTGCTGCTGGGAGTGGTAATGGCGCTGGGGCTCGTTGTACGCGGCAAGCAGCGTCTCGAATAGGTCGGGTTGCTGCTGCAGGCCAAGGTTGGCCCACGCCTGTGCCCATGATTTCTCGAAGATGCTCATTTGAGTGGCCTGACTGTCCGGCTGAACGAATGGTTAGGCGACACTTGTTAGGGCGCTACGGCTGCCGCAGCAAGCCCAGCCAAAGCCTTGCGAAGGTTCTCTACCACTGGGCATTTGGACACCCCGTGTCGTTGCGCCAAATACGCAGGGTCGTTGTAACCCAGCCAAACCTGCGATGACGCGTCCTCCCACACCAATGCCTTCAGCGGCAGATCGATTCCCACTGACTGTGCGCACTCCATAAATGGCGTGCCGCCTTGAGGGTTACCGAAAATAAGCACTTCGGTCGGACGCAGCGCGGTGCCGATTTTTGCGGCACCCGCAGCGTGGTCAATGCGAGCAAATACGTTCAGCCCCTTGTCTTTGACGACGGCCTCGAATTTATCCATGGTTGCCTTTGCACCGAGCTGACTCTTGACTGCAATAAGGCCATCCGCCGCGTGGGAAACCGTGAAAGCGACAAGGAGAACTAGCGCGAGAAGATATTTGACGGACTTCATTGATGATTCCTCAGCGGTGAATAAACGGCGATGGTATGAGGCCTAACGCTTGGTTAAGGGGCGGCCTTTAGCCAATTCTAATGAAGCGAACGATTTGAACCACTTGTTAGGCTTACGAAGACAGCGTACACAAATGCTCAGCGGCGTTGGCATGGATTCATAAGGCTAACGACTGCACTGCTTCCGCAAAGGCATGGGGAGCCTCCTGAGGGAGGTTATGGCCAACGGAGGGGATGACTCGCCTCTCGTAGGTGGAAGTAAAAAAGGAGCGGTCACATTCAGAGATGGATGGCGGCGTAACAGTATCAGCAGCTCCGTGAAGCGTTATTGTGGGTATTGAAATTGACGGGATGGATGCGAGTTTGGCTTCCGTCACGTCGAGTAACGGATCGCCTGGAGTCAAACCGAATCGATGCCGGTAAGAGTGGATAACGACCTCCACGAAGTCGGGGTTATCAAAAGAAGCTGCGGTGCGAGCAAATGTTGCCGAATCGAAGTTCCAATTCGGAGACCAGGTATTCCATAGCTTTTCGCATAATTCACGCCGATAGGTTGTAAGGCCGGCCCGACCGCGCTCGCCATGAAAGTAGTACTGATACCAATACTGACTTTCGGTCTCCGGGGGCAGAGGCTCCCCAGATTTGGCAATGTTCTGAATGCTGTAACCATCCGAAACTAGACCCTTAACCCTCTCAGGCCAGAGCGCCGATGCAATACAGGCTATCCGCCCACCCCAATCGAACCCAGCAAGAACAGCAGAGGAAATACCGACTGCATTCATCAATGCGATGAGGTCATGGGCGAGGGCCGCCTGTTGCCCCGATCTGGGTGTTTCTGGGTTCAAAAATCGAGTGTCTCCAAAGCCTCTAAGGTACGGAGTGATGACCCGGCAACCCTTGGCTACCAAAAGGGAGGTGGTCTCGTCGAATGCATGAACGTCGTACGGAAACCCATGAAGCAGCAGAACAGGTTTGCCGCTGGGTGCCCCACTTTCTAAGTAGGCTACTTTGAGAACACCCGCCTCTACCGCCTTCAACTCGAATTGCGCGTTCATCATTTCTCCAGTAGGAGTACGTAATGCCTAGCGTTTGGTTAAGGGGCGGGCTTTAGCCCTTCCCAGTGAGCGCAGCGAACGATTTGAACCACTTGTTAGGCATGTAGCCACTCGCCAATGGCTGTTGACAGAAATGGCTCAACAACCCTCGTTACATAAATATATAAAGCTATTTTGCAGCATAAGATAAGCCACCCTGCAAAAGGGTAACGGCTTCTTGCTTGCCAGCGGTCTAGTGCTTCGGGGGTTGCACTTACAAGTAGCCAGATAGTCGGGAAAATAACAAAAGTCGAAGTAATAAAACTTTCAATGGTGGCTGGCTTGACGACAAATATAGCCAATAGAAAGCAGCCCAAAATAATCCACATACTCGTATAACTGCGTTTAGTAAATGGTATGTCGAGTGGTAGCTTCTTCACAGTAGAGGCCTAACTCAGAGCTTTGCGGCAATTTTGTAGCCGCGAAGCGGTGGAGGAATTGTCCGGCAAGAGCGACTTGTTATCCGGCTGAGCCATCAAATAGATTCCATCACTTGATTGTGCTTTTGGACATTCGCGGCGGCTTTACCCCAATCGGACGACTTGAAATAGTTGGGGTCAGAAATGTTCATCTGACCCCGTTTTCTGTTTCAACCATGATTGATCGCCAATCCCTAGCTCTTGCACTACCCCTCCCAGAACACGGCCGCCTATTAGCTTTAAGGTATGACTATCAGCGTGATACTCATGGGTACCCGGCTCAAGTTGCGCTACCCCCTGAACCAAAATCCTCAGGTGCAGGGGTATAACGCACCGGCTGAAGGAGTTGCTCTTTTCTGGTCTGGCCCTGTTACTCCTCCTTGGGCCGACCAAATCAATTTAGACACAGCACTTATAGGTAGCGGTGCATTCGTGAAGTCCCTCACACTGCGCCGAGCCTCAATACAGTTAACCAACGACTCAGGGTCTTTAAGTTCTGGGGCAGGTAGCTGGAAGATCATGCGCTTACCCCCTATGCATAATATTTATTTATAGTGCAACCGGCTCATCACGCATTCTTTCCCAGGTTTGTACCAAAAGCTTCTTGGTTGGTCCCCAGCGGTAACCCCCCAGCGCGCCACTCTGCTGAATAACCCGGTGGCAGGGAATTAGTAAAGCAACTGGATTTGCTCCAATGGCATTACCAACTGCTCTTGCAGATTTGGGGGCGCCGATTGATTTGGCAACTTCGGCATAGCTGGCCACAGCGCCCGTTGGTATTTTCAGCAGCGCGCGCCACACAGCGATTTGAAAATTGGTTCCTGCCACATGGAGCGATAGCGGACCATGCTTAGAAGCTGTGCCACTGCAAAAAAAGGCATCAATAGCATGGCGCGTAGATGCCAGGCTTTCTCTGATCGAACTGAGCGGCCAAGCGTTATGCAGGTTATATAGCAACTCTTCCATGCTGTTGAATTCCATGAACTCTGCCCGGCAAACACCACGCTGGGTTACCGCAACAAACATAGGTCCCAGCGGAGTAGCGTGTACACCGTACTCGATATGAACCTGCTTACCTCGACTTTTATACTCGCCTGGTGTGACAGCCTCCAGTTGCACAAAGTGATCATGCAACCTTGAACTGCCGCTTAACCCAAGCTCATGTGAGACATCAAGCAAGGAGCGAGAATTCTCCAGCAGCACTTTGCCCCGTTCCAATGTCAGGACCTGTAAAAAGCGCTTCGGCGTAGTACCCGCCCACCTACAAAACAGCCTTTGAAAGTGATACGGACTCAGATGCACGTGGGCGGCTATCTCTTCAAGGCTGGGCTGATCAGTTGCCCGATCAACCAAATAGGCCATAGCGCTTGCGATTCGGTCATAGTCTGACATGGCGCGCCTCTCAGACACGATTTATGGATACACCGCCATCTACCAACATCGCAGAACCAGTTGTGAAACTGGAGGCATCGGATGCTAAGTACAGTGCGGATTGAGCAATTTCATCTGGTGTTGCCATACGCTTGAGAGCATGCAGGTTATGCACAAACGCCAATGCTTCTGGCGTATTGGCAAATTCACGTCCCGCTGGTGTATCAGTACCACCGGGTAGAAGGGCATTGACCCGGATATTCTGAGGCCCATGCTCTGACGCAAGCACTTGAGTCAACCCAATAAGACCCGCCTTACTGGCTGCGTAGGCAGCCATGCCTGGCATACCCACGGTGTAACCAACGAAGGTAGAGGTGAAAATTAACGAACCTCCTTTTCGGGCAGCCATGGCGGGCAGCTGGTACTTTGCGCCCAAAAATGCGCTGGTTAAGTTGGTCGCAATAACTTGATTCCAGTCCGTTTGCGACATCTCTGGGACAGGGCCCATAGCACCCAGGATAGCCGCATTGTTGAAAGCGATATCCAATCCGCCAAAGTGACTTACCGCCTTATCTACCAAAGCTTTGGCAAAAGTTTCTTCGCCAACATCACCGGCTAGTGCCAGTGCCTGCCCGCCTTCCCTGTTGATTAAGTCTACAAGGTCATCAAGCTCCTTCTGTCGCCTTGCGGCCACCACGACGGCAGCACCTTCTCTCGCAAAAAGCTTCGCGGCTGCGAAGCCAATCCCGGTGCTGGCGCCGGTAACAATAGCGACTTTATTGGCAAGTATGGTCATCAATCATTTCTCCTAGCTCTGCTCACTATAAAAGGGCATATACCCGAACAGAGGCAATGTTAGGAGGACAAACGACTGCTGCCGACCCGAATCTTGCTGTACTTCAATTGCGCTATAACGTTTGGTTAAGGGGCTGGCTTTAGCCCGGCCCAGTGAGCGAAGCGAGCGATTTGAACCATTTGTTAGACGTTGCTCGCACGCTTTCCTCTTAGGGCTTCAAAGATGCCCATTGATAGTTTTGGTCTGTAAGACCTTTCTTTAAAAGACATGATGCTTAGCTTAAGTGAACTGTATAACAGATAGAGTCCGGAAATTATGGTGAAGATAGTTAATAGTAAGCCACTTGATACAAGTGGTATTGTGAATTCTCCGTCTCGGGAGACCATTAGTAGTGCACCAATTATTAACCCAACAGCAATGCCTATTAGTGTTAATGAGATAATTAGATCAAATGTTATTAGTGCCGTGTCTTTTGATAGTTCTAGAGATAGCTTCTTATATGCGAAATAAAGAATTGCAGGTAAGGCTGGAAGTAACCATGGGGAAAGTAAGTATGACGCGGCTAGAACCAGAAGTGGGGTTGCTGCGGCGGTGGAGCGATCCTTAATTGTGCTGTTCATGCTACTTCCCTGCAATATCTAACTATTAATTATGCAACATGGCAACGTCGCTTTTATATTTCATATAGCGTCACTCTATCTGCGGCAGCCCTTCAGTTTTATGTTCTTTATGTCGTCAGTCGCTTGAGCGCAGTCAGGTTTAGGCGGCAGCCATACTTCGTCACCGAAGCACCATCGCACAACCCTATCTACGGCCCTATCTCAGTGTCCAGAACATTCTTGCTGGCCGTTTTGCGCCCACAAAAAAGCGGGCCTAGGCCCGCTTCTATAGTGAGGTGAAGCCTGGGCTTATTTAAGCCACTCGGCGACGCGCTCTGGGTTTTTGCTGATCCAGTCTTTGGCGGCTTCTTCTGGCTTGGCGCCATCGCGGATGGCGAGCATGACCGAACCCACTTCTTCACCGCTCCAGGAGAACTTCTTCAGGAAGGCAGCAGCTTCAGGGGCTTTGGTATTGATGATTGGATTGGCCACGGTGTCGACATGCTCGTCATCACCGAAAACCTTTTTCGGGTCTTCGAGGAAGCGCAGTTTCCACTTGGCGAACATCCAGTGTGGGATCCAACCGGTGACGACAATCGCTTCCTTGTTCTTTTCGGCGCGGGTCAGGGCGGTGGCCATGCCTGGGCCGGAGCTTGGCATCAGTTTGATGTCGGTGAGGGCGTATTCCTTAATGGCTTCTTCTGCGCGGCGCATAACGCCGGCGCCGGCGTCGATGCCGGTGATTTTGCCGTCGAATTCTTTGCTGTAGGTGTTGAGGTCGGCAATGCTTTTGGCCGCGACGTAGTCGGGCACGATCAGGCCGATTTTGGCGCCTTGGTAGTTGGTGCCGAGCACTTCGACTTTGTCTTTGAGTTTTTCAAAGTATTCGCCGTGCGTCGCGGGCAGCCAGGCGGAGAGGGTGGCGTCGAGGTCGCCGCGGGCTACGCCTTGCCACATGATGGCGGGTTCTACCGCTTTCAGCTCGACGGTGTAGCCAAGCTTGCTCTGGAGGATTTCGCCGGCGACATGGGTGGCGGCGACGCTGTCGTCCCAGCCATTTACATAGCCGATTTTTAGGGTGGGTTTTTCGGCGGCAAGGGCGGTGCCCATGCCGAGTGCCAGGGCGGCAAGGCCGAGGCCAAGGTTCTTAAGTGTGCGCATTAGATGCTCCGTCAGTTGAGTGGCAGTTCAAATGGTGTTCTGGCTCGTTCTGATTGCGGGCCTAGCAGGCGTATTCAGCGTGTTAACGCAGGTACACCTTTGCGATGGCCGACAGGCGCTTGTAGATCGTCGGTTCGCGGGCAAAAACTCCCCGTCACGGCTGCCAAAGCGGCCGCTAAGATCGTGCGGGAAGTGTTTTCAGCCCCATCCTGGGATGGGGCTAAAAGGGCTAGGGCTTAGAGGCCCAGGTGTTTTTTCACAGCGGCAATGCCATCTTTGCCGTCATAGGTGGTCACACCGGCCAGCCACTGATCAAGAATGGCGGGGTTGGCTTTGATCCACTCGGCCGCGACGGTGGTGGGGTCCTGTTTTTCCAGAACCTTTTCCATCAACTGGCTTTCAATGGCGACGGTGAACTGCAGGTTGTTCAGCAGTTTGCCGACGTTGGCGCAGCGCGCTTCGTAATCGGGTGGCACGACGGTGAAGACCTTGGCGGCGCCGAAGTCCGGGCCGAAGACGTCATCGCCACCTTCTAGGTAAGTGATGTCGTACTGCGTGTTCATTGGGTGCGGCGCCCAACCGAGGAATACCGCCGGCTCGTTCTTACGCACCGCACGTTGCAGCTGGACCAGCATGCCGGCTTCGCTGGATTCGACCATGCGGAAGTCGCCGAGGCCGAACTGGTTGCTCTTGATCATGCCTTCGATCAGCAGGTTGCCGTCGTTGCCGGGCTCGATGCCGAAGATTTTGCCGTTGAGCTGGTCTTTGAACTTGGCGATGTCGGCAAAGCTTTTCAGCCCGGCTTCGGCTGCGTAGGTCGGCACGGCCAGGGTGTACTTGGCCCCTTCCAGGTTGGCCTTGGGCAGTACCTTGACGCCGTCGTCTTTCAGGAACGGTTCAATTACGGCGTCCATCGACGGCGCCCAGTAACCGAGGAATACGTCAATCTGACCTTTCTGCACGCCGGTAAAGGCGATGGGTACCGAAGCCATGATTTTGCGGGTCTGGTAGCCCAGGCCTTCGCTGAGGGTCATGGCCACGCCGGTGGTGGCGGCGATGTCGGCCCAGCCGATTTCGGCAAAGCGCACCATCTTGCAGCTTTCTGGCTCTTGCGCCCAAGCGCTCTGGAGCATGGCGGCGGAGAGCAGGCCTACGCCTGCGAGCTGTTTAATCGTCTTCATCTGCGATTCCCTGTGATGGTTAAATTTAGATTACTGGCGTTGCAGCTTGCTGTTGACCCAGCTGAATAGGCTGCTGCGGTTGGCCGTTTGCGGCGTGCCGAAGCTTTCAGTGATGCGGTCAAGAATGATCGCCAGCAACACCACGGCCATGCCACTTTCGAAGCCCAGGCCGATGTCCAGACGCTGGATGCTGGCCAGTACGTCGTTACCCAAGCCGCCGGCACCGACCATCGAGGCAATGATCACCATCGACAGCGCCATCATGATGGTCTGGTTGACCCCGGCCATGATTGACGGCATGGCGTTGGGCAGCTGGACCTTGAACAATAGCTGACGCGGGGTGCAGCCGAAGGACTGGCCGGCTTCGATGATTTCTTTGTTGACCTGGCGGATGCCCAGGTTGGTCAGACGCACCGCCGGCGGCATGGCGAAGATCACCGTGGCGATAATCCCCGGCACACGGCCGAGACCGAACAGCATGGCGGCGGGGATCAGATAAACGAACGCCGGCATGGTCTGCATAAAGTCGAGGATCGGCCGGATGATGGTCGCCACGCGCTCGCTGCGCGCTGCCCAGATCCCGAGCGGTATGCCCAGTAGCAGGCTTATTAACGTGGCGGAGAAGGTCAGCCCGAGGGTGACCACCGTTTGCTCCCAGAAGCCGGTGAGCACGATCAGCACGAAGGCCACGGCGGTGAAGATGGCGAACTTGTAGCCAATCCGCCACAGGCCGAGGCCGACGAAGATGGCGATCAGCAGCCAGGCGGGTGGCAGCATCAGCACCCATTCAATGCCTTCGGAGAAGCCATTGACCACCGCACCAACGCTGTCGAAGCCATCGCTGTAGTTGTCCAGCAGGTGCTGCACGATGTCATTAACCCAGCTGCCCAGGTCGAGTTTTTTCTCACTCATGGGACTCTCCCTGCAGGCGCGTCAGCAGGCGACCCTTGCTGATGGCGCCGCTGTAGTGGCCGTGTTCATCAATCACCGGAATCGGCCCTTCGTTGTCCACCAGGCGTTCGATCACCTGATCCAGCGGGGTGTCTTCGGAGAGAGGGTTGATTTGTTTCAACACGTCGCCATCGAGGCCGCAGCTGCTGCCGCCTTCGACCAGCAGGGCAATTTTTTCCAGGCTGATGGAGCCCTGGAAGTTGTTGTGCTCGTCGACGATAAAGGCGTAGTGCTTGTCCATATCCTGCAGCTCTTGGCAGACCGTTTGTGCATCCGGCGCTTTGCCGTTGTGCACATAGATCGGCACGCTGTCGGCCATCAACTGACCGGCCGTGAGGTAGCGGTTGGTGTCGACGGTGTTGAAGAAGTTGCGCACGTAGTCATTGGCGGGGTTGTCGATCAGCTCCTGCGGGGTGCCGATCTGCACCAGCTTGCCGCCTTCCATGATGCCGATGCGGGTACCGATGCGCATGGCTTCTTCGATGTCGTGAGAGACGAAGATGATGGTGCGCCGGTCGGTCTTCTGCAGCTCCAGCAGCACGTCTTGCATCTCGCGGCGCTTGAGCGGGTCGAGGGCAGAGAATGCCTCGTCCATGATGATCATCGACGGGTCCACCGCCAGGGCGCGGGCCAGGCCGACGCGCTGCTGCATGCCGCCAGACAACTCGTGCGGCATCTTGTGCGCAAAGGTGTCCAGGCCAACCTGCTTGAGTACGCGCATGGCGCGCTCTTCACGTACCTTTTTACTCTTGCCGGCCACTTCGAGGCCGAAGGCGGCGTTGTCCAGCACACTGCGCGAGGGCATCAGTGCGAAGGACTGGAAGACCATGCTCATGTCGCGGCGGCGCAGGTCGATGAGTTCCGCCTTGGGCATCTTGGCGACGTTTTGCCCGTCGATGTAGACGTTGCCATCGCTGGGCTCAACCAAACGGTTGATCAAGCGGATCAGGGTCGACTTGCCGGAGCCGGAGAGGCCCATCAGCACAAAAATCTCACCTTCTTCGACGCTAAATGACACGTCGCTAACGCCAATAACGGCGCCTTTTTCCGCAAGAATTCGTTCCTTGCTCCAGCCCTGTTTAAGCAGCTCAATGGCTTCTTGTGGCTGCGGGCCGAATACCTTGTAGAGGTTTTCGACGACGATTTTTCCAGACTGCATGGGATGATTCCCCTTCAGTAGACATCTAGATCAGTGCTGCGGAACCGGGCGAGCGCCAGCTGGCGTTCGTGCGGTGATGCCGACTGTTCTTGCCTGTGTGTGTTTGCTGGGTTGCGAGGTTGGGAGCGTGCTTTGCTGCGCAACAGATCAGGGGCATCCGAGCACAACCACTGCGACGCTCCAGTTGCCTTGTGAGCAATGGACGTAACGAAGGTGAGCTGATGGGTAAACCTTACTGTGTCGTGCTGCAAACCGCGTTCCATACCCTCTGGCAGTGTTACGAAGCCCAATCCTTGGGTTTTACACACCCCGACCCGAGGTGCGCGTACATCCGAAATTTCTTGTTGGGCTGGCACCCATCAATGAGGAGCCAGCGCTTATATATTCTTCGGTCCGGGGCTGTGGGCTCCCGGTCTCTGCCTCTCTTGAGAGGTCAGAGCGACGAAATCGGCTGACTCAACGATATAGTCTTCAAATTGCCGCAATTGTCGGTTTGCGACTCTGACGTGTTACGCGGCGACATACCGTTTGCTAAAAAAACCATAACAGACTTTTTACCTCTGTTGCCAAGGCTGCAAGCCGCGCCGGCCGTGGATTACAGCTTTTAAAGTGGCCGCAGCTACTGTGGTTAGGGGGCTGCGTGGTGTTCGAAAAAAATGACAAATTAATTTCCGCTTGACAGGTTTTCGGCGGTTTTTATTGATTGACCGTTCAGTCTTGTTACGCCCAGCAGCCAGGAAGCATGTATTTGCGGGTTAGCTTTTAGCCACGCTTTGGCTTCGCGGCGTGGGTTGGTGTTCTTATTAAGAATCGCCCCCATCAGGTAGCTTTCCATCTCCAAACTGAAGCGCAGGTTCTGCAGCAGACGGGTGACATTCGGGCATTCTTTGGCCAGGCCGGCACGGATGTTGGTGTACACCGTGGCGCCGCCGTAGTTGGGGCCGAAAAACTCATCGCCGCCATCGAGGTAGTGCATCTGCAACTGGTTGTTCATCGGGTGCGGCGCCCAACCGAGAAACACCACCCATTGTTTGAGGTGCTCGGCCCGTTTGACCTGGGCCAGCATGCCGTTCTCGCTGGACTCCACCAAGGTGAAGTCAGACAAGCCGAAAGCATTCTTATCAATCATCTGCTGGATCAGCTTGTTGCCATCGTTGCCTGGCTCGATGCCATATAACTTACCGCCTAATTCCTTGCTGAAGCGCGCAAGATCGGCGAAGTTCTTCACGCCGCCGTCATAGGCCGCCTGGTTGACCGCGAGGGTGTATTTGGCCCCCTCAAGGTTGGCGCCGAGGGTTTTCACTGAGCCGTTGGCGGCATAGGGCTTGATGTCGTTTTCCATGCTCGGCATCCAGTTGCCGAGGAATGCATCGATCTTGCCGTCCTGCATGGCTTTGTAGGTGTCCGGCACGGACAGGCGTTTTACCTGGGAGCGGTAGCCCAGCTCGCTAAGCACCTGACGGGTGACTGCGGTGGTCACGGTGATGTCGGTCCAGCCCACATCGGCGAAGCGAATCACATTGCAGCTCGCCGGTTCTGCGGCCTGGGCCAGTAGTGGCAGATTCAGGGCAGCCATTAGCAGCCAGCAGGTATTCCGTTTCATCCAACCTCTCCCAGTAGCGGTAACAAGGTGCGCCTGCGCAGGCGCGCTATCCGGCCATGGGTGGCAAGGGCAGAACAGCGGCTGACCGATCCATGGGCGCGGCGATCATGCCGACAGATTTCCTCTGCTGCCTATGCGTGAAGTCGCAACTAGAACGTTACTGTCGTGAATTGCTGCTGCAGCGCTTGAAAGTGTGAACCCGTAGCCCGGATAAAATCCGGAGGGATGGCGCTGTGCCAATGCCGTGTGCCGTCTGCTTTTGTAGGGAGGGTCGGGCCGCGCAGGTTAGCGGCGTTGGAGGGGTTACGGCGCGTTAGAGGCGGTGGTGTTTACCTGGACCCGGTTCGCGCAATCCCCATGGATGGGGTGAATGCCGCAGGCCTGCCGGGAGCGGGCGCGGCCTAACCCGCCCTACGGAAAACCCCGCACCGCCCATCCGCTGTGTGGACGGGTCGCTGGCGGCTTTAGGCATGGGCGGGTCGGTGTGGGACGGCGACGCGGTGGCTAAATCCTGATCATGGCCTGCATGTAGCAATCGTGCAGGAGAGAGTCGTGGCTATCAGCGTGTTTGACTTGTTCAAGATCGGCATTGGGCCGTCCAGTTCGCATACCGTCGGGCCTATGCGCGCCGCTGCCTTGTTCAGCGGTGCACTGGTCGAGCGGCGTTTGCTGGAGCGCACCGCCCGCGTACTGGTGCGCCTGTACGGTTCGTTGTCGGCCACGGGCGTGGGCCATGGCAGTGACCGCGCGGTGGTCATGGGCTTGATGGGCGAGTGGCCGGATCAGGTCGACCCGAGCAGCATCGAGCCGCGTATCGCTGAATTATTGGCCAGTGGTCAGCTGCCGCTCGATGGGCGGGTCAACATCGCCTTCGACTGGTCGCGCGACATGCTGCTGCTGGAGGAAAACCTGCCCTATCACCCCAACGCTATGACCCTCAGCGCGTTTGCCAGTGATGGCAGCCTGCTGCACGAAAACACCTATTACTCCGTGGGTGGCGGTTTTGTGGTGGATGCTGAGCAGGCCGCCAGCGGCCAATTGGACCTGGATCACAGCGTGCTGCCCTACGATTTCAGCAGCGCCGCACAGCTGTTGAGCCTGTGCAAGGAGCATGGCCTGCGCGTTTCTGAGTTGATGATGGCCAATGAGAAGGCCTGGCGCAGTGAGGCGGAAATCCGCAGCGGCTTGATGCGCCTGTGGCAAGCCATGCGTGAGTGTGTGGAGCAAGGCCTTAAGCACGAAGGCATTCTGCCGGGCGGGCTGAATGTGAAGCGCCGCGCTGCCAAATTGCACCGCAGCCTGCAGGAAATGAGCAAACCCAATGTGATCGGCTCGACCCTCAGCGGCATGGAATGGGTCAACCTGTTTGCCCTGGCGGTAAACGAGGAAAACGCTGCGGGTGGACGCATGGTCACCGCGCCCACCAATGGCGCGGCGGGCATCATCCCGGCGGTGCTGCATTACTTTGTGCGCTTCAGCCCGGCCGTCACCGAAGCTGATGTGGTGGATTACCTGCTGGCCGCTGCGGCCATCGGCATTCTGTGCAAGAAGAACGCCTCCATCTCCGGGGCCGAAGTTGGCTGTCAGGGCGAGGTCGGTTCGGCCTGCGCCATGGCGGCGGCAGGGCTGGCAGAGATTCTTGGGGCCACACCGGGACAGGTGGAAAACGCCGCCGAGATTGGTCTGGAACACAATCTTGGGCTGACGTGCGACCCGGTCGGTGGGCTGGTGCAGGTGCCGTGCATCGAACGCAACGCGATTGCTGCCGTGAAGGCGATCAACGCCGCGCAAATGGCCTTGCGTGGCGATGGTGAACATTTTATTTCGCTGGATCGGGTGATCCGCACCATGCGTGACACCGGGGCCGACATGCACGACAAGTACAAGGAAACCTCGCGTGGCGGGTTGGCGGTTAGTGCCGTCGAATGCTGAGCGCCTGTTTACGATCAGCTGCGCGTCGGCCCTGCTGCGTTAAAAACAGACTCGGAATGCTCATGTGCAAAAGCACACTCCGCTTCCTCGCCTGTTTTTGCCTTGCAGGACTCTAGCTCGCGAGATCGTAAATCAAGCGCTGGGTGGTCAACGGTGTGCGTGCTGTGAATTGCGCTCAATTGTGGTGCATGGTTGTGCGATGCGGCGGAAAAGGGCGGTGCAACGCCGCTGAGCACGACCTGACCGTTGGTCCGTTACCGTGCTTTTTTACCCTGCGTAGCGGGGTGACAAAGCCCGCGTCAGACAATGCTACCGAAATGCTCAAACGCCCGTCAAACGGGCGTTTACGGTCGCAATCAGAATGCTCCTGTCGCTCCTGCCAACGCCTAGTGGCACTAGTCGCTATGTTTTTAATTGAACGCCCAATCAATTTAGGCACGGCCTTTGCGTTGTGCTAAGTGTCGATCTGGCGTTGTGCAGTCCCAGAACCATAAGAAGAGCCGCCCAAAGAGGGGCTCACTACCGTGCTTTGCTTCGCGTGAGGGTTTACCTGATGTCACAGTTCACTCAAGGGGCACAACCCCAGAGCCGTGCTCCGCAATCCATAGGCTTTCTGCTACTCGACAACTTCACCCTGATTTCCCTGGCGTCGGCGGTCGAGCCGCTGCGCATGGCCAATCAGTTGTCCGGCAAAGAGCTTTATCGTTGGCACACCCTCACTCAGAGCGGCCTGCCGGTATGTGCCAGTGATGGCCTGCAGATCACTCCAGATGCCAGCTTGGCTAATTCGCCCCGCTTGGACTCAGTGATTGTGTGCGGCGGTGTGGATATTCAGCACAGCGTCACCCGCGAACACGTGCAGTGGCTGCAAAGCCAGGCGCGTCATGGTGCGCAGCTGGGTGCGGTGTGCACTGGCAGCTGGGCGCTGGCTAAGGCTGGGTTGCTTGATGCCCATGATTGCAGTGTGCATTGGGAGTTTTTGGCCGCCATGCAGGAAGCATTTCCGCGTACGGCCGTGACCACTCGCTTGTTCTCCATCGACCGCAACCGCTACACCAGCTCCGGCGGCACGGCGCCGATGGACATGATGCTGCACGTGATTGGCCGTGAGCATGGTCGCGAACTGGCGGCGGCGATTTCCGAGATGTTTATCTACGAGCGCATTCGCAACGAACAAGATCACCAGCGCGTGCCGCTCAAGCACATGCTCGGCACCAATCAGCCGAAGCTGCAGGAAATCGTCGCGCTGATGGAAGCCAACCTGGAAGAACCCATCGACCTCGATCAGCTGGCGCTGTATGTCGATGTCTCGCGGCGCCAGCTGGAGCGGTTGTTCCAGAAATACCTGCACTGCTCGCCGTCGCGCTATTACCTCAAGCTGCGGCTGATTCGTGCCCGTCAGTTGCTCAAGCAAACCAGCATGTCGATTATCGAAGTGGCCTCGGTCTGTGGCTTCGTTTCCACGCCGCATTTCTCCAAGTGCTACCGCGAATATTTCGGCATCCCGCCGCGCGACGAGCGTGCCGGTCAACACAGCGGCAATGTGGTGGCGCTGCTGCCTATGCCGGAAGACCTGATGCGTCCCTCGCCATCCTCGGCCATGGCCGCGCTGACGCGGGCGCAGGGGGAGTCGACCTTCGCCAGCGTCAGGCTCTAAGCCACGCTGAATTACCTGTAGGAGCGGGCTTGCCCGCGATAGCGTGCGCAGGGTTGGTGGATGGATAAAGCGTCATCCACCCTACAAAACTACCGCTGTGGGAAGCGCGGGGTTATGGTTTCGTGGGAGGCGCTTTAGCGGCGAGCTTTTGCTTGCAGCCGTCGCGGCTACGACTGCATGGATGCAGGAGGTAGAGCGGAGCAGGATGCCAGAGCCGAAAGCCCCTCCCACAAAACAAAAACGCCGCACCGGCCTGAAGGCGAGTGCGGCGTTCTGCTGTGTATGTCGCCCGGGTGTTTAGTACTCGATGGCCACATCACCCTGCGGCACGCTGCAGCAGGAGAGGATATAACCCTCGGCCACATCTTCGTCGGTGATGCCGCCGTTGTGCTCCATGCTCACTTCGCCTGAGATTTTCATCACCTTGCAGGTGCCGCAAATGCCCATGCCGCAGGCCTTGGGGATGTGCAGGCCGAGCTTGGCGGCAGCGGCGTGTACGGTTTCGCCGGGGTCGACGCGAATGCTCTTGCCGGTACTGGTGAATTCCACCTGATGCTGGTCGGCCAGCGGTACCGGATCGGCATCGGCCGCTTCGGCGGCGAGTTCTTTGGCTTCTTCGCGCACATCGGCCGGCGTCGCACCGAAGGATTCTTCGTGATAGCGCTGCATGTCGAAACCGTTGCTTTCGAGCAGGCGCTTAATTGCATTCATGTACGGCGTCGGTCCGCAGCAGAAAATTTCCCGCTCCAGATAATCCGGGGTAATCAACTCCAACATCTTCTGGTTGAGGTAGCCGCGATAACCGGCCCAGGCCTCGCCCAGGCCGTGTTTTTCACAGACCACGTGCAGGCTGAAGTTGTTGATCCGCGCGGCCATATGTTCCAGCTCACGGTAGAAGATGATGTCCTTGGGCGAGCGCGCACTGTGCACAAAGACCATGTCGACATTGGCGTTGGTGTCGTAAAACCAGCGTGCCATCGACATCACCGGGGTAATGCCGACACCGCCGCTGAGGTAGAGCACCTTGTCGGCGGGAAAATCGATGGCGTTAAACAAGCCAACCGGGCCGTGCACGGGCAGCTCGTCGCCTTCTTTGAGGTTGTCGTGCAGCCAGTTGGAAACCTTGCCGCCCGGCACCCGCTTGATGGTGATGGAGAAGCTGTAAGGCACCGCTGGCGAGCTGGAAATGGTGTAGGAGCGCATCACCGGCTGGCCGTCGATCTCCAGCTCCAGGGTGACGAACTGGCCGGGCTTGAAGAAATACAGCAGCGGCTGCTCGGCCATAAAACTGAAGGTGCGTACGTCCCAGGTTTCCTGAATCGCTTTGACGCAACGCACCATGTGCCGGCCATTGCTCCAGGTCTGGGTAGTGACCGGATTGAGGAAGTCGTTCGTCGTCATGGACGTCTCTCCGCGCGCGGCCGGACATCGGCCTTATATGGGGCGGATTGTGCGCACTGGCCGTCGCACTCATTTATCTGTCTGCGACATTTGCATGCTTATCGCGACCTGCTGCACAGGCCGTGGATTGCCGCGTCGGAAACGGATGCGGCTATGTCGTCCATGGATAAGGATTTGCCCGCGCCCAGCGCCAAACTCGCAACCAGCCGACATATAAGGTCATGAGCGAATTGCCCTTTCACCCAGACGCCATCGGCAGGCTTAGAAAGGGACAGAACGCCAGCTTGCGTGAAGAGGGTCTGCTGACGCTTCGTCGCGGTCGCGGCGAAGGTCCGTTTGGCGCAGAACAAGGCACGAGGAGCGAAGTTTGGTATTCCAAATCAGCTCCGAGAAACGCCGTGCTGCGCCAAACGGACCACGCCCCTTCGGGTTGCGCGGCAAATGGTGCCAGGCGGTGTTGCGAGACTTGGTAAGGGAATGGCCATTACCGGCGTCCCGCGCCTTGCCTGGCACCATTTGACGCGGCAACGCGACTCGCGCCGAAGCGTTAGCAGACCCTTGTATTAGCCACCCTATTGCGGCAACTCGCAGAGCGAGTTGCCAGTGAGGAGTTACCGATGGACGTCACCGCTACCCTGAGCCTGGGCGACCCGCTAGAGCCCGCACGCAAGGCCACTGCCGAGATGTTGCAGAATCGCGAGCGCACCTTCTCGTTGCCGCAGCCGTTCTACAGCGATGAACGGCTGTTCAAGATCGACATGCAGGAGATCTTCCACAAGGAGTGGCTGATTGCAGGCATGACCTGCGAGATCCCAGCCAAGGGTAATTTCCTCACCCTGCAGCTCGGCGACAACCCGATCATCGTGATTCGCGGCGCCGAAGGCGTGGTGCATGCTTTTCATAACGTTTGTCGGCATCGCGGGTCACGGCTGTGCACCAGCGAAAAAGGCAAGGTGGCCAAGCTGGTTTGCCACTATCACCAGTGGACCTACGAGCTGGATGGCCGGCTGTTGTTTGCCGGCAGCGAGATGGGCGCAGATTTCGACCTCAAGGACTACAACCTGAAGCCGGTGAACTGCAAGGTCGCGGGCGGCTACATCTTTATTTCTCTGGCAGAAAACCCGCCGGCCATCGACGACTTTCTCAGCACCCTGGCTCACTACATGGAGCCCTACGACATGGAAAACACCAAGGTGGCGGTGCAGTCCACCTTGATGGAGAAGGCCAACTGGAAGCTGGTGCTGGAAAATAACCGCGAGTGCTACCACTGCAGCGGTTCGCACCCTGAGTTGCTCAATAGCTTGCTGGAGTGGGACGACGTCACCGATCCACGCGCCAACCAGTCCTTCAAGGACCATGTCGCCGAGTCGTCCGCCAAGTGGGACGCCGAGAAGATTCCTTACGCCCACGCCAGCTTTGGTCTGCGTAACCGTATCGTGCGCATGCCGCTGCTTAAAGGCACCGTATCCATGACCATGGATGGCAAGCAAGGCTGCAGCAAACTGATGGGGCGCATCCAGAACCCTGACCTGGGCTCGATGCGCATCCTGCACCTGCCGCATTCGTGGAACCACTGCATGGGCGATCACTTGATCGTCTTCACCGTCTGGCCGATCAGCGCCCAGGAAACCATGGTCACCACCAAATGGCTGGTGCACAAAGATGCTGTGGAAGGGGTGGATTACGACGTGGCGCGCCTGCGTCAGGTGTGGGACGCCACCAACGATCAAGACCGGCGCCTGGCCGAAGAAAACCAGCGCGGCATCAACTCCACCGCTTACCAACCCGGCCCGTACTCGACTACCTATGAGTTTGGCGTGGTCAATTTTGTCGACTGGTACAGCGAGCGGCTGCTCAACAACCTCGGCGCTGAGCCGGCGGCCTACTTGCGCCAGGTCGGCGCAGAGTAACTCGGCATGACGCTTGGCTTGTGGTTGCTGCTTGGGTTAGCGCTGTATGGCCTGTTGGCCGCCCGCCGCCGTCCGGCCAATGCATTGACACACTGAGACCCTCCTCAAGGGGTCACCTTAGCCTCTGCCGGTTACCCCCGGGCAGGGGCTTTTTTTTGGACGCCGATTGCTTTCGTGGGAGGGTCGGGCGGCGATCCGTTTTAGCCGCGACAGCATCGCCGTTAAAGCGCCTCCCATCTACTTAATCTGAGGCATATCCAACTGCGACCCGGCTTTGACGCTTTCGGCAATACCCCAGTCGTTTTTGCACCCGGTCGCCCAGCCCCCCGGGGATATGCTCACCCCAAAGCGCCGGCAGAAGATTCGGCGCGCCGAGCTAAGGGGACTGCCTGATGAGCCCAGCCGAATTGCACGCCGACAGCATCGTTATTGACGGGCTGATCATCGCCAAATGGAACCGCGAACTGTTCGAGGACATGCGCAAAGGTGGCCTCACCGCCGCCAATTGCACGGTCTCGGTATGGGAAGGCTTTCAAGCCACGGTGAACAATATCGCCGCCAGCCAGAAGCTGATCCGCGATAACAGCGACCTGGTGATGCCCGTGCGCAGCACTGCCGACATTCGTGCTGCCAAGGCCCAGGGTAAGACCGGCATCCTCTTCGGCTTCCAGAATGCCCATGCCTTTGAAGACCAGATCGGCTACGTCGAAGTGTTCAAGCAGCTCGGCGTGGGCATTGTGCAGATGTGCTACAACACCCAGAACCTGGTGGGCACCGGCTGCTACGAGCGTGACGGTGGGCTCTCGGGTTTTGGCCGCGAGATCGTCGCCGAGATGAACCGCGTCGGCATCATGTGCGACCTGTCGCATGTGGGTTCCAAGACCAGCGAAGAAGTCATCCTCGAATCCAAGAAGCCGGTCTGCTACTCGCATTGCCTGCCGTCTGGCCTGAAAGAGCATCCGCGCAACAAGTCTGACGAAGAGCTGAAGTTCATCGCCGACCACGGCGGCTTTGTTGGCGTGACCATGTTCGCGCCGTTCCTGGCCAAGGGCATCGATTCGACCATCGACGATTACGCCGAAGCCATCGAGTACGTGATGAACATCGTCGGCGAAGACGCCATCGGTATCGGCACCGACTTCACCCAGGGCCACGGCCAGGACTTCTTCGAATACCTGACCCACGACAAGGGCTACGCCCGCCGCCTGACCAGCTTCGGCAAGATCATCAACCCGCTGGGCATCCGCACCGTGGGCGAGTTTCCCAACCTTACCGAAACTCTGCTCAAGCGCGGCCATCCCGAGCGCGTGGTGCGCAAGATCATGGGCGAGAACTGGGTCAACGTCCTGGCAGATGTCTGGGGCGAATAAGGTCCGAACACAACACGATCAATGTGGGAGGGGCTTTAGCCGCGACCTGCTCCGCCGGAGCAGCGCTGTTAAGAGCTTCGCGGCTAAAGCCCCTCCCACAAACCAAACAAGATTCCGGAGTTTGCACACATGGCCACACACGCACCCGAAATGCCGATCCAGGTCGACGACGAAACTGGCGTTTGGACCACCGACGCCCTGCCGATGCTGTATGTGCCGCGGCATTTCTTCGTCAATAACCACATCGGTATCGAAGAAGTTCTGGGCGCCGAGGCCTATGCCGAAATTCTCTACAAGGCCGGCTACAAATCCGCCTGGCATTGGTGTGAGAAAGAAGCCGAGTGCCATGGCATGTCCGGCGCGGCGGTGTTTGAGCATTACATGAAGCGCCTGTCGCAGCGCGGCTGGGGCCTGTTTGAAACACAGAAGCTCGACCTGGAAACCGGCTATGCCGAGGTCAAGCTCAAGCACTCGGCCTTCGTTTATGTCTACGGCAAGTGCGGGCGCAAGGTCGATTACATGTTCACCGGCTGGTTCTCCGGTGCTATCGACCAGATTCTCGCGGCCGCCGGCAGCCCGATTCGCACGGTCACGGTGCAGGAGTACGGCGGTTCTGAAGAAGGCCACGATGAGGGTCTGTTTGTGGTTAAGCCACTCTGACCCACCTGACAACAATTTCGTAGGAGGGGCTTTAGCCGCGAACAGCGCAACCCGCTCGCCGCTGAAGCGCCTCCCACAATCCTTAGTTCCGTGAGGATGCCGCCATGGCCTTCGAAGCAATGTTTCAGCCGATTCAAATCGGCAAGCTGACTATTCGTAACCGCATCGTGTCCACTGCCCACGCCGAGGTGATGGCCACCGATGGCGGCATGACCACCGAGCGGTACGTGAAGTATTACGAAGAGAAGGCCAAGGGTGGCGTCGGCCTGGCGATCTGCGGGGGTTCCTCGGTGGTTTCCATCGACAGCCCACACAGCTGGTGGAGCTCGGTGAACCTGTCGAGCGACCGCATCATCCCGCACTTCCAGAACCTGGCGGATGCCATGCACAAGCATGGCGCCAAGATCATGATCCAGATTACCCACATGGGCCGTCGCTCACGCTGGGATGGTTTCGACTGGCCAACCCTGATGTCGCCGTCCGGCATCCGTGAGCCGGTGCACCGCGCCACCTGCAAGACCATCGAGCCGGAAGAAATGTGGCGCGTTATCGGTGACTTCGCCCAGGCCGCACGCCGTGCCAAAGAGGGCGGCCTCGACGGCGTCGAGCTGTCGGCCGTGCACCAGCACATGATCGACCAGTTCTGGTCGCCACGCGTGAACAAGCGTACCGACGAGTGGGGCGGCACCTTCGAGGGGCGGATGAAGTTCGGCCTGGAAGTGATCAAGGCGGTGCGCGCCGAGGTCGGTGACGACTTCTGCGTGGGCCTGCGCATCTCCGGTGACGAGTTCCACCCGGACGGGCTCTCCCACGAGGACATGAAGCAAATCGCCGCCTATTACGATGCCACCGGCCTGATCGACTTTATCGGTGTGGTCGGTTCGGGCGCCGACACCCACAACACTCTGGCCAACGTCATCCCCAACATGAGCTATCCGCCGGAGCCCTTCCTGCATTTGGCCGCCGGGATCAAGGAAGTGGTCAAGGTGCCGGTGCTGCACGCGCAGAACATCAAGGACCCCAACCAGGCCACGCGCATCCTTGAGGGCGGCTACGTCGACATGGTCGGCATGACCCGCGCGCACATCGCCGACCCGCACCTGATCGCCAAAATCAAGATGGGCCAGGTCGACCAGATCAAGCAGTGCGTCGGTGCCAACTACTGCATCGACCGCCAGTACCAGGGCCTGGACGTGCTGTGCATCCAGAACGCGGCGACCAGCCGCGAATACATGGGCTTGCCGCACATCATCGAGAAAACCACTGGGGCCAAGCGCAAGGTGGTGATCGTTGGCGGCGGCCCAGCCGGTATGGAAGCGGCGCGCGTGGCGGCCGAGCGCGGCCATGATGTAACCCTGTTTGAAAAGAAGGACCAGCTCGGCGGGCAAATCAGCCTGGCGGCCAAGGCGCCGCAGCGCGACCAGATGGCCGGCATCACCCGCTGGTTCCAGCTGGAGATCGCGCGCCTCGGCGTCGACCTGCGCCTGAGCACGGGTGCTGATGCTGCGAGCATTCTCGATCTGCGTCCGGACATCGTGGTGCTGGCCAACGGCGGTCATGCGTTTATCGAGCAGAACGAGCACTGGGGCTCAGCCGAAGGCCTGGTGGTGAGCAGCTGGGACATCCTCGATGGCAGCGTTGCACCGGGCAATAACGTGCTGGTGTACGACACCATTTGTGAGTTTGCCGGTATGTCGGTGGCCGACTTTATCGCCGACAAAGGCGCCAAGGTGGAGATCGTTACCGACGACATCAAGCCGGGTGTGGCCATGGGCGGCACCAGCTTCCCGACCTACTACCGCAGCATGTACCCCAAGGAAGTGATCATGACCGGCGACATGATGCTGGAAAAGGTCTACCGCGAGGGCGACAAGTTGGTGGCGGTGCTGGAGAACGAATACACCGGCGCCAAAGAAGAGCGAGTGGTCGATCAGGTGGTGGTGGAAAACGGCGTGCGTCCAGACGAGAGCCTGTACTACGGGCTCAAGGAAGGCTCGCGCAACAAGGGTCAGATCGACGTCGAGGCGCTGTTCGCGATCAAACCGCAGCCTTGCCTGAGCGAGGCCGGCGACGGCTACTTGCTGTTCCGCATCGGTGACTGCGTGGCCCAGCGCAACATCCATGCGGCGATCTATGACGCCCTGCGTTTGTGCAAGGATTTTTGATCCGGGCGCTGAATCGTTGTGGGAGGGGCTTTAGCCGCGACAAGGCGAAAAGCATCGCGGCTAAAGCTCCTCCCACTAGCCTCACCTTTTGGATTGAGGATGTCCTCGATGTTGAACACCCTGCTCCCTATTCTGCTGTTCGCTGCCCTGGCCCTTGCGGTCATCGGCGCGGGCAAGCGCTTTCTGATGTGGCGTCGCGGTCGGCCGGCTCAGGTTGACTGGCTGGGCGGTCTGCTGGCCATGCCGCGCCGCTATATTGTCGACCTGCACCATGTGGTCGCCCGTGACAAATACATCGCCAACACCCACGTGGCCACGGCCGGTGGCTTTGTGTTGGCCGCCGTATTGGCGATTCTGGTACACGGTTTTGGCTTGCACAGCCGTCTGCTCGGCTTTGCCTTGTTGGCGGCCACTGCGCTGATGTTTGTCGGCGCGCTGTTTGTCGCCAAGCGCCGGCTCGACCCGCCATCACGGCTGTCGAAAGGCCCGTGGATGCGCCTGCCGAAAAGCCTGCTGATGTTCGCGGCCAGCTTCTTTATCGCCACCTTGCCGGTCGCCGGCATCGTCTCGGCGGACTTTGGTGGCTGGGTCTTGGCCCTGCTGCTGACGGTGGGCGTGGCCTGGGGTGTGTCCGAGCTGTTCTTCGGCATGGCCTGGGGCGGGCCGATGAAGCACGCCTTTGCCGGTGCTCTGCACCTGGCTTGGCACCGCCGCGCCGAGCGTTTCGCGGGCGGTCGCTCCACTGGTTTGAAAGCCCTGGATCTGGATAACCGCAACGCCCCGCTGGGGGTGGAAAAACCCACAGACTTTACCTGGAACCAACTGCTCGGCTTCGA
>Ga0209504_1000532_pt1 | contig 33350 bp, 21 predicted proteins | sample COGITO_mtgs_1005_FD_184791 | JGI IMG/M metagenome (GOLD analysis project Ga0209504, IMG submission 184791) | Pelagic marine microbial communities from North Sea - COGITO_mtgs_100511 (SPAdes) (version 2) | ecosystem: Environmental > Aquatic > Marine > Epipelagic ...
AAAAATTATCAATCATTACGTCTAAGGCCCAAACCACACGTCATCGTATTTTAGGTATTGTTAATGGTGATGATTTCCAGATGATTCTCAGTGATACACCAGGAATTATTAAACCAGCTTATGAGTTGCAATCTTCTATGATGGACTTTGTAAAATCTGCTTTTGAAGATGCTGACGTACTTATCTATATGGTTGAAATAGGGGAGAAAGAGCTAAAAGATGAGGCTTTTTTTAAGAAAATTACCAATTCAAAAATTCCTGTTTTATTACTATTAAATAAGATTGATAATTCCAATCAAGAACAATTAGAAGAACAAGCACAATTGTGGCAGAGTAAAGTGCCTAATGCAGAGTTTTTTCCAATTTCTGCTCTACAAGGATTTAATGTTCAAAACGTGTTTGAACGTATAAAAGAATTATTACCTGAGTCTCCTGCATTTTATCCTAAAGACCAATTAACCGATAAGCCAGAACGCTTTTTTGTTAACGAAGCCATCAGAGAGAAAATTCTTTTACATTATAAAAAAGAAATTCCGTATGCTGTAGAGGTAGATACAGAAGAGTTTTTTGAAGAAGAAAAAATCATCAAAATTCGCTCTGTAATTATGGTCGAGCGAGACACTCAAAAAGGAATTATTATTGGTCATAAAGGTTCAGCACTTAAACGTGTTGGTGTGGAAGCTAGAAAAGATTTGGAGAAATTCTTTGGCAAACAAGTACACTTAGAGTTGTACGTAAAAGTCAACAAAAATTGGAGAAGCAGTGAAAGACAATTAAAACGTTTTGGTTATAACCAATCATAATCTTTACACATATTTAAAATGTGTAATTTAATTTTATCTTTGCAACCGCTTACAGGATATGTAATGCAAAGTAAATCAAAAAGATATGAGTAATATAGTAGCTATAGTTGGGCGTCCTAATGTAGGTAAATCAACTTTCTTCAATAGATTAATTCAGCGTCGTGAAGCGATTGTAGATGCCGTTAGCGGTGTAACCAGAGATAGACATTACGGAAAAAGTGATTGGAATGGTAAAGAGTTTTCGCTTATCGATACTGGTGGTTATGTCGTTGGGAGCGACGATATTTTTGAAGCTGAGATTGATAAACAAGTAGAATTGGCAATAGATGAAGCGGATGCTATTATTTTCATGGTTGATGTCGAAAGTGGTGTGACAGGAATGGATGAAGACGTTGCACAACTACTTCGTAAATCTAAGAAACCGGTTTTTTTAGCAGTCAATAAGGTCGATAATTACAAAAGAGCAGAAGATGCTGTAGAATTTTATTCTTTAGGACTTGGTGAATATTATACCATAGCAAGTATCAATGGAAGCGGAACTGGAGATTTATTAGATGCACTTGTTGAAGCCTTACCAGATGTCGAAGAGGAAGAAGAAGTAGACGAATTACCAAGATTTGCAGTAGTTGGGCGACCTAATGCAGGTAAGTCTTCATTTATCAACGCACTAATTGGTGAAGACAGATACATCGTTACTGATATAGCTGGAACAACAAGAGATTCTATTGACACAAAATATAACCGCTTTGGTTTCGAATTTAATTTGGTAGATACTGCCGGAATTAGACGTAAGTCCAAAGTAAAAGAAGACTTAGAGTTTTATTCAGTAATGCGAAGTGTCAGAGCTATCGAACACTCTGATGTATGCTTACTCGTTTTAGATGCAACGCGAGGCTTTGATGGGCAAGTACAAAATATTTTTTGGTTGGCCCAACGAAATCGTAAGGGTATAGTCATCTTAGTTAATAAATGGGATTTGGTAGAAAAAGAAACAAAAACCGCTAAGGAATTTGAGACTTTTATAAGAAAACAAATCGAGCCTTTTACAGACGTGCCAATTGTTTTTATTTCGGTATTAAATAAACAACGAATTTTTAAGGCTATAGAAACTGCTGTGGAAGTTTATAATAACCGCTCAAAACGAATTAAAACAAGTGTATTAAATGATGTTTTGCTACCAATCATTGAAAACTATCCACCACCTGCTTATAAAGGTAAGTTTGTCAAGATTAAGTATATCATGCAATTACCAACGCCGCAGCCACAGTTTGCATTCTTTTGTAATTTACCTCAGTATGTCAAAGAACCTTATAAGCGTTACCTAGAAAATAAACTAAGAGAAAAATTTGATTTTCATGGTGTCCCTGTAAGTGTATACATGCGCAAAAAATAGTATTTTTACTGGTCTATGATAAAATTGAGATTACTGATTACATTGCTTTTTGTTTTTGGAAGTACGTCTTGTATGCTTGCACAAGATTCTCCACCCTCTATTATTGCTTCAGGAAATCAAAATTATTGTACGAATTCCTTTGTACCCATAGTTTCTAGTGTTAGTATTACGGATCCAGATGTCTCTGATAACACCTTAGGCACTGTATCAATTCAAATATCAGTGGGATATGTTTTTGGAGCAGATCAATTACAACTCACAGGGACTCATCCAACTATTTCTTCGTTTTGGGATGCCAATCAGGGAAAACTTGTGTTAAATGGAATTTCGGGTATTACAGGTACTGCAACTTTTGCTGAATTTGAAGCTGCAATTTTTGATGTTATTTTCTTTACAACCCAAACAGTTTTTACAGAAGACCGGCAAATTTCAATAAATCTGGGAGGTGCAAATTTTCTACCATCTACTGGTCATTATTATTTTTATGAGCAAAGTTTAAATATAACCTGGACTTCAGCACGAAATGCAGCAGCAGCACAAAATTATTTTGGCTTACAAGGATATCTAGCAACTTTAACTACTAATGAGGAAGCACAATTGTCTGGTGAGCAAGCTACTGGAACAGGTTGGATTGGTGCAACCGATGAACTAAATGAAGGAACCTGGAGATGGGTTACCGGACCCGAAGGTCTCGAAAATTTTGGTACAGGTAGACCGTTTTGGCAGGGTACTTTTACTGGAGGACCAATAAACGGAGAATATTCAAAATGGAATACTAATGAACCCAATCAGTTTGGAAATGAAGATTATGCACATATTGTGTCACCAAATCTACCAAATGCCATACCAGGTTCATGGAATGATTTACCTAATGTAACACAAACATCTGGAAACTTTCAAGCAAAGGGTTATGTAGTTGAATTTGGAGGTATGCCAGGAGATCCAATTATCAATTTATCTGCTTCAACTACAATCAACACACCACGTTTAAATTTTTCTGATATAGAAGGATGTGGAAATCAAGCTTTAACGATATCTTTAAATACAAATATTGGAGGTATTGAATGGTATGAGACTGCTACCTCCTCAACAGTTATTAATACTGGTGATACATATATAACAAGTTTTTCACAATCTACTGTTTTATATATTTCGAGTAATTTTCCTGGGTGTGCTTCTCAGAATAGATTACCTCTAACTGTCACTATATTTGACACACCAACAGCTGGCTTTGTTGCAGATCAACTAATTTGTGATGATAACAACGATGGGTTTTGGAATTTTGATTTAGATGCACTTCAGCCAGATGTATTAGGTACCCAAGAAATTGATCAATATTTTATTACATTTCATGAGAATCAAGTCGATGCTGATGCAGATGCCAATCCAATAGTTTCGCCTTATACCAATCTGGTGGCATATCAACAACAGGCTATAGTTGCAAGAATAGAAAACGTTGATAGCGCCAATTGTTACGCGACTTCAGATTTTATAATTGATGTTTTTGAGCAACCAACTCCATTAATTTATACTTATGAATTATGCGACGATACTTCAGATGGTGATGACACCAATGGGTTTGTTAATTTTCCATTGACACCAATAGATATAGATAGTTTTGTACTTAATGGTCAAGATCCATTACAATTTACGGTAACTTATCATTTAAATCAATCTGATGCAGATAATGATTCAGGTGCGATAACTAATTTATACACAGACGATACCCAAATTATAGCAAGGGTAGAAAACAATGATAATATATTATGTTACGACACAGTATCTGTAGATTTACAAGTTAATGCACTCCCTATAATTACTACTGCAGTAAGCTTATTACAATGCGATACTGATACTGATGGTATTTCAGATTTTAATTTAACCGAATCCGAGATATTAATCTCAAACAACTTTGCTGCTGAAACATTTACGTATCACATGTCTTTTGCAGATGCAGATACTGGTACTGATCCAATTCCAAATTTTTTAGCGTATCCAAATACAGATCCCTCATCAAATCCAGATACCTTATTTGTAAGAACAGAAAACGCAGATGGTTGTCACAGAGTTGCACAATTGGATTTATTTGTATCAACAACTTCGATTCCACCAGGATTTATGATTAATACGTATCAGGAGTGTGACGATACAAGAGTGGATGCTAATATTACAGACGGAATTACGACTTTTGACTTCAGTGATGCAACACCACTGATTGTTGGCTTGTTTCCTCCAGGTCAAATCATAACGGTAACCTACTACGAAACAACTGCAGATGCACTAGCCGAAATAAATGCAATTCCGGATATTTCTAATCATATTAATACAGCATCACCATTTAATCAAACGATCACTTACAGAATAGATAGTGATGTAGATAACTCTTGTCTTGGTATTGGTGAGTTTGAGTTAGAAACCATAAATCCAATGCCCAATCTAAATCCAGATCCAATTATTTTGTGTGATGACATTACAGTTGGCGATTTAGTCGAAACTTTTGATTTAACGCAACAAGAAACTTTTATATTTAATGGTGAAACTAATGTTTCTGCTACTTACCATTTAGACTATGACCAAGCTGTAGCTGGTAGTGATGTCATTGTAACACCTGCAGCTTACAATAATACAGACCCATTTGAGACTATTTATATTAGAGTGACTAATACGGATAATTGCTTTGCTATTGTAGAGTTAAATATTCAGGTCAATCCGTTGCCAGATGATAGTGCTGTGGTTACAGATTATTTTGAATGCGAGAATAATACGGATTTCTTTTTCGATTTTGATTTAGAAACAAAAACACTCGAAGTTTTAAACGGACAAAACACCACTCAGTTTACCGTGACCTATCACGACACGCAACTCGATGCAGATAATTTAACAAATCCATTAGCAAGTCCTTACACTAATATAATAAGCCCACAACCCATTTTTGTAGCTATTACAAACAATACAACCGGTTGTTCTATAAGCACAATTACTTTCAATATAGAAATTAATGAAGGTGCAATTGCGCTTGATGATTTTTATGAAGAATGTGATGTTGTAAATGATAATGATGGTTTTACACAGTTTGATTTAGGAGCAAGAAGTCCAGTTATCATGGACGGAGCAGATCCAATGGCATTTAGTATTAGTTATCACTTTAGTTTTGATGATGCCTTTAATGATGTTGATCCTTTACCATTGTTGTATGAAAATTTAACAAATCCGCAACTTATTTATGCTAGAGTAAGTAATGTTATTAGACCAGCAGAATGCTTTGCCATTTCAGAAGTAACACTTCAAACCAATTTATTGCCAATTTTTGATTTGGAAGACGAATATATTTTATGTTTGACTAGTAATAATGAAGCAGTAGTCGATGTGCCACCAATTTTAGATACAGGATTGTCAGATGCAGATTATGCGTTTGAATGGCGTTTGGATGGAGTAGTTTTAACAACTGAAACAAGTTCAAGTCTTATACCAACCCAAGGTGGAACCTACGAAGTAACAGTGACAGATACATCAACATCTACAGTAACTATGTGTCAAAATTTTGACTCTACTGAAGTCATCGAAAGCGGTATACCAGATACCTTCACAGTAGAGGTTACTTCACTAGCTTTTAGCGGAAATAACATGATTATTGCTACCGCAACTGGTAATAGTACTTATGAGTATAGTTTAGATAATGGACCATGGCAATTAGATACTGATTTCGAAAATGTGACTGGTGGTCAGCATACGGTCTATGCGAGAGATATTTTGGGATGTGGTATTATTTCAGAAATGGTGACTGTTATTGATTATCCAAAATTCTTTACACCAAATGGAGATGGTAATAACGATACTTGGAATATAAGAGGTATTAATACGCAACCGGCAGCTGTAATCTATATCTATGATCGTTATGGTAAGTTATTAAAACAGCTAAGTCCAACAAGTCCAGGTTGGGATGGCACATTTAATGGAAACAGAATACCAAGCAGCGATTATTGGTTTACCCTAGAATATTTTGAACCAATAGCAAACGAAACTCGAACATTTACTGCTCATTTTTCACTAAAGCGTTAATAAAGTAAATTTGAAATACAAATTAATAAGCTTTATATGTTTTTTCTTTTTCGCATCTCACAACCATGCGCAAGACATAGCCTTATTCAATCAATTTAATGGACGCTATGATTATACAGCCATTGGCAATACCCTAAACATTTCTGAAAATGGAAGTTTTGGATTATGTGATATTCTCACTAGCTCTTCAGCTGATTTAACACTTGACACTAATCAAAATGTGATTGCTGCTTATTTATATTGGGCAGGTTCTGGTAATGGTGATTTTGACATTTTACTAAACGGTATTGAAGTAACAGCAGAACGTACTTTTAGTGATGCATTAGACGAGACAAGAGTCTTTTTTGCAGCATTTGCTGATGTAACCGATATTATTTCAGTTCAAGAAAGTACGACTTATACAGTTTCGGATTTTGATATTTCTTCGGTTATAGCTCCTTTTTGTCCTACTGGAACAAATTTTGGAGGTTGGGCAATTACAATTATTTATGAAGATAATCTACTTCCATTAAATCAACTGAATATTTATGATGGCTTACAAAGTGTACCAGAATCATTAACCATAACCTTAGACAACCTCAACGTTTTAGATAATGATAATGCCAAAATTGGTTTCGTTGCTTGGGAAGGTGACCGCGCATTAGCGGTTAATGAACAGCTTACTATTAACGGAAATATCATTGGGAATCCACCATTAAACCCTACAAATAATGCCTTTAACGGCACAAATAGTTTTACTGGTGCCACTAACCTATTTAACATGGATATCGATGTTTATAATATCCAAGATAACATAGCTATCGGAGATACCTCTGCTACCATTAGCTTAACCTCTGGTCAGGATTTTGTAATGATTAATAACATTATAACTGTTTTGAATAGTCAATTGCCTGATGCAACTATAGCAATAGACACTATTAATCTAGAGTGTGATAGCCGTATTATTGATATAGATTATACGGTAAGTAATATTAATAGTACTGGCGTTTTACCAGGAAACACGCCTATAGCATTTTATGCAAACAATCTACTTATTGGTCAATCACAAACCACAACTGACATTCCAATAAACGAAACTGAATTGGGTGCTATTACGCTTACATTTCCGGAAGAAGTTCCTGATGATTTTATGCTCACTATAATTGTTGATGACGATGGTACATCAATCGGTATAGTTACTGAAACTAATGAAAATAACAATTCGACATTTGAAGATATTTCTCTTTTGGTAATTCCTGAAACCGTTACACTACTATCACTCCTATCTTGTAACATAGGATTTGAAAAAGGAGAATTCAATTTATTAGAATTCGTTGAAGAACTTGATGAATTTTCTAGTGGAAATTTTCAATTTTTTGAAAACTTAGAGGATTTAAAATATAATACAAATGCCATTTCTAATATTGAAAACTATACAAATTTATCAAATCCACAGACCATTTACATTCGTTTAGAAAAAGATATTTGCTATGAAATTTATCAATTTAACCTCAATATAGAAAACTGTCCACCGACAATACCTCAAGGATTTTCCCCAAATAACGATACTATTAACGACTGGTTTAATATCCAAGGTTTATATGACATATTCACAAATCACGAACTTAAAATATACAGTCGATTAGGCAATCTAATCTTTGAAGGTGATAATGATAAGGCTTGGTCTGGGTATTCTAATAGAGGAATCAATAGTGGTAATTTAGTACCTGTTGGCACGTATTATTATGTTCTAAATCTGAATGATATAAACTATCAGCCTTCAGTTGGTTGGGTGTATATTAATTATTAATTTTGTATTTCATCGATATTTTTTGCTTTTTATCTTATTTTTATTATTTTTGGTACTGATAACAAGGATTATATGTGTTATAATCTTATCAGCCCCAAATACTATTAGATGAGATTAAATAAAACGTATGCATTTCTTGTTTGTTATTGCTTCTTTGGCCTTAATCTAATTGCACAACAAATCTCCGTTGATAACACCTTATCTGTACAACAACTTGTAGAGACCACTTTTACGCAAGAATGTGTAGAAATAACAAATGTCAATTCTTCTATAAATGGAAATGTTATTGGCATAGGAAGCTTCGGTGTTTTTACACAAGATGCTTCCAACTTTCCTTTTGAAAATGGCATGATACTGACCACAGGAAACGCATCTTCTGCAGGAAACACTCTAAATACTGAAGTTTTAAATGAAGGTGAAGAAACTTGGGGCACAGATTCTGACTTAGAAAACACCCTAGGTATTACAGAAACTGAAAATGCAACCTCCATTGAATTTGACTTTACATCAATCTCAAATTCATTACAAATCAACTATATCCTTGCATCAGAAGAGTACTTTAGCAACTTTCCTTGTCAATATTCAGATGGTTTTGCTTTATTGATAAGAGAGGCTGGATCAGGAAACCCTTATGTAAATATTGCAGTAGTACCTGGTACAAATACAACTGTAAATACTACTACAATTCATGATGAAATTGATGGTTTTTGTCAAGAAGAGAACAGTCAATTTTTTGATGGATATAACATTGGTGACACCAACTACAACGGAAGAACAACAACATTAACTGCTAGTGCTAGTATTATACCAAATGTGACTTATCAAATTAAATTAGTAATTGCTGATCAATCTGACAGTAATTACGACTCCGCAGTGTTTATTGAAGCCAATAGTTTTACACCAACAGTAGATTTAGGAGCAGACATAACAACATGTGCAGACAGTTTCTCACTCAATGGTGATATTAATAACCCTAATGCACAATACCAATGGTTTTTGGATGGTAGTCAAATAGCAAGTGCCAGCCAGCCTAGCTACGAGGTTTTACAAAGCGGTATATATAGGGTTTTAATAACAATACCACTTGGTTCGGACTTTTGTTCTATTGAAGACGAGGTGATTGTGAACCTTAGTAATACCCAAAGTACTACTCCAATGTCCAATATGGATGTCTGTGACGATCCAAGTAATGATGGTGTAGAGCTTTTTGACCTTGACTCAAAAACACAAGAGGCAATAAATTCTGTTGCTCCCGGTAATTATAATGTTAGTTACCATACCTCATTACCTGACGCCCAAAATAACCTTAGTCCTATATCCGGAAATTATCAAAATGCAACAAATCCTCAACACATATATGTTCGCATAATAGATGTAGACACAGGATGTTTGGCAATAAATCAGTTCGAAATAACTGTTAATACTAGACCAGATACAATTCCTCCACAAACATTAGATGTCTGTGATGACCAAGTGGTTGATGGATTTACAACAATAGATTTAAATGCGTTAAATAATGGTTTGATAAACGGTCAACCCAATCTTGTTGTTACCTATCATTACACACAAGTTGAAGCTGATGCAGGAATTACTCCAATACCAATGCCTTATGTAAACAGTGGTGTCAACGACCAAGTCTTTATTAATATAGTAAATTCGCAATCGGGTTGTAACACTACAACGACACTAAATATTGCGGTTTTAGCACCTCCACAAATAGAAAACAATCAAAACTATTACGTCGATGCATGTGATAGCGATTATGATGGGTTTGCAAGTTTTGACATCACAGACGTTGAGGCAGATATCTTGAATGGACTTACGGGAGTTACTGTAACTTATCATACAACACAAGAAGATGCCCTAAATGGAAATAATCCTATTCCAAATCCAACAAACTTTAATAATACTGCAACAGAAGTACAGGTTGTCTATATCAGTGTAGTAGACAGTAACGGTTGTCCATCAATAGCACCAATTGAGTTACATACAAACTTGCTACTCACTGGCCCAGACTTTTCAGATATTACCATATGTGATATTGATAATGATAATTCTGAATCTTTTGACCTTCTAAATGTCCCTGGAATGATATTAGGAGACATCCCTGATGTATCCATTACTTTTTACGAGACAGAAAACGATAGAGATAATGACTTGAATGCAATAGATACAAGCGTAGACTATTCTCCGCCTGGCATTCCTCAGACGTTATACTTAACGCTGACAAGTCCAACATGTACAGAAATTGAAGAAGTCATTTTAGATTTAATTCCAATTACAGAGTTTCCAGATTTAGTGCAACAAACCGTTTGTGATACAGATCAAGATATGCGTACAACAATTAATTTATCTGATTATGATGGATTAGTTACTCAAAATCAACCGGGATTTACAGTCTCTTATTTTGAAACACATCAAGATGCAGAAGATAATACAAACCAACTACCTACAATTTATCAGAACACTCAAGATTCGTTCATGGTTTTTGCATCTATCACATCAACAACAACGTCATGTTCAGATATTTCTAGTTTTGATATTTTAGTAAATCCACCGCCTTTAACAAGTTCTCCAAACCCAATAATTATTTGTGACGATGACCAGGACGGTTTCTTTGTAGTTAATTTAGAAGATTCTATAACGGAAATTACAGCATCAACTCAGGACTTAATAATTACGTTTCACAATTCACTAACTGATGCTAATAGCGGAACAAATTCACTTAGAGAACCAGAAAATTATAACGCAGAAACTGAGACTGTTATTGCGAGAGTAGAAAGTACTCTTACTGGATGTATTTCTACAGAAAATATAGCCATAACAGTTAACACATTACCTATCCTTCCTGTAATATCAGAATTTAGATTTTGTGAAAATAATACAGATAATATTGGAGAGTTTTTATTGAATTCTAAGGATATAGAAATATTAAATGGTCAAACAGGCAAAGAAGTACTGTACTTTTTAACAGAAGCTGATGCCAATACAGGTACAAATCCTATCGACAAAAACAGTAATTTTCAGAATACAGAAAATCCGCAAATCATCTTTGCTAGAGTGCAAAACCTAACTGACCAAGATTGCTTTGGTGTAGGCTCCTTTTCATTAAATGTCGGTACAAATCCAGAATTTAATATGCCAACAGATATTTTTGAATGTGATGATAGTTCTAATGACACATTTGCACCGATTAACTTAAACGACAAAGCAGCACAAATTAGTAACGGTATTTCTGAAGATTTAGATATTACATTTTATGCTTCAGAAGAAGACTTCTTAGCAGGAACAAACCCAATAACTGAAGAAGTATATACAACTGTAAGTAATCCTCAAGAAATTTTTGCATCCATAGCAAATGGAAGTATTTGTACTTCAAATACATCTTTTATTGTTAATGTTATTCCGGTTCCTACAGTAACAGAAATAAGCCCTTTTGAAGATTGTGATGTCGATTACGACGGCAGTATTTTATGGGATTTGACAGAAGCAGAAATCAACATTTTAGATATAAGGCAAGACAATGTGGTGGTCTCTTACTTTACGTCTATTGCTGATGCAGAAAATGATTTGAATACAATTACAAATCCAGAAAATTTTGAAAACACTTCTAATCCGCAAACAGTGTTTGTAAAAGTGACTAATACAGATTTTAATTGCCCTGTTATTTTACCTATCGAGCTAATCGTAAATGTACCGCCAGCATTTAATGATTTTAGTTCTACAGAAATATGTGATAACGACACTGACACCTATGACTTAAACCTTATTAATAGCATAATCATTGATGATATAGGAAATTCTATCATTACCTATTTTGTGGACGAGCAAGATGCGATTTCTAACACAAATCAAATAAGTAGCGATTATAACTACCAAACAAATGGCGATATTTTATTTGCACGTATTGAAAATTCTGCCACAGGTTGTTTCTATGTCTATCCGTTTATGCTAGTTGTAAATGAACGACCAATTGCAAACATGCCTGGTAGTCTTGAATCTTGTGATGACAATGATGACGGTCAGTTACTTTTTGATTTAGAAACACAGACCAATGATGTGTTAGGTACACAAAACCCAACATTTCTTTTGGTTAGCTATTATAATACTGAATCTGATGCAAACACTAATACAAACGCTATTTTAGAAAACTATAATGCCACAAATGGAGAAACAATATATGTTAGAGTTACAAATACAGAAACACAATGTTATAGCATCACACAATTTGATATCATTATCAATCCATTACCAATAGTTGATATCGGTACACAAACCATTTGCCCTGAAAATTTTCCTCTTGTTGTAACCGCAGCAACCGGCTTTTCAAATGACGAATATCTGTGGTCTACAGGAGAAATGACTTCTGAAATTGAAATTACCGAAAATGGGGTTTATAGTATAAGAGTAACAACTCCTAATGGATGTGTTGCAAGCAGTGAATTTGATGTTATTATATCTGAACCTGCCAATATAGAAGTTGTAGAAACAGTAGATTTCTCAGACCCAAATAATATTACAATTACTGTGACTGGTGTTGGAGATTATCTTTTTCAGTTAGATGATATGGAACCTCAAACTTCTGGAATATTCGAAAACGTAAACCTGGGCTATCATACGCTGACAATTATTGACCAAAATGGTTGTTCTTCGGTTACAAAAGAAGTTTTAGTCATCGATGCTCCAAAATTTATGACACCAAATAACGATGGTGCTTTTGATACGTGGCATATTATAGGAGTTGAGACACTTCCAGGAACTGTTGTCTATATATTTGATAGATATGGTAAATTGCTAAAACAACTAAATTATAATTCGCAAGGTTGGGATGGTACATACAATGGTAAAAGAATGCCCACTAACGATTATTGGTGGTCTGCTGATGTAAAACAAGGTACTATTGAGTTTACAGCTACAGGACATTTTGCACTAAGAAGATAATCTGCCAAAATTTAACAACTTATAAAAAATCCTAACTTTAGCTATTCTTATATTTGCATACCTTTTCAAATGCAATGATGAAGTATTTTTTATTAGGTTTTTTTTTACTGTTTTTTTTTGATGCAACTACTCAAAATATAACTGTAGATAGCCAGTCCCTTAATGCACAACAACTTATTGAAGATGTCTTAATCGATAGTGATTGTATTGACAATATTATGGTCACAAATGCGCAAAGCGGAGATTTTGGAGGTACAGAATTAAGTTATGGAACTTTTGATGCTGCAGACACAACTTTTCCATTTCAAAGTGGTATTGTTTTAAGTACTGGTAGATTAAGTAATGTTCCTGGACCAAACGACTCTTTAAGCGATGATAATGCACCTGGTTGGAATGGGGACACTGATTTAGAAATTGCACTAGATGAAACGGGTACTTTCAATGCTACAATTCTAGAATTTAGTTTTACAGCAATAACTAGTCAAATTAGCTTTAGATATCTATTTGCCTCTGAAGAGTATAGAGAAAACAATCCTTTTACTTGTGATTTTTCAGATTTGTTTGGGTTTTTAATTAAGCCTAGTGATAATAGCGAACCTTTTAGAAATATTGCTTTAGTGCCTGGTACAACTACACCAGTAAAAGTAACAACAGTAACACCTGGTGTTCCTGGAAGTTGTCCACCGCTCAATGAAGGGTTTTTTGGGCAATTCAACGAAATCAATCCTGCTATTTCTCCAACAAACTTTAATGGACAAACTGCTGTATTAACAGCTACATCAACAATTACTCCAGGAGTAAATTATAGTATTAAACTAGTTATAGCAGATGAATTTAATCCACGTTTCGATTCAGCTGTATTTTTAGAAGCTGGCAGTTTTCAAGCCTCAAGAGACTTAGGACAAAACAGATTATTGGCCACAGGTAATCCTTTGTGTGAAGGAGAAATTCTAACACTTGATGGTAATATTGATGGTAATAATGGTTACGACTGGTTCAGAAATGGTGTTTTAGTGCAGTCAGAACCTATTGGATGTAATAATTGTGGGACTTATGAAGTTACACAAGACGGAACATATACATTAGAGGTTAATCTCGATGGAACATGCATTGCCAATGGCGAAGTCATTGTGGAGTATGCAGCAAATCCTGTTGGTACTGATATCATCCAAACAGAGTGTGATGTTAATCAAGATGGATTGACAACATATAACTTATTAGAACGTGCAGCAGATATTCGCAATAACGACCCCAACCTATCAGTCAGTAATTTCTTTTTAACGGAAATGGATGCCATTAATAATACAAATGCTATCGATAATCCCACAGGTTTCCAGAATACAACACCTAATCAAATTGTTTATGCTCGCGTATTAAATCCCTTCGGTTGTTTTGATATTACAGAACTAGAACTTCGGATTTCCAATAACATACTAAACATTCCAACAATTGAGGCTTGCGATTTAGGGGACTTTGATGGCTTTACTACTTTTAACTTAGACAACGTTAATATGGCTATTGCTAATCAAATTCCAATGGGCTCTGTAGTTACTTTTTACGAAAATGAAAATGATGTATTTACAGACAATAATCCCTTACCAATTAACTTTTATAATACAATTACAGATGCGCAAACAGTTTTCGTAAAAGTTGAAACTAATAGTGATTGCTTTGCTGTTTCAGAAGTTAACCTAATGGTAAAATTTACACCAGAAGTCTCTGATGATGAAACTCTTTTTTATTGTACAAATACATTCCCAGAAACTATAAGATTAACAGGTGGTGTACTTAATGATTTACCAAATAATTATTCTTATGAGTGGCAACTTAACGGAGCTACACTAGCGCAGAACACTATCTCAATAGATATTAATGAAACAGGAATTTATACCGTAATCATTACTGACCCAAATGGTTGTAGTGGCACACGAAATATTACTGTAATTCCATCAGAGATTGCACAAATAAATGATATCGATGTTGTCGGTACGGATAATACAAACACTATTACTATTGACGTTACAGGAACAGGAGATTATGAGTTTGCGCTAGATGATGAAAATGGGACTTATCAAGATGAAAACATATTCAGTAATATGCTTCCAGGATTTCATACGGTTTTTGTTAGAGATAAAAATGGTTGTGGTATTATTTCAGAAATATTTTCGGTTTTAGGATTTCCAAATTTCTTTACACCAAATGGAGATACTCAAAATGATTTTTGGCAATTAGATGGCATTAACTTCCAACTATTCCCAGCGCTTCAGGTAGTGATTTATGACCGCTTAGGAAAACTTATGACCACGCAAAATGCCAATAGTTCTGGTTGGGATGGCACATATAATAACAACAGAATGCCAAGCTCTGACTATTGGTTTACTGCAGATTTTGGAGATGGCAGAACGTTTACAGGACATTTTGCTCTTAAACGCTAATTGTTAGCTTTTATTACGCTATTCTTTATCGTAACTTTGCTTTATGCGTTTTAAAATTGAATCGGAATTTAAACCTACTGGCGACCAACCACAAGCCATAAAACAACTGTCAAAAGGCATTGAAAGTAACGAGCGTTACCAAACCTTATTAGGTGTTACAGGTTCCGGAAAAACCTTTACTGTAGCCAATGTTATTGAGGAAGTGCAACGTCCGACTTTGGTTTTGGCACATAACAAAACCCTAGCAGCACAACTATATTCAGAATTTAAGCAGTTCTTTCCAGACAATGCTGTAGAGTATTTTGTATCCTACTACGACTATTACCAACCCGAAGCTTACATTCCTGTTTCTGGTGTTTACATCGAAAAAGATTTATCCATAAATGAAGAGATAGAAAAGATGCGATTAAGCACAACCTCTTCCCTACTTTCTGGCCGACGCGATGTTTTAGTTGTGGCTTCTGTTTCTTGTTTGTATGGTATTGGAAACCCTGTTGAATTTCAAAAAAATGTCATAACATTAGAACGCGACCAAGTCATTTCACGCACAAAATTACTGCACATGCTAGTGCAAAGTTTGTATTCGCGTACTGAAGCTGATTTTAAGAATGGTAACTTCAGAATAAAAGGCGATACTGTTGATATATTTCCTGGGTATTCAGATAACGCTTTCCGCATTCACTTTTTTGGAGATGAAATTGAAGAAATCGAAGCTTTTAATCCACATTCCCAAGAAATTATAGAGAAGTACGACCGTTTAAATATCTATCCTGCAAACATGTTTGTAACATCTCCTGATGTTCTTCAAAATGCAATACATAATATCCAAGATGATTTAGTAAAACAACACGATTACTTTAAAGAGATTGGTAAGCATCTTGAAGCGAAACGCCTAAAAGAGCGCACTGAATTTGACCTCGAAATGATAAGAGAATTAGGCTATTGTTCTGGTATAGAAAACTATTCGCGTTACCTTGATGGTCGCGCTCCAGGCACAAGACCTTTCTGTTTGTTAGATTATTTTCCTGAGGATTATTTAATGGTTGTTGACGAGAGTCACGTGACAATCTCACAGGTTCACGCTATGTATGGCGGTGATAGAAGCCGAAAAGTGAACTTAGTAGATTATGGCTTCCGCTTACCTGCAGCCATGGATAACAGACCTCTAAAATTTGAAGAATTTGAAGCGCTTCAAAATCAAGTCATTTATGTTTCGGCAACACCTGCAGATTACGAAATGCAAAAAACTGATGGTATTTACATTGAACAAGTTATTAGACCAACAGGTTTATTGGATCCAATTATAGAAGTACGTCCAAGTCTAAATCAAATAGATGATTTAATTGAAGAAATTCAAACACGCGTCGAAAAAGATGAGCGTACTTTAGTCACTACACTTACGAAAAGAATGGCTGAGGAATTGGTTAAATACTTAAGTCGAATTTCGATAAGATGCCGTTACATACATAGTGATGTAGATACACTTGAGCGTGTTGAGATTATGCAAGATTTACGTAAAGGTATTTTTGATGTTTTGGTTGGTGTAAACTTGCTTAGAGAAGGTTTGGATTTACCAGAAGTATCTCTTGTTGCCATTTTAGATGCAGATAAAGAAGGATTTCTTCGTAGTAATCGCTCATTGACTCAAACTGTCGGTAGAGCCGCAAGAAACCTCAACGGAAAAGCAATCATGTATGCCGATAAGATGACAAAAAGTATGCAAAAGACCATAGATGAAACTGAGTATCGTCGTGAAAAACAAATTGCATACAATACCGAACATAATTTAGTTCCTAAAGCCTTAAATAAAAGTTTGGATAGTGCTCTTGCAAAAAACTCTGTAAGTACTTACAAAACAGAATTAGACGCTAAACTTGCTGCAGAACCTGAAAGTAAATATTTGACTAAAGGCGAGTTAGAAAAGAAAGTAAGAGAATCTCGAAAATTAATGGAACAAGCTGCAAAAGCTTTAGACTTCATGGAGGCTGCGCGTTACAGAGATGAAATTACAGCTTATCAAGAACGCTTAGAAAAACTAAAGGTGAAATAGAACTAATTATACTAGTTATACTGTACCTTAAAAATATCTATCAAAAAATCTGGCGGTACAATTTTATTTGGAAAACTATCCATTAAATCCAATACTCGGTTTATAGCATCTTGACTTAACCCCATTCTTAATCCAAAATTATGAATTTTCACAAGCTGTTTCGACGAAACCTTGTAGTCTAAATTCATTAATAATATTAACCTATGAAATTGTACAATACGCTCGCTATGTGATTTTAGATTCACATAAGTTACAGGATGTTGAAAAAGGTAATTAAAATCAGAATCAGAGATTTCTAACTGACGTGCTATGCTTAGCAAAAACTTATGCTCAATAGATTTAATATTGTCATCTTTTTGAGCAAATGCTATCATTTCTGATAATAGACTTAACTTTTCAACGCGATTAATCATCAATGGATGTTCCTAAGATTTTATATTACAAAGTTAAGAAGGTACTATATTTTATTGTCGTCTATATGATGTATCTTGTCGAAAAGAAAGACGTAATTTAACGGTATTATACCACGTTTATCATCTTCAATCTTATAAAAGGTATAAAATACACACTTCTATATGTAGTACTCTTGTTGATGTCTTCTAATAAAATTGAGCATCAAAGAACTGAATCAAAGTAAGTTAACCTATTTACAATAGCGCATCCACAACTAAATACAAGTAAAAAATTATATGTTTATCTATCTAAAGATTATCAAAAATCTAATTAAGCTCATCTTGTAATATATGAATGATGCTCAAAATTTTTTTTATGCTGAAGCCTCCTATGTTGCAGAATAAAAAGTAGATGAGTTTTTCGATAAAATATCAAATAATCAAAGTATTATCATTGTATTAAAAATGGAAATGCAAAATGTTTTAATAAAATTACACCATGAAAACACCAGAAATATAGTAGTGTTGAAAGTGGTAAACATATTGAAGAATTTTGGAGTTCTCATTTTGAAGATGCTTATCTTTGGATAAATAATTAAACTATGGCTTTAAGTAATAACGATATATTTAAAAAAATTAGAGTTGCTCACAAACTTAGGGATGACGATATGGTAAAAATATTAGCACTCGTAGATTTCAGAATATCAAAAAGTGAACTCAATGCATTTTTTAGAAATGAAGATCACCCAAAGTATATGGAATGTGGTGACCAAATATTAAGGAATTTTCTAAACGGCCTTATCATTCACCTTCGTGGACCAATGCCTAAGAAAGGAGAAGCACAAAAAACCAATCCTAATAAAAACAAAAAAAAGAGCAACAATTAAGTTACTCTTTTTTTTATCAATACTAAAGTTTACTATTATTATCCTAAAACAGCTTGTACTTTATCGGCTGCTTCTTGAAACTCAGTTGCACTCATAACGTCTAATCCAGAATTGTCAATCAATTCCTTAGCTATATCTGCATTTGTTCCTTGTAAACGTACAATGATTGGCACTTCGATATTACCCATATTTTTATAAGCATCTATAACACCTTGTGCAACACGGTCACAACGTACAATACCACCAAAAATGTTAATTAAAATCGCTTTTACTGCTGGGTCTCTTAAAATAAGTTCAAAAGCAATTTCTACACGCGCTGCATCTGCAGTACCTCCAACGTCCAAGAAGTTAGCTGGCTCTCCACCTGCTTGTTTAATCAAATCCATGGTAGCCATTGCTAAACCTGCACCGTTAACCATACAACCAACGTTTCCATCAAGATCAACATAGTTTAAACCATGCTCTCCAGCTTCAACTTCTACTGGGTTTTCTTCACGCTTATCTCTTAAAGCAGCTAAATCTTTATGTCTAAATAAGGCATTGCCATCTAAAGTAACTTTAGAATCAACAGCCATAATTTTATCATCACTCGTTTTTAAAACTGGATTAATTTCAAATAGAGCAGCATCAGATTTAACATAAGCTGTATACAAGGCAGAAACGAATTTTGTCATTTCCTTAAACGCTGTACCTGATAAACCTAAGTTAAAAGCTACACGTCGCGCTTGAAAACCTAATAATCCTAATGCAGGATCTATTTCTTCAGTAAAAATTAAGTGTGGTGTTTCTTCTGCAACAGTTTCGATATCCATTCCGCCTTCAGTAGAATACATAATCATGTTTTTACCTGTACCTCTATTTAAAAGTACTGACATGTAATATTCTTCTGGTTCATTATCACCAGGATAATAAACATCTTCCGCAACAAGTACTTGGTGTACACGTTTACCTTCTGCTGAAGTTTGTGGCGTTACCAAATCCATTCCTATAATTTGTCTGGCGATATCTTCAACCTCTTTGAGGTTTTTGGCTAACTTAACGCCACCACCTTTTCCGCGACCGCCAGCATGAACCTGTGCTTTAATAACATGCCATCCTGTGCCTGTTTCTTCAGTTAATTTTTTTGCCGCATCTACTGCTTCGGAAGCAGTTTGAGCAACAATACCACGTTGGATCCGTACGCCAAAACTACTTAGTAATTCTTTTCCTTGATATTCGTGTAAATTCATATATTATCAGAAATTATTCTTTTGCGCAAAAATAATTAATAGCTATTACTTACCCTAATATTTAAATGTCAAAAGAAACCTAAAAGCAAATGTTAAATATATAACATTTTGTTGTAATCATGACTTTTAACAACAAAAAAACTATCATATAATCAACAAAAAAATATCTTTGAGTAAACTGATGATTAATGAAACAATTATTACAAATAGCTGAAAAATTTGGAAGTCCAATTTATGTTTATGATTCTAACAAAATAATCAGTCAATACAATAGACTTAAAAATGCATTTTCTAGTGTAAGTAGTTTAAAACTAAACTATGCCGCGAAAGCACTTTCAAATATTTCAATATTAAAGCTGTTTAACTCTTTAGATTCTGGTTTAGACACTGTTTCGATTCAAGAGGTTAAATTAGGATTAAAGGCTGGATTTAAACCAGAATCAATAATCTTTACTCCAAACGGTGTGTCTTTACAAGAAATTGAAAATGTTGCAGAGCTTGGTGTACAAATTAATATTGACAACCTTTCAATACTAGAACAGTTTGGTACAAAGCATCCAAAGGTTCCTGTTTGTATTCGTATAAATCCTCATGTAATGGCTGGTGGAAATACAAATATTTCAGTAGGACATATCGATAGTAAGTTTGGAATTTCTATACATCAAATACCCCTTTTATTGCGCATCGTTAAAAATACAGGTATGAACATTAATGGAATTCATATGCATACAGGAAGTGATATTTTAGATATTGATGTATTCCTTTATGCAAGTGAAATCTTATTTGAAACTGCACAAAATTTTAAAGATTTAGAGTTTATAGATTTTGGTTCTGGTTTTAAAGTCCCATATAAAGAAGGTGATATTGAGACAAACATAGAAGAATTAGGTGAAAAATTATCTAAACGTTTTAATAATTTTTGTACTAGCTATGGAAAAGAATTGACCTTAGCCTTTGAGCCAGGTAAATTTTTAGTGAGTGAATCTGGCGTCTTTTTAGCAAAAGTAAATGTTGTAAAACAAACAACTTCTACTGTTTTTGCCCAAATTGACTCTGGTTTTAACCATTTAATAAGACCGATGCTGTATGGTTCACAACACGAAATAATTAATATTTCGAATCCTAATGGTCGTGAGCGCTTTTATTCTGTTGTTGGTTACATCTGTGAGACCGATACTTTTGCAAACAACAGACGTATATCAGAAATTAATGAAGGTAATATACTCTGTTTTAAAAATGCAGGTGCGTATTGTTTTACAATGGCTAGTAATTATAACTCTCGTTATAGACCAGCAGAAGTCTTAATTCATGAAGGAGAAGCGCATTTGATTAGAAAGCGGGAAACTTTTGAGGATATTATTAATAATCAGGTTGAAATTGTTTTTTAAATAAAAAAATAATATGTTACTTTTAGTAAAAGAAAAAACAACAATGAAAAATTCAGAAAATATTAAAATACCATATCTAGAAAGTTCTACCTATTTAACTGATGGAAAACTATTAGATTGGAGAGGTGATTTTTCAGATGTATATTCTAATATAGCACTTGACAAAAACGAAAATCCCACAAAAATAGGTAGGATACCTGATATGGATGAAAATTCAGCTATAGCAGCTTTGGATTCCGCTGTGGAAGCATTTGGAAGAGGAAAAGGTGTTTGGCCAACAATGAAGGTTAAAGAACGTATAGCTTGCATGGAAATTTTTGTAAAAGCAATGAGGACTAAACGTTCCATAATTATTGAGCTATTAATGTGGGAAATTGGAAAAACTACTAACGATGCTACTAAAGAGTTTGATAGAACGGTTGATTATATTTTAGATACCATAGAAGCTTATAAAAAATTAGATAGAAAAAGTGCAAAGTTTGATAAACAAGCTAATATACATGCTCACATAAGAAGAGGTCCTTTAGGTGTTATATTATGTTTAGGTCCTTATAATTATCCTTTAAATGAAACCTTTACTCTACTCATACCAGCACTTATAATGGGTAATACAGCTATTTTTAAGCCTGCTAAATTGGGCGTTTTACTTATAGCACCGCTACTAGAAGCCTTTGAAGAAGCTTTTCCTAAAGGGGTAGTTAATATTCTTTTTGGAAGAGGTCGTAAAATCGCTGCACCAATTATGAAAACTGGGAAAGTTGATGTTTTAGCACTTATTGGTCACAGTAGTTCTGCAGTAACTCTACAAGATTTACATCCTAATAAAAACAGATTACGTTTAGTTTTAGGTCTTGAAGCAAAAAATCCTGCTATAATATTACCAGATGCAGATTTAGAACTTACTATAAATGAATGTATCTCTGGTAGCTTATCGTATAACGGGCAGAGATGTACAGCTCTAAAGATTATTTATGTACATGAACTAGTAAAAGATGAGTTTATTAAAAAATTCTCAAGAAAAGTTGATGAGCTCAAATATGGCTTACCTTGGGAAAATGGCGTTTTCCTTACACCACTCCCTGAAGCTAGTAAACCACAATACATAAGCGATTTAATTGATGATGCTGTAAGTAAAGGAGCGAAAATCATGAATAAAAAAGGAGGTGAATTGAAGAAAAATTTTTGCTTCCCTGCAGTTTTATATCCTGTGAACGATAAAATGAATTTATTTCATGAAGAGCAATTTGGGCCAGTTATTCCAATAGTATCCTTTACAGACATCAATGAACCTTTAAACGATATGGCTAATTCTGAATATGGACAACAGGTCAGTTTATTTGGTAGAGATGTAGAAAAACTTGGGCCTCTTATCGATAATCTTGCTAATCTTGTTTGTAGAGTAAACCTCAACAGCTCATGCCAACGTGGACCTGATGTTTACCCATTTACAGGAAGAAAAAACTCAGCAGTAGGTACATTAAGCGTTTTCGATGCCCTTAGAGCTTTCTCAATCAGAACTTTTGTAGCTTCTAAAGACAACCCATACAATAATAAAATTCTTGAAGAGTTACTAGATTCCGAGTATTCAAACTTCTTAAGCACTGAATATTTATTGTGATTCTATAACTATTTAATTTTTTTTTAAATAGAGAAGATCATTTAATTTCTAATTTTACCTGTAAAATGGTTCACTTTGGGGTTAATAGGGTTTTTTGTTACTCTTCTGTAAACTGCAATCTGCCCACAATGCCAAATAGCATCAGCAATAGGTCCATTAATTTGATTCCAAAAAGGTATTTTTTGTTCTCCAAAAATAATTTTGAATTGAGATATATCGTTACTTACATGTAAAATATCTGATGCTTTTTTTAAATTATTTAAAGTTGTTGTTCGCTTTTCTTTGTATGTCATTTCAACTTTATCACCTCTAGAGTTTGGTTTTTGTAATGTTGAATTGACAATGATTATAGATAATTCATAAATGTGATTTATAGTCTCAGCAGTAGATCTTCCTTTTTCATTTAACCTGTAAGCTAAATCCTTTTCATTTAAATCCTTTGATGCCCAATAATAACGAAATCCTAAAGCATCAACCATACGAGCGGCCATTGTTCCAACGGTAAATTCTTCAGCATATTCAGGTACTTCGTAATAGGGTAATTTATCTTTTAACTCTTCTTGAGAATACACAAAAGAACAGACAACTAATAATATCAAATTAAAACTTTTTTTCATATCAGTCCTTTATCTGCGGTATATTCTTAACTTGATTAACACCATATTTATCAAATAAATATACCAGTGAAGTCATGGTTGCTGCACCCAGTTCGAGCTCTCGTTTATTAACAGCATCAAAAGTATCGTTTGCAGCATGATGATGGTCAAAATAACGTTGACTGTCCGGACGCAAACCTGCAAGAACAATATTATCATTCTTCAATGGTCCAATATCTGCACCGCTATATCCTTTTTCGAAAAAGTGAATCAGGTATGGCTTAAACAAACTACGCCACTGCTCTATTTGTGCTAAATTAACTTCACTACAATCAAAACTAAAACCTCTTGGGGTAAATCCTCCCGAATCGCTTTCTAGAGCGAATATGTGATTCTCTCCTTTTTCTGCAGCTACCTCAGCATATTTTCTACCACCACGAAGACCGTTTTCTTCATTCATAAACAACACTACTCGTATACTACGCTTTGGCTTTATTCCGCTTTCTTTTAATAAACGTAATACTTCTATAGATTGTACAACACCTGCACCATCGTCATGTGAACCATCACCTAAATCCCAAGAATCCAAATGACCACCAACAATCATATATTCGTTTGGAAACTCACTTCCAGTAATCTCTCCTATAACGTTATGAGATAGAACGTCATCAAACTGCTGACAACTTTGTTCAAAGTAAAATTCTAAGTTAGGGTTATCTTTTAAAGCTTCGCTTAAAGCTACAGCATCATTAGTACTAATTGCTGCAGATGGAATACGTTGAGAAACTGGTAAATCTCCATAACCCATACTACCCGTATGTGGATAATCGTCTTGTTTTGAACTCAGTGAACGTACTATTGTACCTACGGCTCCATATTTTGCTGCCACAGAAGCACCGCTATAGCGTTCTGAAGAACATCCACCATAAGCTTCAAATGTATTAATAAGGTCTGCCTGAAGCGCTCTGTTAATAAATACAATTTTGCCTTTTACCTTTGCTTCTCCTAAACCAGCTAAATCCTCAAAAGTAGCTACTTCAAGAACTTTTGCTTTTGTACCTCCGTTTGGTGTTGCTACAGAGCCTCCAAGAGCACAAATATTTACTTTCTTGATACCTAGTTCAGTTTCAAAATAAGCCATCTCTTTAGTACCTCTAACCCATTTTGGAACCATAACAGGTTGTAGCCAGACTTTATCTAAACCTAATTTTTCAAGTTCGTTTTTAGTATACTTAACCGCTAACGCAGCATTTTGAGAACCTGATAAACGTCCACCAATGGTGTTAGATAAATAATCTAACCAAGCATAGCTTTGCCCGTTTGTTAATGACTGTTTGTATATATTTTTGAGTGTTTGCTCGTCATTTTGAGCATAAATTGAAATACTCAAAAAAGTTATTATTACTACTAAAATTCTATTCATTTTCTAGTTGAGATTTATATAAGTCAATATTTTCTTTTTCGTCAGATGGCATTACAGGTTCTATAATATCATCATATTCCTTAAGTGTATCGTATAATATTTTGGCGACTATATACCTAGCTGTTGGCTTATCATCCGCTGGAATATTAAACCATGGCGCATGCCTATTTGAGCTCTTATTTAGTAAATCTTCGTAACATTCTTGGTACTTGTCCCAAAGCTTTCGCTCTTTTAAATCACCTGCTTCAAATTTCCAGTTTTTATCTGGTTTGTTTAGACGACGTAATAATCTATTCTTTTGTTCATCTTTAGAGAGGTTTAAAAAGAATTTAAATATAATAGTTCCGTTATCTGCTATATGCTGCTCGAAGTTATTGATTTCTTGAAATCGTCTTTCCCAAAATGCATCTGTGACATCAGCTTCTGATTTTATATCAGGCATATTTTCATACATCAAATAATTTGGATGAACTCTTGTTACCAATACGTTTTCATAATGTGTTCTATTAAAAATACCAAACTTACCACGTGCTGGTAAAGCAATATAGTGTCGCCATAAATAATCATGTCTAAGCTCTATATCAGTAGGCTTTTTAAAACTATGCGATTCTATACCACGTACATTAAACTCTTTAAAAACCTCACGAATTAAACTATCTTTTCCGGCAGTGTCCATACCCTGAATACACATTAAAACAGAGTATTTACCATGTGCATACATCGTATTTTGAATATCGGCTAACTTTTTACTTAGCTTGTTCATCTTTTTTTCAATCTCTTTTTCTTCAGACTCTAAATTATATTTAGTTTGAAGATTTTGAATCTTTACCTGAGATGATATTTTGAATTCGTCTATGGATATGTCTTTCATGATTTAATTTTATTTTGTAGCAAAAGATTTTACATCTGCTTCGCTAACTTCTTTTTCTCCGAGAATAATAAGACGTTCAACAACATTACGAAGTTCACGAATATTACCTGTCCAATCGTAATTTTGAAGTAGCTTTATGGCCTTATCTGAAAATGTTTTACCAGCTGTACCCTGCTCTTCTGAAATCTTTTTAGCAAAATGTGATATTAGTAACGGAATATCGTCTCGCCTATCGTTTAACGAAGGAACTTCAATTAGAATTACTGCCAATCTATGATACAAATCTTCTCTAAACTTTCCATCTTCAATTTCCTTTTTTAAGTTTTTATTAGTTGCAGCTACAACACGAACATTAACTTTTATATCCTTATCACTACCTACACGTTGAATTCGACTTTCTTGAAGTGCACGCAATACTTTTGCTTGTGCCGTAAGACTCATATCACCAATTTCATCTAAAAAAATAGTACCGCCATTGGCAGCTTCAAACTTACCTGCTCGGTCTTTTGCTGCTGAAGTAAATGCACCTTTTACATGACCAAAAAGTTCGCTCTCAATTAATTCGCTTGGTATTGCAGCACAGTTAACCTCGATCATTGGCCCTCTATTACGATCGCTTTTTTGGTGCAACCAATGCGCAACAAGTTCTTTTCCTGTTCCGTTAGGACCAGTAATTAAAACCCGTGCATCAGTCGGAGCCACTTTGTCTATCATACCTTTGATACGAGCTATAGCTGGACTATCACCAATCATTTCATACTTTTTAGAGACCTTCTTTTTAAGACGCTTGTTTTCTACTACTAGTTCTTTTCTATCTAATGCAATACGAACTGTGTTTAATAATCTATTTAAGTCTGGTGGCTTAGATATATAATCAAAAGCACCTAATCGCATTGTATTAACAGCAGTATCCAAATCGCCATGACCAGAAATCATAACCATTGGTGTTTCGGGTTTTATTTTTTTGACAGCTTCCAATACTTCGACACCATCCATCTTTGGCATTTTAATGTCACACAATACCAAATCATAATCCTTCTTTTTTATTTTTTCTATTCCAGCTAAACCGTCTTCAGCTTCTTCAACTGCATAAGTATCACTTTCTTCAGAAAGGATTTTAAATAACACACGGCGAATTGCCGCTTCATCTTCTATGATTAATATATGTTGCATATTATATTTTGAATTTTATTCCTGTTCTAAGATAAAAAGCATTTCTCTGATTTATCTTAAATATCTCGTCTCTTTCACTATTCCTTAGAATATTATTTAATCTAAATGTATAACCTGAATAGATATATCCAAACAAATGGTCAGTGAAACCATACTCATAACCCAGTCCACCTACAATTACTGAAAGTGATATATTATTTGCCTCTTGACCATTTACCATAAAGGGCTCTTGTAAATTAGCAAAATACCCATCAATGCCAGCAAAAAGCTGAAGAGTGCTTAAATCAGTAAAATAGTATTTTAAATTTGACTTTGGAATACCAGCACTGAAAGACCAGTTTTGATTGACTCTCCTAAAATAGTTAATAAATGGTAAAGGAAATGGAATACCTGCAGTAGTGTTATAAGTAACACCAAAGACAAGACGATATGGTCGCTTGATATCTGCTTTTGTCCTATCATGTATCAAAAACACACCTCCATTTAAAAAAACATCATCCTTGGTAATAGTGCTATTTAATGTCGAAGCAATACGAGGATTAATCTTTAATCCAATACGCCAATATTCACTTGTTCTAAAGGTATATCCAATATTTAAGTCTATAATATTTAATGCACTTAGGGTAGATCTATCAAATGGATAGTTTTCTCTAAGGTTCAATAAAATTCTATTGTACTCTGCTCCAACTATTAAATAATTATCATTTTTAATTTTTATTGGATAATTAAACAGCGCTCTCAACCTTGTATATTGATCCTCAGACTTACTGCTAGGAATAAAAGAATACTCTAGTCTTGCTAAATCTGTAAGTTGAGCATTAATACTATTATAACTCAATCCCAAGAAAAATACCAAAATTAGCTTTTTGAGATAAAGTGATGGTATTTTTATATTCATTTATTTTTATCTATTATATGAATATCTCTTTGTGGAAAAGGTATACTTATATTATTTTTTTTGAATGCTTTATCTATAGCAAATCTTAAATCACTTTTTGGTATTGCAGAAATAAAACTATCATTTAAAGTAAAAACTAGTTTAAAGTTTAAAGAACTATCTCCAAAGTTTGTAAATAACACCAAAGGTTTTGGGTCGTCTAGTATAGATTCGTGATTATTAGCTACATTTATTAGAATTTTTTCGACTAATCTTATATCACTTCCATAAGCAACACCAACCTCTACATTTTCTCTAGTTACGGATCCATTTTGTGTCCAATTATAAAGAATATTTGTTAAATAAAGATGGTTGGGGATAATCAAAACTTTGTTGTCAATAGTTACTGCGCGCGTGGTTCTGAGCTTAATTTCTTCAATACGCCCAACTTTTCCGTCTAACTCTATAATATCACCCACTTGAACCGATTGGTCAATTAATATGAAAACTCCTGAAATAATATCTTGAAAAAAGGTTTGAAGCGCCAAACCAATACCAATGAGTAGAGCAGCAGATGCAGCAAAGATTGCTGTAACATTAACACCAACCGAATCTAGAGTTACTAAGAAAATAATAACATAAACCAGCCATTTAAAATAACCAAACACTACCTGAAATTTACCTTTGTCATGTTCAGGAACTTTTCGTGTCAGTATGCGATAAATAACTTTTAAGACTATACTTGTTATAAATATTACTGTAATCAGAATTAATAATTCTAATACAGAAACACTAATTTCTTTTGTAAAATCAATACGCAAATTGAGAAATTGAGATAGTTTCTCCCATGCACTACTTTCGGTAATAGTTTCTCCTATGTTTTCTATATCTTGAGATACTAACACAATTAATATTTTAGCCATTTAAAAAGTTCTTTATAACTCGCTTTTTTTCCATACATCAATATACCAACACGGTAAATCTTTGCAGCAAACCAAACGGTAGATGTAAATGTACCAATCAGGATTATTAAACTAACAATCTGTTGCCAAATGGGTACTCCAAAAGGTATACGCATAAGCATGACAACAGGAGAAGTAAATGGTACAAAAGAAAATATCGTTGATACTGTTCCGTGTGGATCATCTATAACAGTAAATACACCAACATAAACCGCCAAAATTAATGGCATTAGAATTGGTAACATAAATTGTTGCGTATCCGTCTCATTATCTACAGCAGCACCTACAGCAGCATATAGTGAACTATATAGTAAATACCCACCAATAAAAAACAGTAAAAACGCTATAATTAAATTAGCCAGTGGTAAATTCTGAAAAGATTGTAATGCCAAAGTTATTTCATCTTGTAATACTGGATTATCCATTGCTTGTTGTACAACTTCTTGCTGCGGCGTTTGTACTGACATTAAATCTATATTAAAAACAATACTTAAAATTGTGCTTAATACCCCTAATAAAATGATCCAAATTGCAAATTGAGTAACGCCTGCCAATGAAGTCCCTATAATTTTACCCATCATAAGTTGAATAGGCTTTACAGATGAAATAATTACCTCTATAATTCGGCTAGTTTTCTCCTCAATAACACTTCGCATTATCATGTTACCATAAATAATAATAAACATGAAGAGTAAATATCCGGCAATACCTCCAAAAGCTAATTTTAAAATATTATCAATTTTCGAACTTTTTTGACCTTCAAAACTTTCTTGTGCTACACTAACATTAACCCTACTATTTTCAATCTGTTTAATATCTAACCCATTAGAAATCAGTTTTTCCTCCCTAAGTTTTCGTTCTATCTTATTTTCTAAACCAGACATAATTGTCAGTGATGGTGAGTCTTCAGAATAGAATCTGACAGATTTTGAAACAGTCTCTAAATCACCATTAGAAATGTAAAGTAATCCATATTGCTCCTTTTCCTTAACGAATGCTTTAGCTTCTCGAACTGTAGAATTTGAAATGTAATTGTATGTTGTATTACCCGTATTCTTAAAAGTCTCAGAGAATAGACCTGATTCGTCTAATATTGATATTGTTCGTTTTTTATCATTATTTAATTGAGATAAATAAGCAACAACGCTAATCAAAGCAATCATTATTAATGGACTTAAAAACGTCATAATAATAAACGATTTATTTTTGATTTTTGTGAGATACTCACGTTTTATTATAAGAGAAAGATGATTCATTCGCTTAATTATTATTTACTGTTTGAATAAAAATATCACTTGCTGAAGGAATGATTTCTACAAAGTGATGTACCTCAGCTTTTGATGTCAAGAATGATAATAATTGGTTAGGAGATGTTTCTGGTTTAATTTTTACATTTAGCTTAACATCGTCATACACATTTTTGAAGGTTGCTGGTGCAACTTCAAACTTGTTTTCAATTTCTTTGATGACAGCTTCTTTATTATTTGATTGTAAACCAACCTCAAATGTGTTAGATTTAAATTGACGCTTAATATCAATAAGGTTACCATCTAATACTTTATTCGATTTGTGAATCAATGCAATGTGATCACAAAGTTCTTCAACTGATTCCATTCGATGTGTCGAGAAAATTACGGTTGCACCATCTTCTCGAAGTTTAAGAATTTCATCTTTAATCAAATTTGCATTTATTGGATCAAACCCTGAAAAAGGTTCATCAAAAATCAATAATTTAGGTCTATGTAAAACTGTCACTATAAACTGAATCTTCTGAGCCTGGCCTTTACTTAACTCTTGAATTTTTTTATTCCACCAAGCTCCTATTTCAAACTTGTCAAACCAGTATTTTAATTGTGCTTTAGCATCGGACTTAGACATTCCTTTAAGTTGAGCCAAATACAATACTTGCTCACCAACTTTCATTGATTTATACAAACCACGTTCTTCTGGCAAATAGCCAATATCCTTAATGTGGTCAGAGTTTAACGCTTGTCCATCTAGCAAGACTTTACCTTCATCAGGCATTGTAATCTGGTTGATTATACGGATTAAAGTAGTTTTACCTGCGCCATTTGGACCAAGAAGCCCAAAAATACTTCCTTTGGGGACGGAAATAGATACATTATTAAGTGCTTTAAAATTTCCAAAATTTTTAGAAACTGAATCCGCTACCAACAATTCGCTCATATACTAGTTTGAATTTATCTTACAAACGTAAATATATATAAATGTAGGTCAGAATACTAAAAGTAATATCAACTATTACAAAATGGTCTAAAAAAACAAAACCCACCCTTATAAATATATAAGGATGGGAAAAAATTGCTATGAAAAAGAAAAATTATCGCCTGTTAGCACAAGCGATAATTCAAATATACTATTTTTTATGATATAGCCTTAAATTTTAAGAAAACATATCCTTTACTTTCTCAAAGAATGATTTGTCTGAACTTTCTGGTTTTGGCTGAAAATGCTCATCTTCTCGCATACTTTCAAAAAATTCTTTTTGTTTTTTGTTTAAAGTTTTTGGAGTCCAGACATTGACATGCACCAATAAATCTCCCTTTCCGTATCCATTAATACTTGGTATACCTTTACCTCTTAAGCGTAAAATCTTACCTGACTGAACTCCAGGTTCAATTTTAATACGCACTTTTCCAGAGACCGTATCTATTTCCATTGAAGAACCTAAAACAGCATCTGGTAAACTTACATACAAATCGTAATGTAAATTATCTCCTTCTCTTTTTAGAGTTTCGTGATCTTCTTCTTGTATAGCAACTAATAAATCACCTGCAATGCCATCTCCAGGAGCTGCGTTACCTTTTCCTGTGACTTTAAGTTGCATACCATCAACTACACCTGCCGGTATTTTTACACTTACAGTTTCCTCTTTAGCAACTAACCCTTGAGCATCTGCCTCAGATGGCTTTTTATTTATATTTTGTCCTGCTCCACCACAAGTTGGACAAGCACTTGCTGTTTGCATGCGTCCTAAAATGGTATTTGTAACTCTAGTAACTTGACCTTGACCATTACAAGTATTACATGTCTTGTATGTCACACCATCAGCCTGAACTTTACGCTTTACTTTTATTTTTTTCTCGACACCGTTTGCAATATCTTCCAGACTAAGTTTTACACGAATACGAAGATTACTTCCTTTTACAACACGACGTCCACCGCCGCCAAAACCTCCGAAACCGCCGCCAAAGCCACCTCCGAATATATCGCCGAACTGACTAAATATGTCATCCATATTCATACCGCCGCCGCCAAAGCCACCACTACCTTCAAAGGCCTGGTGACCAAATTGGTCATAACGCGATTTTTTATCAGCGTCACTTAAAACTTCGTAAGCCTCTGCTGCTTTTTTGAACTTTTCTTCAGCTTCCTTATTATCTGGGTTTTTATCAGGATGATATTTTAATGCCATCTTACGATAAGCTTTCTTTATCTCTGCTGCAGATGCACCTTTACTTATTCCTAATATGTCGTAATAATCTTCTTTCATGTTGTATTTCCGGGAATACGGGATTAATTTAATTATTGTCCAATAACTACTTTTGGAAAACGAATAACTTTATCGCCAAGTTTATACCCACGCTCTACAACATCGATAATCTTACCTTTTAAATCATCGCTTGGTGCAGGTATCTGCGTAATTGCTTCGTGGTCATCAGCATTAAATACATCGCCTTGATTGACTTCGATTTTTGCAAGACCTTTTTGCTCTAAAGTTGAAATTAGCTTGTTGTAAATAAGCAATACACCTTTACGTAATTCTTCAGCTTCTTTATCTTCCTCGATGTGCATTAAAGCTCTTTCAAAATCATCCAAAACAGGCAGCATTGAGACCATAACATCTTGACTTGCTGTTTTGAACAATTCAATACGCTCTTTAGTGGTTCGTTTTTTATAATTTTCAAACTCAGCAAATAGGCGCATAAACTTGTCTTTTTCTTTTGCTAAATCTTCCTGTAATTGCTCTTCTACAGTTAATATTTCTTCTTCAACAGTTTCTGTTTCAGTAGCTGTAATTTGAGGATCTTCTACTTCTTGGTTTTTATCTTTTTTGCCCATTATTTTAGACTAATTTTAAATCTTCTTTTTATAATTGGCAAAAGTACTGCCAATATTAAGAAAATGTCAAAATGTCACAGATATTTTTTCTTCTGTATAGAAAGAATAAAAAAAGCACCTGCTTTTCGGCAAGTGCTTCTCCTTTTTCATAGCAGTTTTTTCCTAATTATTAGTTAGGCATTACCACCGTATCAATTACGTGGATTACTCCATTATCTGCAGTCACGTCTGTCGCTACAATCTCACTATAATTATTTTTTTGATCTTTAATCCAAATTTTTCCGTCTTTTGACATTACAGTTAACACTTGTCCGTTAAGTCCTTTAACTTCAACCTTACCATTTCCTTTTTTTAATGCTGCTACTACATCACTAGCCATTA
>Ga0209504_1000535_pt1 | contig 33270 bp, 31 predicted proteins | sample COGITO_mtgs_1005_FD_184791 | JGI IMG/M metagenome (GOLD analysis project Ga0209504, IMG submission 184791) | Pelagic marine microbial communities from North Sea - COGITO_mtgs_100511 (SPAdes) (version 2) | ecosystem: Environmental > Aquatic > Marine > Epipelagic ...
TGTCTATAAAAGTTTCTTCTGTTTCTAAATTCTATAAAAGTCAAAAGGCATTAGACAGCGTTTCCTTTTCTGCAGATAAGGGGCAAGTTATTGGTTTTTTAGGTCCTAATGGAGCAGGAAAATCAACGATGATGAAGATTCTTACAGGGTTTCTAAAACCCACCGCCGGTGCTGTTTTTATTGATGAAATAAATGTGTTAGAAAATCCATTAGATGCCCAAAAAATAATAGGGTATTTGCCAGAGCACAATCCTTTGTACGAAGAGATGTTTGTGCGTGAGTATTTGCAGTTCCAAGCATCCATTTTTAAGGTTGATAAAAGTCAAGTTGACGACTGTATTGTTCAAGTTGGTTTGACTTCTGAAGCTCATAAAAAAATTCATCAATTATCCAAAGGATATCAGCAAAGAGTTGGGATCGCTGCAGCTATCTTACACAATCCAAAAGTATTGATTTTAGATGAACCAACTACGGGTCTGGATCCAAATCAATTGATAGAAATTAGAGCATTAATAAAAAAATTAGGAAAAGATAAAACAGTCTTGTTTTCTACACATATTATGCAAGAGGTAGAAGCCATTTGCGATCGAGTAATCATTATTAAGAAAGGCCAAATAATTCGAGATAGCACGCTTGTTGAACTTCAAGACAAGCAGGAACAAAACATCAATGTTATTTTTGATAGTAGCCTAACTTCTGCAAAAATTAATCAACTTGAAAACCTTATTTCATTCAAGGACCTTAAAGATAACACCTGGCATCTTCGGTTTACAAATAATGAAGATATGCGACCTAAATTATTTGATTTCGCACAAGAAAATAAGGTAAAAATCTTAGAACTTACGACTTCCAATAAAAATTTAGAGACTCTTTTCAGAGAGTTTACAAATTAGATTTTATCTAAAATTATTATTTCTAAAAATAATTTTAAGCTTGTTCTTCAAATCTTTTCCAGTGTCATAAATCATTTGTTCGTTACTCGGAAAAGGAACTACTTTGTTCGTAATAATTTCTATAAATCGGTCATTTAAAGCTCTTTTGTCACCACGATAATTTCCATAGATATGCCTAAACGTATATCCACTCACTAAAGGGAAATTTTCAACAATTTGATTGTTGGCTTTTAAATCAATATACTTCACATTCCCTCTAATTTCACAGATTTTTGATTGTGTTATTTGGTAAATAGTACATGTAGCATTTACCTTTTTTATAGAGGCTATTTTTTTACCCAAACTATCTTTACTGTAAATGGTTTGTTCAACCTCTTTTTCTCTAATTAATTCTTTTTCATTTACTCGTTCTGGTGATATATTAATCTTTCTGAAATTGAGTTCTAATTGGTAATCATAAGCAAGCCTTTTATCTTTTTTATCATGATATATTGTCCAAAAATCATTCAATCGATAAGTATCAAAATTTAGTAAATCTTGTTCTAATCTTTTAGGAATTACCTGATCTGTTTTGTTTTGTATGGTAACATATACAAAGTCTGTTCCTTTCTGATGGCTTGTTTTTAATAAAGTAGTTACATCTCTATAATTGGGAGATAATTTTTGAATATAACTTAAGTCATCATAAATAGCTCTGTACGCTAATTTTGATAAATTTTCGAGTTCAAGCTTAACGATTGATTTGTTGTATAAATGAGTAACTAATTTTTGTTTTGTTTCTAAAATATGTTTTTGATAATTTATCAAATCAAAATTTACTTCTTTATTTGTTTTTAATAAAACTAATGGTAAAAGAGGTTGTATTTTTTTTTGTCGGTCTGAAAGTCTATGGTATAAATTAAATAATACTTCGATTTTCTCGATGTTATTTTCATTTTTCAGGAATGTAATCTTTTCATGATCTTCCATGACAGCTTTGTCAAAAGCTTCCTTCAACATTAATACATGTGGTTGATTTCTTTTTTTTGATTTATTATTTTGGAGTTTTTTAACAGCAATATTTATGGCTGTTTCATAATTTCCCTTATTGATAGCTTGTCTTGTTTTTTTTACACCACTACAACTATATATCAATAAAATAATTAAAACAGGAAGTATCTTTTTTTTCATAACATTTTTAGAAAGAATTAAACAATTATCATACCATACTTGTTTAGTTCAATTTATAATCAAATTTTTGTTGCTCTAAAGTAGTTAATAATTCTGAAGAAATTTTAATTTTAGTATTTCTACTTGGTAAATTTACTTCAATTTTTTCTTTGGCATCCCAAATATTAAAATGTAAAGATTGTTTTCCAGGGTTGTTTTTTAGGACAGTTTCAAGATTTAAAATCGAATTTTCTTTAATTTCCTCTAAGGAAATGTTGATTGTAATTTTTTTACAAAGCTCATCCATGATGTCATGCAAAAGTTTCATTTCTGTAAATTTTAATCGAGGTTCTCCAGTAACTCCTTCTTTATTTGTCCAACCTGGCTGAATCGTAGAACGAACAAATAAGAAAGAGTTTGGCACTAAAAAGTGCTTCAATTTTAAATACTCTTCACCAAATATTCGAAATTCATTACTGTCGTTATAATCTTCAATGGTAAATAAAGCCCATCCTTTTCCAGCTTTAGAAACTCGATGCTGAACATCAGAAATGATTCCAGCAAAAGACAAATTCATTCCCACGTATTTTCCAATATCACCCTTAAAATGCCTCAAAGATGCATTGCAAAAAATCATTTCGTTTTTAAAATCGTCTAAAGGATGTGCAGAAATATAAATCCCAATTACTTCTTTTTCTTGAGATAAAAGTTCCATTGTACCCCATGTTTCACATTCTGGAATGTCGGGTTCTGGAAATTGAACAGTGGAGGCTTCACCAAACATAGACACTTGGGCAGAATTTTTATTTTCTTGAAACTTACTTCCAAATTTCATGGCACGTTCTAAAAATGTAAGCCCTTTCTCATCTGTAGAAAAATATTGAGCTCTATGGGTGTCAGAAAAAGAATCAAAAGCTCCAGCTTTTACCAAGCTGTCAAAAGATTTTTTATTGGCTGCACGCAAATCTACGCGTTTAGCCAGGTCAAAAATTGAAGTAAAATTTCCGTTTTCTTTCCGTTCTTTAATAATGGCTCTCACGGCAGAAGCACCGACCCCTTTAACAGCTGCCATTCCAAAGCGTACAGCACCTTCTTTATTTACCGAGAACTTAAGGTAAGATTCATTCAAGTCGGGTCCTAAAACAGCCAATCCCATTCTCCTACATTCCTCCATGAAGAATGAAACAGACTTAATATCATTCATATTATTAGATAATACGGAAGCCATATATTCTGCAGGATAGTGTGCTTTTAGATAAGCAGTTTGATAGGCTATCCAAGCATAACATGTAGAGTGAGACTTGTTAAAAGCATAACTAGCAAATGCTTCCCAATCTTTCCATATTTTTTCTAATTTTTCCGCATCATGACCATTTACTGCAGCTTGTTCTATAAATTTTGGTTTCATTTTATCCAAAACCGCAATTTGTTTTTTACCCATCGCTTTCCGTAAAACATCCGCTTCACCTTTCGTGAAATCTGCCAATTTCTGGGAAAGTAACATCACTTGCTCTTGGTACACTGTGATCCCATAAGTTTCTGCCAGGTATTCTTCCATGGCAGGTAAATCATATTCAATGTCTTCTGTACCGTGTTTCCTGTTAATAAACGAGGGTATGTATTCCATTGGTCCAGGTCTGTATAATGCATTCATTGCAATTAAATCTGCAAATACAGTCGGTTTTAACGAACGCATATGTTTTTGCATTCCTGGAGATTCATATTGAAAAATTCCTACAGTTTCTCCTTTTTGAAAGAGTTCATAGGTTTTTTCATCGTCCAAAGGAAAGTTTTCAGGATCTAATGCGACATTATGTTTCGCTTTTACAATTTTTACAGTATCCTTAATTAATGTCAGGGTTTTTAATCCTAAGAAATCCATTTTTAACAAACCTGCAGATTCAACGACAGAATTATCAAATTGAGTCACATACATGTCAGAGTCCTTTGCTAGGGCTACTGGAACATAATTTGTGATATCACTGGGAGTAATAATCACCCCACAAGCATGAATTCCAGTATTTCTAACAGAGCCCTCTAAAATAGTCGCTTTGTTGATGGTCTCAGAATCAACGCCCACCCCTAAAGAGATGGTTTTCAATTCTTCAATCATTACTTTTTCTTCTGCTCGAAGACCCGCAACTTTTCCTTTACTTTTTGCGTCTTCACCAAAAATATTTTTCAGTTTGATGTTCGGAATCAATTTTGCAATTCTATCTGCTTCAAAGAGGGGTAAGTCTAAGACTCTTGCAGTATCTCTGATAGAAGATTTTGCAGCCATGGTTCCATAGGTAATAATTTGGGCAACCTGATTTGCGCCGTATTTATTGATTACATAATCCATCACTCTTCCACGTCCTTCGTCATCAAAATCGATATCGATATCTGGCATAGAAATACGTTCTGGGTTTAAAAAACGCTCAAAAAGTAAATCGTATTTGATTGGATCGATGTTGGTAATCCATAAACAGTAAGCAACCACAGATCCTGCCGCGGAACCTCTTCCAGGACCTACAGCAACATCCATATTTCTTGCTTCTCTAATAAAGTCTTCAACAATTAAGAAATAACCCGGATATCCTGTTTTTTCTATTACTGAAAGCTCAAAATCTAAGCGTTCCTTAATCGCTGCTGTAATTTCTCCGTATCTTTTTTTTGCTCCTACAAAAGTCAGGTGTTTTAAGAAATTATTTTCTCCTCGTTTTCCTTTATCCTCGATATCCTTACGATCTTTAAATTCATCAGGAATGTCAAAAGCCGGTAATAGTACATCTCTGGCTAAGGTAAAAACTTCGATTTTATCTACAATTTCTTGGATATTAGTGATGGCTTCGGGCAAGTCTGCAAATAAAGTTTTCATTTCGTCCGAAGACTTGAAATAATATTCTTCATTGGGTAAACCATATCTGTAACCACGTCCTTTTCCTTTAGGAGTAGCCTGTTTTTCACCATCTTTTACGCACAATAAAATATCGTGTGCATTGGCATCTTTTTTTTCTAGATAAAAAGTGTTGTTTGTCGCTATAATTTTAACATCATGTTTTTTAGAAAATTTTAATAAGGTTTCATTTACAATGGTTTCGTCTTGTTGATTGTGACGCATTAACTCAATATAAAAATCGTCTTTAAATTCTTCTTTCCACCAAAGCAGCGCATCTTCAGCCTGTTTTTCTCCAAGATTTAAAATTTTACTTGGAACCTCACCATATAAATTTCCTGTTAAAACAATGATATCTTCTTTGTACTTTTTGACAATTTCTCTATCAATTCTTGGAACGTAGTAAAACCCGTCAACAAAAGCAATGGAAGACATTTTCGCTAAATTGTGGTACCCTTTTTTGTTTTTTGCCAACAAAACAACTTGATGTCCATTGTCTTTTACAGACTTATTTTTATGATCTTCACAAATATTAAATTCACATCCAACAATTGGTTTCATCGGAGTTTCTGCAGTTTTATTATGATTTAGAATAGCGCTGACAAAATGAAAGGAAGCCATCATGTTTGCAGTATCTGTCATGGCAACTGCAGGCATGTTGTCTTTTGCAGCTGCTTTTATAATGTTACCAATTTGCATGGTAGACTGTAAAACAGAAAATTGTGTATGGTTGTGTAAATGTGAAAATTGTACACTTTCTAGCGCAGCTAGTCCCTCTGAAGTAGTTTGTATTGTTTCAACATTTTTTAATTTATCGAGACGTTTGCGAATTGTTTCACTTTCTTTTTTAAGATTGATATGCTTCAATCCAATAACTTGAATGGGTGTTGGATTTTCTTCAGAGAACTCTTTGAAATAATCAGCTTCAACAGCTAACTGTTCTTTTGTAAATTCACCTAATCGAATTAATTCTAAAAAACATCGTGTTGTTGCTTCAACATCAGCAGTCGCATTGTGAGCTTCTCCAAAACCAACACCAAATAAATGCTGGTGCAATTCGGTTAAGGTTGGGAGTTTGAATTTTCCCCCACGACCTCCAGGAATTTTACACATGAATGCTGTTTTTTCAGTACACGTGTCAAGAATTGGAAGTGAGGTTAGGTTGTTTTCAATTCCGAGTCTATGAAATTCACACCCCATAATATTCAAATCAAAATTCAAATTTTGACCTACAATAAATGTTGTTTTCTGTAAGGCTTCCTGAAACAACTTCAATCCCTCTGCTAAGGCAATTCCTTGTTCTTCAGCCAATTCTGTAGAAATCCCATGAATTCTCTCTGCATCATAAGGAATGTTATAGCCATCGGGTTTTATCAAAAAATCATTGTGTGCTACAACAGACCCCATTTTATCATGCAATTGCCAAGCAATTTGAACACATCTTGGCCAATTATCAGTATTGGTAATTGGTGCATTCCAGCTTTTTGGTAAACCGGTGGTTTCAGTGTCAAAAATTAAGTACATGAAGAATGTTTATTTATTGAAGCGTTGAATTGTTTAAACGCAGTGTAAAAATAGTTTTTTTTGATGAGATTTTAAGTCAGAAGTTATTAACGGATGTTTATTGTTTACTTCCTTTTAGGATTCGAAAAAGTGAGAATGATGAGTTCATTTTTTTAAAGAATTTTTTCAGAATTAAAGCCCTAGTTAAAAAAGGTTTTGTATTTTTGCGCGCACTTACCACGAGATGGTAAGATTTTTAATAATCAAGGTCGAGAACCTTTAAAAATTAACAAATTATGTCTGTAAAGATTAGATTACAAAGACACGGTAAAAAAGGGAAACCATTCTATTGGATTGTTGCCGCAGATGCTCGTGCAAAAAGAGATGGTAAATACTTAGAAAAAATAGGTACTTACAACCCAAATGTAAACCCTGCAATTATTGATTTAAACATCGATAAAGCTGTAGAATGGTTACAAAATGGTGCGCAACCAACAGATACTGCAAAGAACATTTTATCTTACAAAGGTGCGATGTTAAAGAATCATTTAGTTGGAGGTATCCGTAAAGGTGCATTGACACAAGAACAAGCTGATGCTAAGTTTGCTGCATGGTTAGAAGATAAAGCTACAAAAATTTCAGATAAAGAAGCAGGATTATCCAAAGCTCAATCTGAAGCAAAAGCGAAAGCTTTAGCGGCTGAAAAAGCGGTTAATGAAGCAAGAATTGAAGCAGCGAAGCCAGTAGTTGAAGAGGTTGTTGAAGAAGAAGTAGCTGAAACTGAAGCAGTAGCAGAAGCAACTGAAGCAGCTCCTGAAGCAACTCCAGAAGCAGCAGAAGAAAAAGCAGCAGAATAAATTATAAATTTCTACGGCAATGCGTAAAGAAGATTGTTTTTATTTAGGCAAAATCGTAACGAAATATAGTTTTAAAGGTGAGGTTGTTATCAAATTAGATACAGATGAGCCTGAGTTGTATAAAGAAATGGAATCAGTTTATGTCGAATTTGGCAGTAATCTGGTTCCATTTTTTATAGATAAAAGCTCGCTTCACAAGGGAAATCAATTGCGTGTTCAATTTGAAGATGTATATTCTGAGGAAGAAGCTAATGCTATTTTAAAGTGTGGTATTTATTTACCTTCAACAATGTTGCCTAAATTATCTGGAAATAAATTTTATTTTCATGAAGTAATTGGCTTTACCATTGTAGATGTAAATTTTGGAGATGTTGGTACTATTGTTCATATAAATGACAAAGCAGCCCAACCTCTTTTTGAAATTGACCGAGAAGGAAAAGAAGTTTTTATCCCAATGATTGATCAATTCATCAAAAAAGTGGATAGAGATCATAAAAGTATAGAGGTCGAAACTCCAAAAGGATTGATAGAACTCTATTTATAAAGAAAGGTGGCCGAGTGGTCGAAGGCGCACGCTTGGAAAGCGTGTATACGGCAACGTATCGAGGGTTCGAATCCCTTCCTTTCTGCAAAATAATAAAAAATTCTATGTTCAGTTTGCATAGAATTTTTTTAGTTAAAAAAATCATTTAATTGTGTCTAAGCCATTTCAATTTAAAGAATTTACCATTCACCAAGACAAAACCGCCATGAAAGTTGGAACAGATGGCGTGCTATTGGGTGCTTGGAGTTCTGTAACTGATTTTCCGGATTCAATTTTAGATATCGGTGCTGGAACAGGGATTGTTTCATTAATGCTGGCACAACGATCTGATGCGCTGAATATCGATGCAGTTGAGCTTGATGAGAATGCCTATGAACAAACGGTTGAGAATTTTGAGCGATCAAGTTGGAGTGATCGTTTGTATTGTTACCATGCTACTTTTCAGGAGTTTGCTAGTGAAATTGCTGCTGATGAGGAAACTTATGACTTAATCGTTTCGAACCCACCATTTTATACCGCTGGTTTTGAGACTGAAAATAGTGCAAGAAATAAAGCCCGTTCTACCTCGTTTTTATCTTTTGAAGAATTGGTTGAAGGCGTTGTCAATATTATTTCAAAAAATGGAAAATTTGTAGTAATTCTTCCTTTTCTAGAAGAACCTAATTTTATTAGCTTGGCAGCTAAAAACAACTTATTTTTAAATCGAGTTTGCAGAGTTCAAGGGAATTCATTGTCAGAAATAAAAAGAACTTTATTAGAGTTTTCTCTCACTAAAACCAACATAAAAGAAGAACATTTAATCATAGAGTTATCTCGTCATCAGTACACAGATGCCTATGTTAATTTGACAAAAGATTTTTACTTAAAAATGTAATCATCCTACGTTAGGATTATACCCAAGATAGGAAGTGTTCTTTTCTATGAAGTGTACCCCATGTTCCTTTAATTCTTTTAAAATAGGTTCATATACCTCCTTAGAAATAGGCAACTGAACTCCTGGAGTTTTAATCTCTCCTTGTAAGATTTTTAAAGCTGCAATCGCTACTGGTAATCCTACTGTTTTTGCCATCGCTGTATAATTTTGATTTTCTCCTTTTACCACCAAGCTACTTTCAATTTGTTTTTTTTCTCCATTAATTTCATATCCAAAAAGATGCTGCATGACGATCATGTCTTTTTCTTTTTCTTCTAAGGTCCAAGAATCTTCTAAAATCTTTTGGAGTATTTGAGCGGGTGTCGCATTTTTTAGTTTTATTTTCTTTGTTGGATTAAAAAGATCCAGTTCTATTAATTTTGCCCACATAAGATCGTCTTGGTCAATGTTAAGATAGGATCGTAATTTCAATTCTACAGAGTCCGAGGGGGAATAGGCTAAAAATAAATTTACAAAATCACGATAACTCATACTTTCTGAATTTTGTATGGTATAAGAATCATCGGTCATCCCTAATTGAACAAAAATATTCCACGCTCTTGAAAACCCAACTTTTCTGATGGTTCCTCTATACATTGTTGGAATCCCATCCAATCCATAGATACTACGATACTTCAGTGAGTCTCTATTAGCATAGGCCTCATAATTACCGCTTCCATTAATGTTTAAAAATTCAGTTCTCCTAAATAATTTATGGTACGGAATGTATTTGTAGGTACCTTCTTGTATAAACATGGCAGCACCACCTTGCCCAGCTAAAACCACATTTCGAGGATTCCATGTAAATTTATAATTCCATAAATTGTTGTCATTCTCTGGAGCAACCAAACCGCCTGTAAAAGATTCAAAAAGTAACATTTTACCACCGATTCCTTTAATTTGATCAATGATTTGCATGGCACTCATATGGTCTATACCGGGATCTACTCCAATTTCATTCATGAATACTAACCCCTTTTCTTTAGCAGCTTTATCTAATGCTTTCATTTCTTTTGAAATATAAGAAGCCGTTACCATATGTTTTCCAAAGGAAATACAATCTTTTGCGACTTCTACATGAAATCTTGCAGGCAACATAGAGATTACTAGATCCGATTTTTTTATAAGTTTTTGACGTTGTTCTAAATTAAAAACATCTAAAAGAATACTTTTTGCATTTTTATGATTCTGTATCATCAGGTCTGCATTCTCCGTGCAAATATCGCCAATCGTCAAACGCAAGTTTTCGTTGTTAGATTTTTCAAGTAAATATTTGATTAGATACGAACTTGATTTTCCAGCACCAATAATTAGGATGTTTTTCATTAATAATAACTTATTTTTGTTGGTATACGAAGATACTCTTTTTGTTTAAAATTTAACAAAAACCATTAAAAATGTTTAAAAATTTAATTATTGCCTCCTTTTTTGGAATGGTTGCCATTATTTTAGGGGCTTTCGGGGCTCATGCTTTAAAAGAGATTTTGTCTATTGATGAATTGTCTAGTTTCGAAACTGGAGTCCGCTATCAAATGTATCACGCCATTGTACTTTTATTCGTAAATGGTTATGATCAATTTACGATTTCACAAAAAAATAGGATTACGTATCTCTTTGTTACTGGAATTCTTCTTTTTTCTGGTTCTATTTATTTGATTCATTTTACCTCAATTTCGGTAAAATCTATCTGGTTTTTGACTCCACTTGGGGGACTCGCCTTTATCATCGGTTGGATTTTTATGATCTTGTGTTTCTATAAAAAACACAAAAACAAATAGTACACTAATTTTAAGTTAAATTATAATCCTTTATTAAATAATTATGTAGTTTTGTTTGATAAATTAATAGACATTTATATTAAAAAAAATTCACATGGTAGATCACACTACGAAATCGATTTCGTTAATCGATTTAGGAATCAAAAATGCAATAATTCGTTATCAGTTAACTTCAGAGGAATTACAGGAAGAAACAATTAAAAAAGATCAAGGTGTTGCCTCTTCTTTAGGAGCAATAGCCGTAAATACTGGAGAATTTACGGGAAGATCTCCCAAGGATCGTTTTATTGTAAAAGACGCGATAACCAAAGATGAGGTTTGGTGGAGTGACATTAATTTACCCTTCGATTCTAAAAAGTTTGATCTACTGTATGATAAAGTAACTAGCTATCTTTCTGGTAAAGAGGTCTTTGTTAGAGATTCTTATGCATGTGCAGACGAAAGTTATAAACTAAATATTAGAGTTATTACTGAATATCCTTGGAGCAATTTATTTGCTTATAACATGTTTTTAAGACCTACAGTAACAGAACTCGAAGATTTTTCTCCTGAATGGACTGTTGTAAATGCTCCGAATTTTATGGCAAATCCGAAAGAGGACGGAACGCGACAACATAATTTTGCGATTTTAAATTTTACTAAAAAAATTGCTTTAATTGGGGGTACAGGATATACAGGTGAAATTAAAAAAGGAATTTTTTCTGCTTTAAACTTCCTGCTTCCAGTTTATAAAAACACCCTACCAATGCACTGTTCTGCAAATATTGGAAAAGAGGGAGATACTGCAATTTTCTTTGGATTATCAGGAACCGGAAAAACGACTTTATCTACAGATCCAGAAAGAAGTTTAATTGGCGATGATGAGCACGGTTGGACCGCAGAAAATTCCGTTTTTAATTTTGAAGGTGGTTGTTATGCAAAAGTAATTCATTTGTCACAACAACAAGAACCAGAAATTTTTTCAGCGATTAATAAAGGGGCTATTCTAGAAAATGTAGTCATGGATGCAAATGGTGTTGTCGATTTTACAGATACTTCGATCACCCAAAATACAAGAGTGAGTTATCCAATTCATCATATAGAGAATATACAAGTACCCTCAATAGGTAAAAACCCAAAAAATATTTTCTTTTTAACAGCTGATGCATTTGGTGTTTTGCCTCCTATTTCTAAATTGACTCCTAGTCAAGCGGCATATCATTTTATCTCTGGATATACAGCAAAAGTTGCTGGAACTGAAGCAGGAGTGAATGAGCCAACACCCAGTTTTTCTGCTTGTTTTGGTGCACCTTTTATGCCTTTACATCCTACAAGATATGCAGAAATGTTAAGTGAAAAGATGCAAGAAGCAGGTGTCAATGTATGGCTTGTAAATACCGGTTGGTCTGGAGGGCAATATGGGGTTGGAAGAAGAATGCCTTTAAAGTATACAAGAGCAATGATTACTGCAGTTTTAGAGGGTAAATTAAAGGATTATACCTATGAAGATTATCACATTCATTCTGTATTTGGAGTAGCCCAACCAAGAACCTGTCCTGGGGTACCGTCAGCGTTATTAAGTCCAAGAAAAACATGGAATAATGATGATGCCTATTACAAAACAGCTTTTAAATTATCGAATGCATTTAGAGTAAATTTTAAACAATTTGAAGAATTTGCAAATGAAGAAATTCGAAGAGGAGGCCCACAGCGATATGCATTATAGAAAAAAATAAGCATAAAAAAAACACCTCAATAGAGGTGTTTTTTTTATGCTTATAATCGGTTTGATTTATTTTTTTTCTACAGCCTGTATTTCAGGAGTAGTTGGAGTCTCAGGAGTCGTTGGAGTTTCACTCACAACATTCACTTCCATCGGTACCGTCTTTACCGTTACTTCTTTTTTGATTTCGTTTGTTGCATGCTCTGTGACAGCATGACCTCCTAAAATAGGAGCAATAACCAATCCTATCAAACAAGTAAGTTTGATTAAAATATTCATTGAAGGTCCAGAAGTATCTTTAAATGGATCACCAACAGTATCTCCGGTGATCGCTGCTTCATGAGCAGGAGAACCTTTGTAAGTCATTTCTCCATTAATTTCAACTCCAGCTTCGAAAGATTTTTTAGCATTATCCCAAGCACCACCAGCGTTGTTCTGGAAGATAGCCCATAAAACACCACTTACAGTTACACCAGCCATATATCCACCTAACATTTCTGCAACTAACATATTGTTGTCTGCATAAACAAGTTTTCCTATTAATACGACAGCTATTGGAAATCCTATGGTTAAGATTCCTGGCAACATCATTTCCTTTAAAGATGCTTTTGTAGAAATATCAATACATTTTGCATAATCTGGTTTTCCAGTTCCTTCCATAATTCCTGGAATTTCTTTAAACTGTCTTCTTACTTCGTACACCATTTCCATTGCAGCCTTACCAACAGCATTCATTGCTAATGCAGAGAATACAACAGGAACCATACCACCAACAAATAACATTGCCAATACGGGTGCTTTAAAAATATTAATTCCGTCAATTCCTGTAAACGTAACGTAAGCAGCAAATAAAGCTAAAGAAGTTAAAGCGGCAGAAGCAATGGCAAAACCTTTCCCTGTTGCAGCAGTTGTATTTCCGACAGCATCTAAAATATCAGTTCTTTCTCTTACGATTGGTTCTTGCTCACTCATTTCAGCAATACCACCTGCATTATCAGCAATTGGTCCGAAAGCATCAATAGCCAATTGCATGGCTGTTGTTGCCATCATTGCAGAAGCAGCTAACGCAACTCCATAAAATCCTGCAAAAGCATAAGAAGCCCAAATTGCAGCAGCAAATAATAACACTGAAGAGAACGTAGAAATCATCCCGGTAGCTAAACCAGCAATAATGTTTGTTCCCGCTCCTGTAGCTGATTGTTGTACGATTTTTAAAATTGGTTTAGAACCCAATCCTGTATAGTATTCAGTAAATGAAGAGATTCCTGCACCCACAACTAAACCTACTAAACACGCATAAAATACACGCATTGAAGAAATGTCTTGAAGACCTTCACCAAAGAAGCTCATTTGCATTGTTTCCGGTAACATCCAAGTTACTAATCCGAAACAAGCAACTGCCACCAATACAATAGAAGTCCAGTTACCGATGTTCAATGCTTTTTGTACTTGACTTTCTTTGGCATCGTTCGATGAAATTTTAACTAAGAAGGTACCAATAATAGAAATGATAATTCCAACACCCGCTATTGACATTGGTAGTAATATTGGACCAATTCCTCCAAAAGCGTCTTGGATTGCTCCACCCATATCTTCGATCACATAGTTTCCAAGAACCATAGCAGCCAATACTGTTGCTACATATGAACCAAATAAATCGGCTCCCATTCCTGCTACATCACCCACATTGTCACCAACGTTATCAGCAATTGTTGCTGGGTTACGAGGATCATCCTCAGGAATTCCTGCTTCAACTTTACCAACTAAATCAGCACCAACATCAGCAGCTTTCGTATAAATACCTCCACCAACTCTTGCGAATAACGCAATTGATTCTGCTCCTAAAGAGAATCCTGCTAAAGTTTCTAATACAACTGTCATGTCTGAAGTATTGGTCCATTGACCGTCCATAAATAGTTGATAGAACAAAATAAAGAAAGCGGTCAAACCTAAAACAGCCAAACCTGCAACTCCTAATCCCATTACAGTTCCACCACCAAAAGACACATTTAATGCGTTTGGTAAACTGGTACGAGCTGCCTGAGTAGTTCTAACATTTGTCTTGGTTGCAATTTTCATTCCCATATTTCCTGCAAAAGCAGAAAAGATAGCTCCTATAATAAATGCAACTACAATAAGTATGTGCGTTGATTCAACAAAGAATGATACACCAGCTAAAACAATACTTGCTCCAAGAACAAACATGGCCAGTAATTTGTATTCTGCTTTTAAGAAGGCCAATGCACCTTCGTAAATGTGGTCCGCTATTTCTTTCATTTTGCCGTCACCAGCATCTTGTTTCATTACCCAAGATTTTTTTACTATCATATAGGCTAAGCCCAATACAGCCATTACTATTGGCATCCAAATCATCATTGATTCCATATAAAAATTTATTTTATTAGTTTAAAACGGTCGTAAAAGTAAGAAATTCAAATAGAACTAAAAAACCTCTTAAAACATAACATTTTAAGAGGTTGATAATTTATTAACGGGTAAATTATTAAATCGTAAAATCTCCGTTCGTTTTGTGTTCACTTTCTTCATATCTAGCAACACATGCGTTGTAAATATCTCTTGCTTCTTTCGCATCTCCCCAGCCACCTACATCAACTCTTTTCTTTTCTAAGTCTTTATATACTTTGAAAAAATGTTCAATTTCTTTTAATCTGTGAGGGTTTAAATCAGATAAATCATTTTTGTTGTTCCAAACTGGGTCAGAAACAGGTACGCAAATCACTTTTTCATCCTGCCCTTTTTCGTCTGCCATATGAAAAACACCAATAGGTTTTACCTCTACAACACACATTGGAAATGTTGGTTCATGCCCCAAAACGAGCACATCTAATGGGTCACCGTCTAAAGCTAATGTTTCAGGAACAAAACCATAATCTGCAGGGTACATCATCGAAGAAAATAACATTCTGTCGAAACGGATTTTATGTAAGTTAAAATCATACTCGTACTTATTTCTGCTTCCTTTAGGAATTTCTATTAAAACATCAAAGGTTTTTACTTCTTCTGGATTCATGTATTTTTTATTTAATTTCGTGCAAAAATAGGAATTATATTAAGCTTTACAATTAAAAATCAATTGGAATTTACGCAATGCTTTTCGCAAAAACTTAGAGAAAGTCAGATACTAAAAATCCTTTTTTCAGTTGTTGAAAAAAGGATTTTTTAAGTGTTTAAAAAGGCGCTGTTTTTATAAATACATCACTTCTTTTACAGCATCAATTACATTTTTATAATTAGGGATCCATTTTTCAAATAAAACAGGAGAATATGGAGCAGGAGTATCTGCGGTAGTAATTCTTTTGATAGGTGCATCTAAATAATCAAATGCTTCTTCTTGTATTCTGTAAGTTATTTCTGAAGAAACACTTGCAAATGGCCAAGCCTCCTCTAGGACAACTAATCTATTTGTCTTTTTAACAGAGGTGATAATTGCAGCATGATCCATAGGGCGAACCGTTCTTAAATCTATAATTTCAACAGAAATATTTTCTTTGGCTAATTCTTCTGCAGCTTTGTATGCTTCTTTGATTATTTTTCCAAAAGAAACGATGGTTACATCTGTTCCTTCTCTTTTAATGTCTGCAACTCCGATAGGAATGATATATTCTCCCTCTGGAATTTCCATTTTGTCACCATACATTTGTTCAGATTCCATAAAAATTACTGGATCATCATCTCTAATAGCAGCTTTTAATAACCCTTTTGCATCATAAGGATTCGAAGGGACGATTACCTTTAGACCAGGAGTATTTGCAAACCAGTTTTCAAATGCTTGAGAGTGGGTTGCTCCTAGTTGACCAGCAGAAGCTGTCGGTCCTCTAAAAACAATAGGACAATTAAATTGTCCTCCAGACATTTGTCTGATTTTTGCAGCATTGTTTATAATTTGGTCAATTCCAACCAAAGAAAAATTAAATGTCATATATTCTACAATCGGTCTGTTTCCATTCATTGCAGAGCCAACAGCTACTCCAGCAAAACCAAGTTCGGCAATAGGAGTATCGATCACACGTTTCGCACCAAATTCATCTAACATTCCTTTAGATGCTTTATAGGCACCATTATATTCAGCAACTTCTTCACCCATTAAATAAATGCTTTCATCTCTGCGCATTTCTTCGCTCATTGCTTCGCAAATTGCTTCTCTGAATTGAACTGTTTTCATCTCGTATTTTTAATTAAAAATTTCTGAAGCAAAAGTAAGGAAATAATTGTCATTTTTTTAATCACAATACTACAAACTGGTAGAATAATTTTAATTTAATTCGCAATCGTTTTCGTAAAATGTATTTAATTTTAAAAATACTATGCATGCATAGTATTTTTTTGAGAAAAAAGATGTAATTTTGTAATCTACAAAAGATAAAAAATCAAATACTATGAAAATATTAGTGTGTATTAGCCATGTTCCTGACACCACCTCTAAGATTAATTTTATAGAAAATAACACAAAATTTGACACCAACGGAGTTCAGTTTGTAATCAATCCTTATGATGAGTTTTGCTTGACAAGAGCGATGTGGTTTAAAGAAAAACAAGGAGCCTCTGTAACAGTAGTGAATGTTGGAGGTGTAGAAACAGAGCCTACCTTACGCAAAACATTAGCAATTGGTGCAGACAACGCAATACGAGTAAATATAACTCCAACAGATGGTTTGCAAGTGGCTAAAGAACTAGCGGAAGTTGTAAGAAAAGGCGGATATGATTTGGTATTGGCAGGGAAAGAATCTGCTGATTATAACGGGCAAATGGTGCCTGGAATGTTAGCAACCTTAATCGATTTTAATTTTATTAATGGTTGTGTAGGTTTAGATATCGAAGGTACAGCCATTTCTGCTTCAAGGGAAATTGATGGAGGAAATGAAATTGTCTCCTCAAGTTTTCCGATGGTAATTGCTGGGCAAAAAGGAATTGTTGAAGAAAAGGATTTGCGAATCCCCAACATGCGCGGGATTATGATGGCGCGAAAAAAACCCTTGGAAGTTGTAGAGGCGATCACTACAGATGCTGCTACAAATGTTCAATCTTTTGAAAAGCCAGCTCCAAGAGAATCTGTTAAGTTAGTAGCTGCAGATAATGTAGACGAATTAATCAACTTACTCCATACGGAAGCAAAAGTAATTTAATAGTGTTGTTAAAATAAGTCTGATAACACGTTTTAAAAGAAGTCAAAAAATAAAAATCTAAATAATATAATATGTCTGTTTTAGTTTTTGCCGATTCATCGGAAGGAAAATTTAAGAAAACTGCTTTTGAAGTAGTTTCATATGGTAAAAAAGTTGCAGAGCAACTTGGAACAACGATTGTTGTGCTTACAATAAACGCGACTGATTCTTCAGAACTTCATGCCTATGGAGCAGAAAAAATCATCACAGTTTCCAATGAATCTTTGGGTACTTTCAATGCAAAACAATACGCATCGATAGTTACAGAAGTAGCAAAACAGCACACTGCAACAGTTGTGGTTCTAGATTCGAGCATCGATGGTTTGTATTTAGCCCCAATAGTGGCCGTTAATTTAGAAGCTGGATATGCTTCAAATACCGTCAGTCTTCCTTCTAGCACAAGTCCTTTTACAGTTAAAAGAAAAGCTTTTTCAAACAAAGCTTTTTCAGATACAGTCATCGCTACTGAGACTAAAGTGATCGGATTGGCCAAAAATTCTTTTGGAATTCATGAAAATACTACAACAGGATCATCAGAGGTCTTTGAGCCTACAATCATAGAATTGGGGGTTTTGTCAGAAAAAGTAAAAAGAGTTACAGGGACAGTAACCATTGCAGATGCAGATGTGGTTGTTTCTGCAGGTAGAGGTTTAAAAGGTCCAGAAAACTGGGGAATGATTGAAGAGTTGGCATCAGTTTTGGGAGCTGCAACTGCCTGTTCAAAACCAGTTTCAGACTTAGGTTGGCGTCCTCATTCGGAGCATGTTGGTCAAACCGGAAAGCCAGTAGCTTCAAACTTGTATATTGCAATTGGAATTTCTGGTGCTATTCAACATTTAGCCGGGGTGAATGCCTCTAAGGTAAAAGTAGTTGTCAACACAGATCCAGAAGCTCCTTTCTTCAAAGCTGCAGATTATGGTATTGTTGGTGATGCTTTTGAGGTAGTGCCCAAACTAATTGAAAAACTAAAAGCATTTAAACAAGTATAAACTTTTATAGAGGAAGTGTACTAGGTGCACTTTTAAATAATAGAAAAACCTATCAGAACTCATTTTTTGATAGGTTTTTTTTATGTTTTATATTTAATTCTACTGGTTCACAAGATCCTTCATTGATTTTTTTTTCTATTTAATTCCAAAAATAAAAGAACTTTAATCGCTGCTTTAATTTCTTAAGAAAGAATCTTTAATATTTTGAAAAAATATGAATTTTAAGCTATTATTTTTATTAAATTGTACCCCTAGAAAGCTTGCAAAATATGATGTCACAGTTTTTTAGTTTTAGCTGCACAAATTATGAGTTTAATACAATTGAATATAAAAGGTATTTCATACAGCCAAACTCAAAGTGGAGCCTATGCTTTGGTCTTGAGTGAAATGGATGGTAGCAGAACATTGCCAATAATTATTGGAGCTTTTGAAGCCCAATCTATTGCAATTGCATTGGAAACTGAAATTCGCCCCCCAAGACCCCTTACCCATGATTTGTTCAAATCATTCTCAGATCGTTTCTTGATTATTGTAAAAGAAGTTGTGATTCATAAGTTAGTCGATGGTGTCTTCTTTTCTACTTTGATTTGTGAGCGAGACGGAGTGGAAGAAACGATAGACGCAAGAACCTCAGACGCAATAGCAATTGCTGTTCGTTTTGAGGCCCCAATTTATACCTATGAAAATATTTTAGAAAAAGCAGGAGTTTTTCTAAAAATGGAAGAAGAATTGGGTTTGCATACTCAATCTGATCCGAAACAAGATACATTAAAATTAGAAGAATTGCCAATCAAAAAAGACAGTTCTTTTTCTGAAGTTTCTTTGAAAGAACTTCACAAACGTTTGAACGACGCAGTTACAGAAGAAAAATATGAGCTCGCAGCTAAAATTAGAGACGAAATAAGTAAACGTTCTTGATCTAAAGAAATTAAATTATGAAAAAAATATTGATTACACTTTGTTGTTTATTTTCTATTTCAATTTTTTCTCAAAATGCAGAAATAGCCCCTGTATTAAATGAAATTGTTCCAAGTCAGGGATTTTCTTTGAGTAGTTTGTGGAGAGGAGTGTTAGGAATGGTGGCGTTAATTTTAATTGCTTTTTTATTTAGCGCTAACAAAAAAGCAATCGATTGGAAAAAAGTAGGAATCGGGCTTTTCTTACAGTTATTGATTGCAATAGGCGTTTTAAAAATTGAGTTTATTCAATCTATATTTGAGTTTATTGGTGGTGTATTCATTGAAATATTGGCTTACACTAAAGCAGGTAGTGAATTTTTATTTGCAGGAATAGTAGGAGATATGAATAAATTCGGGTACATTTTTGCTTTTCAAGTACTTCCTACAATTATATTCTTTTCGGCTTTAACATCGCTGTTCTTTTATTTGGGGATCATCCAAAAGGTTGTAAAGGTTTTAGCAATCGTATTGTCTAAATTTTTAGGAATTTCTGGGATGGAAAGCCTCTCAGTCGCAGGTAATATCTTCTTAGGACAAACAGAAGCTCCTTTGTTGATTAAAGCGTATTTAGAAAAAATGAATAAGTCAGAAATGCTCTTGGTTATGATTGGGGGTATGGCTACTGTAGCTGGCGCCGTATTGGCCGCTTATATTGGTTTTTTAGGAGGTGGAGACAAAGCCTTAGAGTTGGTTTTTGCTAAGCATCTTTTAGCCGCTTCTGTAATGGCTGCTCCGGGAGCTATCGTAATTTCAAAAATTTTATATCCTCAGACAGAAAAGGTGAATACTGATGTTACTGTTTCTCAAGAAAAAATAGGGTCTAATATTTTAGACGCTATTGCAAATGGGACAACAGAGGGCTTGCGTTTGGCAGTAAATGTTGGCGCAATGTTGTTGGTTTTTGTTGCTGTTATCGCCATGTTAAATGGTCTTTTAGGTTGGGTGGGAGAGATCACCACTTTAAACACGATAATTGCAGGAAATTCAGCCTATGAAACCTTGTCATTAGAGTTTGTCTTAGGGTCTATTTTTGCCCCTCTAATGTGGTTAATCGGAGTGCCTGTTCAAGATATTTCTATGATGGGTCAATTACTCGGAATTAAATTAGCCGCTAGTGAGTTTGTGGGCTATATACAATTAGCAGAACTTAAAAACGTAGCAAATGCAACGCATTTAACCTTTAATAAGTCTATAATTATGGCAACTTATATGTTGTGTGGTTTTGCAAACTTTGCCTCCATAGGAATTCAAATAGGGGGTATTGGATCTTTGGCTCCAGGACAGCGAAAAGTGTTGTCAGAATTTGGGATGAAAGCTCTAATAGGAGGGACGATCGCTTCTTTGATGTCTGCAACAATTGCAGGGATGATCATAGGGTAATACGTTCCTTTTTGTTATCAAAAAAAGTTGATAACTTTATGATATTAATTGAAGCTTCAATTTTATAAGATTGAAGCTTTTTTTATTTTTGATAAATAAGAAATGAAGGAATTATGAAGCAATACCACGATTTAGTTAAGCATGTTTTAGAAAACGGAAACGAAAAAGGGGACCGAACAGGTACCGGAACAAAAAGCGTTTTTGGGCATCAAATGCGTTTTGATTTAAGTGAGGGTTTTCCTATGGTTACAACTAAGAAACTACATTTAAAATCGATTGTTTACGAATTGCTTTGGTTTATAAAAGGAGATACGAATATTCGGTATTTGCAAGAAAATGGGGTGAGAATTTGGAATGATTGGGCAGATGAAAATGGAGATTTAGGTCCTGTTTATGGGCATCAATGGAGAAATTGGAACAGTGATGAAGTAGATCAGTTAAAAGAAGTCATAAGTGCGTTAAAAACGAATCCTAATTCAAGAAGAATGTTGGTCTCTGCATGGAATCCATCGGTATTACCGGATACTTCTGTTTCATTCTCTGAGAATGTTGCAAACGGAAAAGCAGCTTTGCCTCCTTGTCATGCATTTTTTCAATTTTACGTTGCAGATGGCAAGTTGTCTTGCCAATTGTATCAAAGAAGTGCAGACATATTTTTAGGAGTTCCTTTTAACATTGCTTCCTATGCTTTGTTTACAATGATGATTGCACAAGTTTGTGGTTATGAAGCAGGAGAGTTTATTCATACTTTTGGAGACGCACATATCTATAACAACCACATAGAACAATTAGAATTACAGTTGTCTAGAGAAGTAAGACCGCTCCCTAAAATGAAAATAAATCCAACTGTAAAAAGTATTTTTGATTTTACTTTTGATGATTTTCAACTGATAGATTACAATCCACATCCACATATCAAAGGGAAAGTTGCGGTATAAATTAAACTTGTTTCAAATTTCTCACAGAAATTCAAATTTTAAACTTTATGATTACAATTATTGCAGCTATTGGAAATAATAATGAATTGGGAAAGGGCAATGACCTAATTTGGTATTTACCTGCTGATTTAAAACGGTTTAAAAAAAGAACGACAGGTCATCCCATCATCATGGGAAGAAACACCTTTGAATCTATTGGTAAACCCCTGCCTAATCGGAGAACAATCATCATTACTAGAAATACATCCTATCAAAAGGAAGGTTGTGAAGTTGTGCACAGTCTGGAAGATGCCATAGAATTGATCGCAAGTCAAGAAGATGCTTTTATTATTGGAGGTGCTCAGATATATAAAGAGGCCATGGAGAAAAATGTGGTGGATCAATTAGACATCACAAAAGTTGATCAAGATTTTGATGCAGACGTTTTTTTTCCAGCGATAGATTCTATGGTTTGGGAAGAGGTGTCAAGAGAAAATTTTTCACCAGACGAAAAGAATCTGTTTACGTATAGTTTTATCAATTATAAGAAAACGGTATAGTGCCTTCTGTGATTTGGTTTTTTAAATAAATAATAATAGTATCTTTCTTACTTCAATATAAGGTATTAAAAGAAGCGTTATAGAGACGTATCCTCAAGGTTTTTTAGTGCAAAAGTTTTAAAAAAATCCGTAATCAGTCTAATTAGGTCATTAATTTATATAAAAATGCTTCACAGATGTTTTTGGGTTACCGACAATGATTTGTACAAAAAGTACCATGACGAAGAATGGGGGGTCCCTGTTTATGATGATCAAATTTTATTTGAGTTTTTAATTCTAGAAACTTTTCAAGCAGGCCTTAGTTGGATCACAATTCTTTCAAAAAGAGAAAATTTTAGAACTGCTTTTGATAATTTCGACTATAAGAAAATTGCAAATTATTCGAATCGTACCTTGGAAGCATTGCTAAATGAGAAAGGGATTATTAGAAATAAATTAAAAATAAGAAGTGCCATTCTAAACGCACAACTATTTATGGAAATCCAAAGAGAATTTGGCTCTTTTTCAACCTTTATATGGGGGTTCGTAAATGGGAATCCGATTGTGAATGAATTTGAAAACAGAGAAGCAGTTCCAGTAACAACCCCTTTGTCAGATAAAATTTCTAAAGAGTTGAAAAAGCGTGGGTTTAAATTTACAGGTTCCCGAGTCATCTATGCTTATATGCAAGCAGTTGGGATGGTAAATGACCATACTAAAGATTGTTTTAAATCTTTTAAAAAAATTATTGACCCCATATAAAACGAATTGCAACGAACACCGCAATAATGAGTCCTCCATAAATAACCACCTTTTTAACAGCACCTTTGTAATACCGCTGATGGTTTTTAAGGTCTTTTCTGTAGCTATAAATCATTAGGGTAATGAAAGAAATGATAAAGAAAATCATAAAAATGATTCTTCCTGTTGTAAAATAAGCACCTAAAAACATCCTGTATATTCTTTATAAGTTGTGAATTATTAGCAAAAAAGAAAGCGTTACTTTTCAGAAAGTTTCTATATATTGTCTAATGATCATCAATAACAAATTGATTTTGTAAAATTACAAATTAAATGAAGAATGTCATTATTTTTGGAGCAACTTCTGGGATTGGAAAATCGTTGACAGCGCTTTTCATTAAAAACGGATGTAAAGTTGCAATAACCGGTAGAAGATTAGAAAAGTTAGAAGCGATTAAAAAGTGGTGTCCGAATCAAGTTTTAATAAAACAAAACGACATTCAGGATGTTTCAGATGTAGAAAAGGTTTTTGCTGATATTGTGTCGGAATTTAAAACGATAGATATAGTCATTCAATCTTCGGGAGTAGGCTTTGTAAATCCAAAGTTAGAATGGGAATTGCAAGAAAAAACAATTCTAACCAACGTTTTAGGGTGTACAAAATTATATGCTTTAGCCTATAATTTGTTCAAAAAGCAGCAGTTTGGGCATTTGGTAGGAATTTCTTCAATAGCAGCGATTCGAGGAAATCGTTCAGCACCAGATTATTTTGCCTCAAAATCCTATCAGAAAGCCTACCTAGAGAGTTTGTACATAAAAACCAAATCGATTAAATCGAAGCGTGTTTTTATTACGGAAATCCGACCCGGTTTTGTAGATACTGCAATGGCTTTGGGACAGGCAATTTTTTGGATGGTTCCTTTAGAAAAAGCATCAAAACAAATTTATTCAGCCATCGTAAAGAAAAAAAGAGTTGCCTATATTTCTAAACGTTGGCAGATTATTGCCCTGGTTTTAAAAATGATGCCAGCGTGGGTTTTAAAAAAAACAATTTAATAATAAAACAGATAAAAATGAAAAATAAAATCGCAGCAGTAACAGAATTTCATTCTGCTTTTAAGTTAAATATGAACCAACAACCGATTGCAGATATTGGTGAAGATCGAAATACACTTCGTTTTAATTTAATGAAAGAAGAAAATGAAGAGTATTTAGAAGCAGCACAAAACAATGACTTGGTTGAGGTTGCAGATGCACTGGGAGATATGTTGTATATTTTGTGTGGTACGATCATAGAGCACGGAATGCAAGATAAAATTGAAGCAGTTTTTAATGAGATTCAAAGAAGCAATATGAGTAAATTAGGTGAGGATGGCAAACCAATATACAGAGAAGATGGTAAAGTCTTGAAAGGACCAAATTATTTTAAACCAAATATTTCCGAAATTTTAGAAGGATAGGTATTATAAAAATCGACGATACCAACTCTCTTCAATAGGAATTTCCCAATTGTTTTCGAAGTCAATTTTTGTAGTTATTAAGTTGTCAAAAATGATGCTTTTGGCTGTAATAGCTTTGTTTTTCAATAGCTTTTTAAAGTCCTTTAATTCTTTGTATTGTACAAATTCACCTTGTTTAAAGCAGGCGTTCATTTTGTCTAATAATTCTACTTGATATTCTTCTTGTAATCCTAAGATGAATGTAACTGATGCATCAATATCTGGGTTTGTTAAAGGTGAATTTTCATCCGAAGCAAAAAGGATTATAAACCTGTTGTAGAGCAGTTTATAGGATGCTTTGAATTCATCGTCATTTGATTTCCAGTTTACTACAAAGTTTTTTATTTTATTTTCAACTTCTTCAATCTCACTTGAATAGAATTTTCTACTGGAAGGATAAATCCAGATTTTTGCATCTTCTGGAATTAGATTGTAATCTATGAACATCGTATTTTATTTTCGCGTCAAATATACAGAAAACAAAAATCGAAATTAAGTTTATTGATGGTTGGTTTTAAATTTAAACGATGAACAACTCTGATTATTTAACTTTCCGTTTTTAACAGTTTCACACAATCACTTTTTCTATTTTACGGAATCAGACTCGAGTTTTTTTAAATTCTTAATAATTTCCTCTGTCATCGTAGATAGATCATAGGTATGTTTCCAATTCCAATCTTTTCTAGCTTCCGCATCATCAATAGTTTCTGGCCAACTATTTGCAATTTGTTGTCTAGCATCTGGCTGATACGAGATTTTAAATTCGGGAATGTGTTTTTTAATTTCTGATGCAATTTCTTCAGGGGTAAAACTCATGGCTGTTAAATTATATCCTGTTCTGTTTTTTATGTTTTTGATGTCCGTTTCCATTAGTTGAATGGTTGCTTCAACAGCATCTTCCATGTACATCATTGGCAACCGTGTGTCTTTTGATAAAAAACATTGGTATGATTTTTTTTGAATGGCATCAAAATAAATGTCTACAGCATAATCTGTAGTTCCACCTCCTGGTTTTGATTTCCATGAGATGATGCCCGGATAGCGAATGCTTCTAACATCTACCCCAAACTTTTCGTGGTAGTAGTTGCACCAATACTCGCCAGCCACTTTGCTAATTCCATAGACAGTTGTGGGTGCCATTATGGTATTTTGTGGGGTGTTATTTTTGGGGGTTGTGGGTCCAAAAACAGCGATGGAACTTGGCCAGTATACTTGTTTTATATGTTTTTCTTTTGCCAAATTTAAAACCGCTAGCAATGAACTCATATTTAAATCCCAAGCCTTTAGTGGTTGCTGCTCTGAAGTTACAGAAAGCATTGCAGCCAACAAATAGACTTGCGTTATATTGTATTTTTTTATAATTGCCAATATGGACGCCTTGTCAGTAGCATCAATAACTTCAAAGGGTCCTGAAAGGAGCATGTTTTCATCACCTTCTCTTATGTCGGATGCAATGATGTTGTTATTTCCATAAATAACTCGAAGCTTCTGTGTAAGTTCTTGACCTATTTGTCCACAGGCACCTAAAATTAAAATTTTTTCACTCATCTATACATTATGATTTTAATAAAATCAAAGGTACTTAATTTAAGTATTCGTAAATAATTATGGCATTAATATTTATTCAGCAATAAGTATTTGTAAAAGACTTCTTTTTTTAAATTTTTATGAATCGAATAATTGCTCCTATTAAAATGTGTATTTTTACCATATATTTTACAAACGTGAGGCATTTTATTTACTTATTTCTATTGATTTTTATTTTTTCTTGCGGAAAAAAAAGAAAAGATCTTGCTACCAATTCTCAAGAAAGACCCAAGCTTAGTGTTGTTATCGAACATGCTGCTTTTGAAGATGTAAAACCTGCTTTCGAAAAAGAAATAGCCGATTGGCAAGAATTGAAAACAGTACATTCTTTCCTACAGAAATTTCAAAAAGTATCTCCGAATGAAGCTTTGAGTAATGCCCTAGAATTGCGGGATTTAGTCCTAAGTTTAAAAGACAGTGTCACCCCACAAAATTTTAAGATTCCTTCTTTTGAAGCAAGAGTCAATGTGTTGTACAATGAAACCTTACGATTGGCCGATTTAACGCTCATACCTGCAATTAACTATGAAGAAGTTAACCTACAAGTAGATAAAACTTTAGGGGCTTTTTCTTCAGTCAATTCTAAAATCAACACCCTTCTTTCTAAAAAACGTTTTGAGGATGCCATTAAAGTTAGGATCGACTATGACATTGGTATAGATCCCACAAAAATGGACAGTATTTCTAAAAAATCTATTCAATTAAACGATAAAAAGAGATTGTTAAAAAAGGGAAAAAATAAACAAATTACATTGCCAAAACTTCCAAAATTTGACAATAAAAAAATATGAGAAATTACCTTTTACTTTGTACATTATTTGGATTTTTGTTAGGATGTAACTCCAAAAACAACACAAGTTTTCCTGTAACAAAAGCATCACTAGATACTACAATCAATATTTTTTTAGATGAATGGCACGCAGCTGCTTCCAATGCAGATTATGAAGGTTATTTTGGTAAAATGGACTCTATTTCTGTCTTTATTGGAACTGATGCCACAGAAAATTGGAGTAAAGAACAATTCGAAAATTTTAGTAAGCCCCATTTTGATCAAGGAAAAGCATGGAGTTTTAAGGCTTTACAACGTAATATTTATGCAAATAAGGCGACTAATTTTGTGTGGTTCGACGAATTGTTGGATACTTGGATGGGAACTTGTAGAGGTTCGGGAGTCTTAGAAAAAAAACATGGAGAATGGAAAATAAAACACTATGTCTTGTCCATTGAAATTCCTAACCCGGATGTTCAATCTGTAATTTCTGTGAAGAAAAAAAATGATTCTATCTTTTTAAGTAGTCTAAAAAAATAGCTTGGTTATCGTTTTTGTTTCCATTTTGTAACGTAGGATTCCTCGATAATATTTCCTTTTGAATCATACACTGGTGTTTCCAAATATCCATACAGGCTTAACAAAACTGCAAATACTACATAAGCTATAATAAATTTATATTCCATTATCGTTTAATTTAATTGTTCTATTTCTTGTTTTTATAACGTCAAATTATGATGTATGACTTACTTTAAATTTAAGTAAACTACTTAATAATCAAATAAATATATAAGAAATAGTTTTATTAAAAAAGTAATATTGTATGAATGGATCTAAAAAATGTATAGATGGTTGTACTAGCTTGTTTTATAGCAATAAACGAAGTGGAATAACTGGTAAGTGGTTAGCTTCTTGTCTGTTTTGGGAAGTTTTCAGTCTAGCAATAAACAACAGCAAAGCAGCAAGCTTGTAGTTTGTACTTTGCTGTTATTTTTTAGAGGTTGGGTTGGTTTTGTTTATTCAAGTTTTTGTTTTTTCCAAATTACTTTTTGATGAATAATTAACTGAATCGCCAAAGCCATAATTGTTTGCCATAATATGTAGGGAAGCATTCCAGAAGTATTTATATAATCTAAATAATTCGAATAAAGTATAAAATCTGTAATTAAAAGAATAATACAACCAATCATTACGTATAAACTAAATTTAGTTTTTGGAAAATTGAATATAAACTTATAAGAGAAAAATACTAGTATAGGTGCTATTATAAAAACAGAAATCATAAGATAATATATATTCATATCTTCCCCAATAATTAAATCGGTGTTATTCATTATAAATTCACGAAATTCACTAAATATACCAATACATAAAAAAGCTAACCAAAAAGAAACGTTAGAAACAATTAAACTTAATATTGTACCAAAATATGGATTGTGTTTATGCTTTTTCCAGTTAAATAACCCAATGATAAAACCAAAAGAAAGAGGGTAATAATAGATAGACATTTTAGTGAAAACAATTATAATTACACAAAATATTGGAGGGGTTATTATTTTAAGATAGTTCATAAAAATTTAATTACAATTAATTTCATCTATAGTTTCATTATTTTTAAGTAATTCTTTTAATTTAGTTTACTCTAAACCCTCTTGTTCCTTCGTAAGTCCAATTTGTTTCATATTTAATTAATTTGCTATCTTCTTTTTCAATAATAATAATTTTAAAATATGGATGATTTTTTGTTAAAGGCATAGGGATTTTAAAATCGCTACTTGAATAGTTTTTTTTAATCTTATTTTTGTGAAATCGATACTCTAAATTACTTAGTTGACTTGGTAAGCTTAGTTTTATCTTCTCTAAGAATTTAATATTACAAGTATCGACTTTATGTTCGTTTTTTATAAAAACAAAACTCTCTCCACCTAAATAATAAAATCTTTTATTTTTGTTTTGATTTACTTTATGAATTTTAGGGTTAAACAAAATATATTTTACTGGTTTTAAATATTTTTCTCCTTTTTCAGTGAAAAAATAATCATCATTATTGTTTTGACAGCTTACATAGTTTAAAGCAAATAAAAACATCAAGGCAAAATAAGTTTTCATAATTAATTAAAGTTTAAAGTAATCCCACCATTTAAGTATTATCTAACAGCAACAAAAGTATTTTACTATTTTTTTCTGTTTTTTTGAATAGGCTAATTTACAACCCAATTCATCTCCAATTAGATAATAGAAGCCTAAAGCTTTCGGATTCGATTTAACAGCATTCCAAATTTCTGAATTAGAATAATCTGTATCTATTACATCTGAAGAATTTATCGCAGGGAAAATAAAATTTTTGTCATCGAAAAAACTCGAAACACGTTTTTTTATCATATTTATTTTTTCTTCATCTGTGATATTTTCGTCAATAATATATCCATTAATTAAAACATTTGATGGATATGTTTCATTTAATAATTCAATTCCATTTGAATTAATAATTTTAAAAATCATTTTTCCTTTTAATATATTTTCTCCAATTATTGAAATCGAAAATTTATCTTTCTTATTTGGATGTGAAAACAACTTATCTCTGTGTTTTTCTAATAAAATAAAATTATCTGAATTCGTACTAAGAATTTTATTTTTAGAAGGGTTAATGTTACAATTGAAACAAAACCCTATTATAAAAAGTAATATTATTTTTTTCATTTTCTTATTGATATATGAATGTGATCTTTATGCCCGGAAACAGGGTAATTATAATTCAAGAGCGCTTAATTAAAAAAAAAGAATTTATAATTAATTAGAGCAGATAGTTTTCTGGCTAACAATATAAATAACAGCAAAGCACCAAGCTTGTAGTTGGTACTTTGTTGTTATTTCAAAACTCTATCTTATTTTTTTTTAATTTTATCAATCAACCATCTAAGATCTAATTTGTTTATATAAGAACTTGATACGTAGTCTTTTTTCTTTTGGGAAAGAAGATATTCAAGGATTTCATTTGCAGGAACAAACCATCCGTTTTGTTTGGACAAGTAATTTATATTTTCTTTAAATATTTCGTCTAGTTTTCCTTGATGATCTACAAAATCACTTGCAAAATGTGTGTATACAATACATAGTCCTTTCTCTCTTTTTAATTTATCAATATTAGACTTTGTTACTAAATTATTAAATTGTTTTAGATTATGTCCATCAGATGAACTAAACCAATAATTAGAAAATATTTTTCGTTTCTCTCTGAAAGGCATTTTAGGATCATATTTTAATGTGTTAATCCCATTAAACACCCTATTTCTAATGAATTTTATTTTTTCTTTAGCAACATCACCCCAGAAATAGTTGCTATTAATTTCATCTCCATAGAACCTTTTCTTACTACCTTCAATGATTTGCATTGTTTTTCTTAAGATCATACCAAATCTTTTATGGCCCCAATATAGGTTGTCAGCGTTGGAACAGTGATTTATATGCATATTGGGATATTTGCCTAATTTCTGCTTGAATTCATCGAGACCTTTAATTATTTCGGTTCGACTAAAATTACCACTTCCAACGTTGTGAAGTTGAATGTCAAAACCATCACTTTTAAGTAGTTTAATAAATTTATAATAATTGTTGTTTTGAAGTGTCTGCCCTGTGTATCTATCTCTTGATGGATATATCCATACCGTTTTAGTTGTTTTTATATTTTTACTAGTTAAGTAATCATAAATTGGCTTAATATTATTGATATTAGAATTATCTGTATCATCTATAATTGTAAATGCAAATTCTTTTTTTTTTGGCCAATTCATATCTGATTTTTTCTATTTTATATCCAATTTTGGATAAAAAATAGAACAATACCTTGTACAAAAAAGCACTATTGTATGAATGGGTTTAAAAAATGTATAGATGGTTATTTTCGCTTGTTTTTTAGAAATATATTATGTGGAAGAAAAGTTTCTTTTTCACAATTTTCATATTACAGTTAAACGGTTTGGTTTTCAGTCTAGCAATAAATAACAGCAAAGCACCAAGCTTGTACTTTGCTGTTATTTTTTAGAGGTTGGGTGGGTTTTGTTTATTCAAGTTTTTGTTTTTTCCAAATTACTTTTTGATGAATTAATAATTGAATTGCCAATGCCATAGCAATTTGCCAAATTGTATAATGATCAAATCTGATGTTTTTAATAAGCTTAATAATATAATAATTAGATAATTGATAAAATAAATATGAAATAATAATTAAAAAAAATACTGCAAAGAGAATTATATATTTTGTTATTTTGGTTATTGAATAATTAAAAACAAATTTATATAGAAAAAACACTAATAATGGAGCAAGAATAAAAGATGAAACCATTAAAGCAGCTACTCCTCCATTATCTTGTCCTAAAAAAAGTTTAAATACCTCAAATAATAAATAAACTGAGAAGTAAGCAATAAAAAATGAAATATATGAGGCTAATAAACTTAAAATAATTCCAATAAGTAAACCATATTTATGATTATTCCAATTTATAAAACCTATAACTAAACCGAAAGATAATGGGTAGTACTCTATACCAAATTGTGAACTTAAAATAATAAGTACACATACTATTGGCGCTAATATGATTTTTAATAAAGTATAATTTCTCATAATTAATTTAATTACAATTGATTTGGTTAATGGTGTCATTACTTTCTAATAACTCTTTCAATTTATTTTTATCGAAATGAACAGCAGTTCTAGGAACAACAGAAGCTTGTCCGTTATAAGCATTCACCCAATATTTAATTTCTTCTTGTAAATTAGACCATGTTGCATCTCCAATATTATAATATGTTTCCTCTTTACATTCGTCAGTCCCCGGCCCAAATAATGTTAAATCATCAACTCTTGCAACATCGACAGCTCTTGCATATAATTCTAAATTTCCATTTTGATTTGTAAGATAACCCCATTGACGATTTCCTGAAAATGGTTGAGATTTAGTCCGGAATGTTTGAATTGTAGAGCCTATCCAATATTGGGGTGTAAAAGCAGAAATCATAATTGCCCCATCATCTGAAACAAGATCACTAAATTTAACATCTCCCCAAGCTATTATTTCTATTATGGCAGCTAAAGGATTATTAGAGTTCCAAGTAGTAGCATCAACTGAATAGTATGGAGAAAAAGTCCAGCTTATATCTGCTTTATTATTAGTGTTAAAAGGGATATTACAACTAAATTGAAAATCGTCTTTATTACCGGATGCTAAATCAGTGAATTTATTTTTATAAGCATTATAAACTTCTGCATCTGAATCTGGTATACCATCTAAATTAAAGTCTGGGTTGGTAGTAATTTCTACACTATAATAGTCCACATTAGCAACAGCTGCATTACCTGTATTAAGAGGTTGGTCTTGAAAATCACTTCCTAAATTATCAAGTCTATTTTTACAAGACTGTGGTAAAGTATGGTCATATAGTTGCTGATAATTCACAATATCAAGACCATTTTGTTGTATACAATCTTCAAGTAAAACAAAAGGATCGTCTTTAATTAATTCCATTAATTCTTCATATCTTTTAAATTTTGCAGTTGGAATTTCTTCAATGATATTCAAAAACTCCATTACAAATTCTTTAACCTCAACAGGAACAATTCCATTAACCCTATAATTCTGCATAAAATTACTTAAATTATTTAAATCATTTTTATTGGTATATGAATTTAACCATTCTATTTGATTTTGATTGGTAATATTTAGTTCTTGTATTAAATTACTTGCAATTATACGGTGTGTTGAAACATTATCTATATAACCGTCTAACGCTGCTTGTTTATCAGCTTCCCAGGCCATTAAATCGATATAGCCCCCACAAAAATTATTTTGATACAGATATCTGTTAATTTCAGGGTATCTCGGATCAAAAAGAGAGACACCACCTCCTCTGTTGTTTTTAGCGTATTCTTCAATTACGGGTTCTGTTGCCATATCTGAAAATTGAAATTCAACAAGCTCGTCAGGAGTTGAGTAAGGAGGCCTCAGAATATCTTTATAATGTTCATAGTTTAAAAGAAATTGCATCAATCCCAATTGATCCCATTTATCAAAACTATTGTAAAATTTATTTTTAAGATTTAACATTTCGTTATCAAAGTCACTTCCAAGATAGTTTAATTTTTCAATAATATAAACGTATTCATGGTTTCTCGATTTTTGGTTTCCAAAAGCATTTTCTAAATCATATTTCAATTCAGAAAGCTTACTCAATGAAGTAATTTCTTTCAAGGAAACTCCCTTTGCTTGTAAATAAGGGAATTGAGAATTGTTGATATTTCCATCTCTGATTTCAATTTCTCTTAATTGTAAGTGCTTTAATTCTTTTAAGTACTTTCTATTCTTATTTCTACCAGGGTTGTATAACTTCTCATATTTAGAGAGAAGAACAGGTGTGTTTCTAGTAATGTTTTTCCCTTCTATATCAGAAAAGAAAGCCTTTTTAGCTTGGTCATAACTGTTAAACGGAGTATCGA
>Ga0209504_1000539_pt1 | contig 33198 bp, 39 predicted proteins | sample COGITO_mtgs_1005_FD_184791 | JGI IMG/M metagenome (GOLD analysis project Ga0209504, IMG submission 184791) | Pelagic marine microbial communities from North Sea - COGITO_mtgs_100511 (SPAdes) (version 2) | ecosystem: Environmental > Aquatic > Marine > Epipelagic ...
TTAAAAAATATTACATCTAAATCTAAATCTAAATCTAAATCTAAATCTAAATCTAAATCTAAATCTAAATCTAAATCTAAATCTAAATCTAAATCTAAATCTAAATCTAAATCTAAATCTAAATCTAAAGATAAATCAGGTGGTGGTAATTTATCTATTTGTAATAGAAACACTTTAAATAGATATACTTTTAATGGTTTAAATATGAATAATCCAATAAATCTTGATGTGATTAAATATTATACAATGGATGAAAATAGTACTAATAATATTGATAATATATGTGTTGATGATAGATCATGTGTAGTTACAGACTCAAATAAAATAGCATATTATAATTTACTTATAAGATCAACAGAAAATAGATTTAATGGATATTATAATGATCACATATTTATGAAAGCACTTAATATGTATTTATATATACAAGAATTATGTTTGACTAGTGAATTATCAAGTGTAGAAAATTCAAGACCAAATGATGATAAAGTTTTTAGAATTGTTGATAATGATTGGAACAGAATTTTAGAACAATCAGTAGACACATCTATACTTTTTACAAGTATTACATCTACAACTAAATTAGAAAGTATAGCATTAACATTTTTTGATGAACATATTGATATTAAAGAAGGTTATAAACCTATTTTATTTGAAATAGATATTTCTAATATAAAAGATATATGTATTGATGTAGATTCATTAGGAATTTCATCTTATCCTGATGAGAAAGAAATAATTCTACCTGGAGGTTTACATTTTAATATAGATAATATGGATGATACTATTCATACTTCTCCTAATGGAAAAACATATAGAAAAATATTTTTACAAGTATTATCTAATGTTGATCAAATTATAATAAATAAATGGGGACATTATTGTTCTAATAGTCCACTTTTATATTCTATACCAGATGACGTGAATGCTTTGTTCCCAAAAATAGGTGATAATACATCTACAAGCATGATAACATGGAGAAGACTCTGCTCAAGTAATGATATAGGAGCGAAATCTAGATTAAAAAAGAAGAAAACTAAAAAAAAGAAAAGGAAAATAAAAAGATAAAGAAAAGAAAAAACTTAAAAAATTAATAGAAGATAAATCAATAACTCAACTCATGTTTCTTATAGATTGATTTTTCTAATTTAATTAAAGGATCATATTCCTTAACTATTTTTTTGAAGTCCTTTGAATCGTCTTTTAACCATATTTTTGTTATATTAAATTCTTTTTTAGGTGAAATTGATATTCCATTTATTTCGTTTAAATATTCTTCAGTGGATAAATTACCTGTAACACATAATAATATTATCCTTAAGAATTCATTTAATATATTTTTATCATATTTAAATGATACACATCCACCCATCCTATTTTTAGGATCTTCCCAAGTTGGAAATATTTCTCCTCGCATTAAAAAAAACATACCATTTTGTAAATGATTAATTTTCATTACTTCTTTGAGTAATTTATAGTCAAATAATGTTTTTATTTCAATAACTTTAATATATGATTTATTATCCCAGTTTTTATTAGTAATTGAGTGAAACCATAAAGTCCATTTATTTTTAAATAGATATTCACTCATTTTACTAATAATAATGAATTATATTTAAATATTACAGAAAAAATAAAATATTTATTATTTATATAATGTCTGATTTATTTAAACTTATTATTGTTGGTATATATTTATTTTTAGTATATAAATTTAAAAATAATACTAAATTATTATTATTATTTACATTAGCAACAATATTAATATTATGTAATATTAATAAAATATCTGAAGGATATAGTGATGGTAGTGTTGAACAATATTCTCCTGCTAAATTTGGTGACGCAAATAATTTCAGTGGGAAATTTAATGTAAATGGTGAAGATCCCGTTAAAGAAACACAAATACCTAAAAATGATATAAAAACTTCTAAAAATAAAAGTGTTTCTGAAATGGTAAATAATATTACTATACCAAAATCATTATTTACTGATTATCAAATGGGTCCCTTTGATAATTTAGTTTTAACAACTGGTAATCCTAAATCAGAATATTTAAAATTAATGACAGATGATTTATCTAAATCTGGAGATATGTGTGTATATCAAGGTAATGAAAATCCATTAAAATGTAAAAAAACTACTGGATTAAATATGGGACCACCCGTAGATGGAGTAATGGGATCACCACAAAGTATGTTTATGTTCGCAAATAATAAATCAAGTCCCGATTGTTGCCCATCTACATTTTCGACATCTACTGGGTGTGTATGCACTACAGAAGATCAACGAAGATTTGTAGCATCTAACCGAGGTATGGTATCTAATACATCTAAAGCATCTAAAGCATCTAAAGCACCTAAAGTATCTAAAAGATAATTTATCTCTGTAACATTCTATCATGTATTCTTTCATATGAATTGAATGCTTGATTATCTCTTTGTTGTAATCTATATGTTCGTTGTTCTTCTTCTTTTTGTAGTTTCAACTTAATTAATTCTTGTTTTCTCAAATCATCATCTGACATTTTATAATTTACATTAGTTCTTGAACTTTTCAATGTATGTATATTATTAGATCTATTATCTAAATTTACAGAAGATTCATCAATCAAACATGAATTAGTGAAAGCATCTTTATAGTCACGAAATGTTAATCCACCTGAAGATTGACCACTAAAATCAGAAACATTTTTCTGTCCTAATACCATTAATGAATCTTTTCCTCTCATAGATATATCTACTTGTGGTTCATCGTATTGTACTACTTGATTACCCATTTGTTTTTGTTGTTGAGTTTTATATTTATTAAATTCATTATTAAATAAATCCTTATTAAATGATTTATTAAACATTTTAGGTTGTTCTAATAGTTTTTCATTTGTATTTTGTGACATCCAATCACCATAACCTTTATCATATATATCATCTAATTTATTTTCATCATATATCTTATTAAATAAATTAATATCAAATTGATCTGTCATATTTGTATTTCTCATATTATTCGATGATTGTTGTGTCATATATGATTGAGAATTATTTCTAAGATCATTATGTAAATGATTATTATTTTTATCAGATAGTTTTTTTAATAATACTGTATATGCTATAGATACTTTCTGAAATTCTGATTGAGAACCACCTCTATCTGGATGTGATACCATCGCTTTTCTTAAATATGCTTTTTTCAGAGTGTTCTCATCATAATTTTTACCTATACCTAATATTTTATAAGGATTTAATTTACTATTGTTATTTTCAATTTGGGGTAATTTCATATTAGGAATATTATTAGTTGAACCAACGGGTTGTTGGTGATTATTTTGATTTGTATTCATTTGTTGTAATAAAATATTACTGGGAGTATTTTGTTGAGTAGTTTGATTTAAATACATAGTCGATAGATTTTGTATTTGTTGTTGTTGAGCAGCAATAATTCTTTTTTGTTCATTTATATATTGATCATATAAACCTACATTTGGGTTTGATGTTCCTGATTGAGTATTACCCATATTATATATCTCTATATATTTATTATTTAAATATAACATATATTATATGGTTGCGTGTATTCCTTGTGCTATAGCGGCTCCATCTATTGGGACATCAATAGCAACATTTTTCGGTATAGGTGCCACAGCAGTCGCTGCAAAAAGAGTTATTAACAAAAAAGAAAAAAAAACTAAAAAAAAGAGAAAAAAGAAATCACAAAAAGGTGGATCAATAAATAAAGATGAAAGAAAAATTCATAATGATAACAGGAAATGTCAGTCTAAATGTTATAAAGAAAGGTCTACCAAATTTAAAATACCATTTGGAACATCTTATAATGATTGGTTTAAAACACTATCATCTGAAGAAAAAAAGAAATACAAAGAATTACAAAGAAAGGCTAAAAAATGTTCAAAAACATGTAAAGATACTGAAAAACAACAAATGAGAAAACATAAATTAAAATACTCTAAAGAATATAAAGTAATAAATAAGGCATTAAAAGAAAAATGTTGTAGATGTCATTATGTAAAAACTGGTAAAACTTTAAGAAGAGTTAAAGGTCCCTATTCACATTGCTCATATGACATGGATAATTGTTGTAAAGATAAGAAAACTATAGTTAAATCTAAAAAATAATATAATATATAATCTATATATATGTATTCATTTTTCGATCATTTAAAAATACGAGGAAATATGATTGTGGTTTATTATGTTTATTGCATGTTAATTGTTAATATATTACCAATATCTGGTAACTTTGGTCAATCTAATATTGATAGTTTTACTCAATGGCTCCATTCAGACACTGGTGAAAAATATTTCAATACATCAGGATATATATCATTAGGAAATTTAATGATATATATCATAAATAATTATGGTATGAAACATGTAATATTGTTAGTATTTTTAGTGATATTAATTGTTTGTAATATGTTTATTTCAACAAGTCTACATTGTTGGAATTTCATAGCACCTATTATTGCTATAGGTATTGTATGTGCTGTGGCATTTGTATGTAGAATGATATTCCCATTAGATGATGATAAAAATGGTAATAAAATAAAATTCCTAGATTTAGATTTATATACTGATCATAAAGGAGTTATTATGTGGCATGATATAGTTATATTATTTGTAGCATTATTTGGTCCAATTATTTTAATAATATGTATAATGAATTTTAGAAATAAAACTATTATAAAAGTAAAAGGCGTGGGTTATAAAGGTCAATTAAATACATATGTTTTATCTTCTATAATAATGGCAGGATTTGTAGCATTATATTTAAGATGGGAAGGGTTAAAATCAATAGTAGAATATAATTCTGAAGCGTGGAAAACGGGTATAACAACTAATCAAGATTGGTATTTCATAGCAGTATTTTCATGGATAATTTTAGGAATGGCGTATGGCGGTTTTAAATCATATAAAACTATTACACCAAATCCCGAATGGTTAGGTTCATTTACAAAATATCATTTTGATTCTATATTACTCCCATCTTCATCATTCCTTAAAGGTCAAGACATATTTTCATCTGTAATTATTATATCATTAACTATAATATTTTTACCTATGAAAAAAAGTATATTAAATAAATGGTATTTATTATTATTAATTTGGGTACATGCATTTTTCTCTCAAGATAAATATCATAAATCTTTTGAGGATTTTCATAAAAAATATTCAAACAAATTAAGAGATTTTGAAGCAAAACATCATCCATCTGTAAAAAATGCGTTAAATGATGTAAATGCTCATGGGAAAAAAACTATAACAGACAGGCTGGTCGATGGAGCTATCGATGTGTCCCACGATCCTACTGTAAAAAATGCGTTAAATGATGTAAATGCTCATGGGAAAAAAACTATGACAGACAGGCTAGGATGGGCTGAGGACGACCCTACTGTAAATATAAGCGATCTTAGTTTTGATATTCATGGACGTTGATACATACAAACTATCTTTTTTCAGGTTCAACATACTCCATTCCTAAATAATCAAATATATCTTTTTCTAAAACAAATTTATGATCAACTACTTTCTTTGTATTATTATCTTTCAATGAATATTCATTCAATGATAATCCTCTATCTAAGCATTTCTGTCTTACCATTGTATTAAATTCCATTGATCCTGTAAAATACATTATTGCGAATGGATACTCACATGGTTTAGTATACATAATATCAATACGTCTGCAAGCATTGCGTCCATATCGACACATTCCATTATATTTCTTTGGACCGCGTGCTAAATCATCTACTAGATAATTTGCTTCTTTTAACTTATCAATAAACTCATCATATTTTTTCTTTGATTTGCTTGAGAATAAGATATCAATATCTCCACTATCTTCTTTGCCTCTTCTGTATGACCCAGCAATAGTAAAATGTACTGATCCTTTAGGAACATCCAGTATTTTGATAATCTGTTTAAGATAATTCTCGTGTCGGAAAATCTCTTCACGTGGGATACGGATTAACATATTTTCATAATATTTCAATCCTAATTGCTGAACATCGTTAAGATGTTCTCCTATATCTTTACACTTTCTGAGATCATCAATTGATGTGAATCCAGATTTAACTAGTTTTTCAGCGTTCTTAGGACCTACACCATGAATATTCATAAATTCTTTCTTTGGATCGTGATAATCTTTGATTTTATCATAATGAGGACATGTTCCTGTTTCTTTAATCTGATCTATCTTTTCAAGTAATCCTTTACCCAAACCATTAATTTTTTTAAGATTGTCTGTCGAAAGTTCATAATCCGAACTAAGTTTCTTAAGTGCAGGTAGAACTTTTTTATATGAATTTCCTTTAAACTTTTCACCTTGAGCAAATTCATGATCCATAATTTCTGTAAAGATCTTAATTACACGGTTTTTCTTTTCAGAAGATACAACACCTTCTTTAAGATTAATATCTTCTCTAATTCTAAGATATCTTGGAAATCGTGGTTTACCTGAATCTGTTTTCCCCGAATATTCATATGTGATAATAGTCCCAACAGGATGAGTTGATTTATAACTTTCTCTAATACTGTCATCCATACCTGAAATACTAAACTCATGATTTTCATCAGGATCAATGATTGAATATGTATCATAATTAAGTAGTGGTTTACATATAAATCCACCAAGAACACCATCATACTTTCCATTTCCCATATGATAATCTACAATAACTGCTTCTGAATCAAATGATGGTTTATATTTCAACATAAAATTAGATCTTTTATCTTCATATTGAGATGATGGACATTTCATCATAATACCTTCTCCACCTTTTTCAAGAACTGTTTTATAGATCTTTTCCATTTGAGGAATAGATGTAATTACAATTTGTTTTGCGAAAACTACTATATCAGATCCATTATCTTTAACTACTTTCTCTAACTTTTTAATTCTCTCTCCAAAATCATTATCTTCTTCAGGCATATCATATACCATATATTTAATCTTTTTCCATTCATCATCTACTGGGACTTTTTTTCTAACTGTTCCCATATATTGAAAGAATTCACGTCCAGCAAACAGTTCACCATCCAGATCTACATTAGGCATAGCATCTTTGAACCATTCTGGAGCAATAAATTCTTTCTGATTTCTTGAAAGGAATATTCTTTTTTCTGGTATCCATCTAGCACGATATCCATCAAACTTTTCAGACAGTAACCATCCAATAGGAGGAACATTGTCTTTGAGTGCTTTAGGGGTCTTCATATCCTTTGTGTATTCTTTTGCGAGCATAAAGTCTACCATATTCAATAATTATATAGTCAAGTGTTTAAATATCTTTGATCTCAAATCAAATTTAATAAATTTGATTGATGTATTTAAAGAATTATAAATATACAATGGCAAATAATATGAACATCAACAATATTCCAGTCAATCCTAATAACATTATTATCAATAACAATATACCTATTAATAATCAACTAGTCCATATTCAAGGGCAATTAAATGATGTTTGTAATCTTCTTCAGATTATTGTAACAAATAATTATGCAGATAATATAAATATCAATAACATTCATAATATTCTTTACAATATTCAAAACATGCTTAACGGCCTTTACTATCATAACAATCAGTTCCATATTATTCAAAACATGATTAATAATCAAAACAATCTTATTAATCATATCATCAACAACAATATCAACTAACAATATTTAAAAAATAAACATATGTATAATATGTATTATGAAATATGATATTTTTTTCCCTTTATTTAGAAATATTGTTCGTCTTAGAAAATTATCTTTAGAAAGATATAATTGGAATATAGAAATGAAAGTATTAGAACTGAATTGTGAGATTGATACATTTATTAAATATATCAATAAGAAAAATAAGCGTGAAGAAATTATGAATAATCTCAAACAATCTCAAGATAATCTCAAATAATCTCAAAAAATTTGAGATAAAGATTGGTTGAATTCAAACACCCAAGTTCTAATCGCTTTAACAAGTGAAAAGAACTTACCCGCAATCAAAAGCAACCAATATGGCAGTTCTTCAACTGACATTCACGAATGTTCCCGCGGACATTCTGCTCACCATCGAGCCTGAGGATATCGAATACGGTCACGATATCGGTATCCTCACCCCTACTCGCCCGTTCGCACGCGGTAGTCATCCGTGGTCGTCTGTCATCGACGACTACACCCCTGTAGAAGTCCCCGAACCCCGTGTACCGACATGGGCTTCTCGGACGACTTCGAGGTCGGCTCAGGACCACCACGATCAGCAATACAAGAAACTCATGGACGACATTGATTTCTTGATCCTTCAGTCGTCTCAGGAGAATGATTCGCATGAGGAGATGATGGACGATCTCGTCGCTCTCTGGGAGGCAGATCTGGATGGGTCGATCTTCGATCCGTCTGAACCTTTCGGACACAAGGCTTGCCGTCGCGAGATCCTCCCATCTACCGCAACTGAGGTGGTCCGTGTTATCGCCGACAAGGGTAACTTTCTCTTGGGATCCATCGCTGGTCAGCCCCTGTCCGTATATATCCCAAAAGTGATCAGTCCCGACATGGAGATCGAAACGCAGACATTCTATCTCATGGACCTTCGGTTCACCCCGGGTGAACGGAATCCATGGCGCGTCACCAACATTCATCCGAAGCTCTATACGAAATGCATGCTCGAATCGGTTCTGGTTGTTGAAAGTCTTGGCGATGGACCATACGCGATACCGATGACTGACCGTACCACTCGTAAATTCAATCTCCCCATGGCGCCCGAACACATCGGCGCTATGATCGGGAAAGGTGGTTACAACATCGATTGTCTAAAGACAAACGCCCGATTTTGGGGTGCGGGTGACCGCGGTTCCTGGGGTGATCCTGATATCACTATTCTCCCCGACGGAGAAGGTTGTAAGGTCATCTTTCACGAGGGACACGCTGTTACTGGTGGTATACATGGTAGAATCTGGTGGCACCCGCTCGACGTTAAGTATGTCGTGCACCGTCTCCACTGCTAAATAAAATCAAAAAAACAAAAAACAATATAAAAATCAAAAAAACAAAAAACAATATAAAAATCAAAAAAACAAAAAACAATATAAAATCAAAAAACAAAAAACAATATAAAATCAAAAAGACAAAAAATTTTTTTATTTACCTTTATAATTGAAATATATTTTATCTTCCATTTTTTCTAATTTATTTTTAATATCTTTAATATTGTTATTCATATCATCTAATTTGTCATCAGAACGACTCATAAATATTTTCATATCATTAATATATTTATAATTCTCATCAACTTTTTTTTCTTGAGCATATACTTTGTTACTTAATATATCTAATTTTTCAGAATGTTTGCCTATTTGAAAGATTAGACCACCTATAGATAATACAGTTGCTGATATTGGAGCAATTGTATTAAAATTAATACTCATAAATTTAATAGTTAATATATATTAGAAAAAAATTATTTACTTTTAGATTTAGTTTTGGATTTTTTCTACATGTTTTTAATAATTCTCCATATATATTCTTTAAATGAGGATGAATAAATTCATCTATTTCATCAACTATTCCTTTACCTATTAAACTTAATTTAACAAAAATATCACCCATTAATTTATCATATAATTCTTGTGGATTAATATTTCCTTCTTTAATATAGTTTATATTTTCTAATGCTACAAATAATATGATAGTTAATATAAATAATCCTATTAATAATTTTTTCATAATATATATATAAATAATAAATTTGATTTAAAAATATTTTAATATATAAACTATAAATGATTATTCCTGTTAGATGTTTCACGTGCAATAAAGTCATATCTGATAAATGGGTTCCATTTGTTAATATTGTAAATGAAAAAAAAAAGAATAATTCAGAATTTATTAAAGATTTAGATATTGAGTATATAGATCTAAAAAATCCTAAAAAATCTATTGAAGGTGAAGCAATGGATGAATTAGAACTACATAGATATTGCTGTAGACGAATGTTTTTAGGAAATGTTCATTTAATTACATATATTTAAATATTATATATATATATTATGACAAATTCTCGGGATTTTTTAGTAGGTGATACCGGATTTAATGAAAAAATAAATAATCTTCAAAAAAATGATTTAGAAATGTTAAAACACAAATATTATTTAGATAGATTAAATAATGAAGATAAAGATACAGATGAATCTAATTTATTAAATTTATCAATGACAAAGATATATAATAATATGACTAATATTATTCCTAATTTATATAATGATTATTATAAGGAATATTTAGATATATCTATATCAGGTCATAAAAATGAAAATGAAAATTCAAAAATTAGAGGATCACTAATAAATACTTTTTTTAAAAGTGAAAATATTATATATGTAGGCATGTGGTTCATTATAATAGCATTATTATTATATATTTTAGATATATAGTTATTATATGATAGATATAAATATGAACATGATATTTATCATAATATTATTATGTTTTTTATCATATTTAGATTTAAAATATATATTGATATTTTTAATTGGATCATATATATTATATTATTATATGAATAATATTAATAATAATGGTATAAACATAAATTTAATTGATGAATCTAATAATGATAATAATCTAGATAATATATTATCAGAATTATCAAAATTTAAAAATATTAATATAAATGATTATAAGATTGGTTTACAATTTTGGATGAAATTTTATAATAATATTTCATATGTGAAAAATACAGATGATTATGAAAAATATCAATTATATTTAAATAAATCAATAGATCATTTTAATTATTTATATTTGGTAAATAATGATAAAAATTTAAAAAATATAATAAATGAATTAGATAAACATGGATTAAAATTATTAAAAAAAATATCTGTAAATTTAAATAAAAACTGGAAAGATAATCCTAATACAACTATGAAACAAATAATATTTAATGAACCATTGCCTCATAATATAAGTTTCAATCGATAAAATTAAATATCACAGATATTATGGACTATTGTATAAATCATGTAAGATTTAATATAAATACTATAAATGATAATAATTTTACTTTTTTAAATAATATTGACATAAAAGTATCGGACTATTATAATATCATAAACAGTTATGAAGAATTTAAAATAAAAAATTTATATAAATTTTTATATGATAGAATTTTATTATTAAATAAATACTATGATATAAAATTAATGAAAAAAATTCATATAAGTAAAAAAATATCATATGATACATTTAATGATTTATTATTAAATTATATAGATAATGATAAAATATTGTCTATCATTATAATTAATTCAATACAACAATATTATTATCCCTTAATTTAAAGATTTTTAAATATATTTTTGTCTGTATTATTTTTTCTATATAATACTAAATTAGATTTATCATTATATTTGTGTTCATATTTAGATATATTATTATTTAGATGAATAATAATAGGTAAATTTATATTATAAATATTATTATTATTATTACTTCGATATTCATCTATATCAATATTTCCACCAAATTTTTTTAAAACAAGTTTATTGTGTGCCATATTTATTTTACAATTATTATTTAAGATAATATTATTATATAAATTAATGGTATTTATTATTTCATAAATATTGTTATAATTATCATAAGCATATCTAGATGCACATTCTAATGAACAGAAATCACCCACAGTATAAAATCTATTATTATTATATCTAATAGGTAATCCAACTATATTATTATTAAATGAATGACAACAATTCCAACATAGTTCGCAATTATTTATATTTTTAGAAAAATTATTATCAATATCATTAATTGATAACATTACATCATTATTATTTTCTTCATATTTAAGTTTTATAATTAAATTATCAATATTTTCAGTATCTTCAGCAAAGACAGGATTATTATTTATTATAGTATTTTCTTTTGGTTTGCGACCTCTTTTTTTCTTTATATTTTGATCCATAATTATTAATATATTAATAATTATCTTTATATATTATTTATCGGAGTGCTACCAGATACATTAGATATGTTAGATGGTTTTTTTGGTGGAGGTGGAGGTGGAGTAGCTTTTTTTGGAGGTAGAGGAGATGGTTTTTTTGTTCCCACAGGTGATGATGGTTTAATAGGCGGTGTACTATGATAATCTTTATTTGAAACATTTAAATAATCATCTGATACAAAACTGAATATTTTTCTAACTACTAAATAATAAAATATAATACTGATATTAATAAATATAAATGTTTTTATAAATGTTTCATTAAATAATGATAATGAACTATTATTCATATAAAACATTATTTGTGTTATTAATTGGATTGTAGACATACGTAATAGATCATATATCATGTCTATAGCATTTGGATCAAGATCTAATTTAAAATTATAAAATGTATTCGCCATGTTATATTATATAATATAAAAAATAAGTTTAAAAATAAACTTTTTTATTTAATAATATTATATCATGACAATGGGAAGTATATCATTTCAATCAAATATATCAATGATATTAATTACACTTATAATTATTTTAGCGACTATATATTTTTATCTTGATACACGAAAAATGAAACTTCAAATAGAGAATCTTGAAAATAATAATAAAATGTTTATTAAAGAAGTTGAAAAATTAAATAAAGGACTTCATTCAATTATATCTTATACTAATTTAGAAGGATGTCCTGCTAATAATTCAGAAAAAGATAGTAATACCAAAAATAATGATAAAGATATTAAAGTTATTGAAAAAAAAAATGAAGAAGAAGTAATTAATGTAGATAATAAAGAAGGTAATGAAAATAGTATAGATATTACAGATAATTTTGAAGCAATAAATAATACAGATATTGTAGAAAATAATACAGATATACTAAAAAATAATACAGATATTGTAGAAAATAATACAGATATACTAAAAAATAATACAGATATACTAAAAAATAATATTATAGATGATAATAATAATATTTTAGATGATGTATTAAATGATGTATTAAATGATGAAATTGAATTAGATGATGAAATAGATGACTGTATTGTAGATGGAGATGGAGATGGAGATGAAGATGGAGATGGTAATGAAGATGAAGAAGATAAAGATATATTAGATTTAGATTTAGATATTAATTCTGAAGAAAGTATTGATATATTAGGAAATAATAGTTATTCAGATATGTCAGTAAAAGAATTAAAGAATAAATGTATTGAATTAGGATTAAAACATTCTGGTAATAAACATACTTTAGCTCAACGTATAATAGATAAATTAGGTAATTAATTATTTTCAGATACTTGTATCCCTTGATCAACCATCATTTCAATTGTAATACTGTATATTTTACCAGATAAATCATGGAATGTGGAACCATCTGATTGCAATAATTGTAATGTTAAATCTTGTTCTGTAACAGGATTTCTAATTATATGATGATTAATATGTGATACTGTATAATGTGATACATTTTCATTTGTATCAGATCCAGATATATTATTTAAAGGTATGCTGGCAAGAATATTAGAATTAGCAAAAAATTGTTGTAAATTACTATTCTTAATTATTAAATTAACAAATGGTGTATTAATAGATGATTTTGGTATTGTAGAGCTAATAAATACTATACTGTATATAGAATAAGGAAATCCTAATTCACTTTTAATTGCATCATTTTTTATAGTAATATCCCCAGAAGTACTATTATAATCAGTATTACTGTTATCTAATATTATTCTTTTTCTATTTTTAGTAACATTATGATGTGTATCATTAATAAAATTATGATGATCTTCAACATTTTTCATATGTTCTTTCATTCTGTTAACATGAACTTTATGTGATTCATGTAAATCCTTAATATTTTTAGAAATATCTTTAAGTTCTTGTATATTATTTTCTTTTAAAGAATTATTTGATTTTGTAGATTTAGGTTTTTCATATATCTGTTCGGATTTAAATATATTTTTTATAAAATAATAAATTAAACCTATAATAATAAATGATGATATTCCAATTAACACTTTTATGTTTGTGCTAAGTGTTGATAACATTTAATAAATTATAATAAAAAAAAAATATAATTTAATATATATAATGTCTCAGTGTAATTCAAATCCAAATAGTAACTCTAATAATGGTGAATTAAATACAGGTGTTCATGTTCCAAACAATGTATTCGATGATTGTCCGGCTTTAATGTCTGATGGACGATTTATTACAAGTTATTTACCTAATTGTGAAATGAATAATAAAGTGTCTAAATTATTTAGTGATAAACCATTAACTAGTTGGGAATATACTTATTATTTAAATAATCAAGGTGATAAAGCACAAAATTATTTTAATTCACAATATACTCAAAAATATGGTTGTTCAGGATATCCATATAAAATAGTTGAACCCGAATTAAAACAAGATTGTAATACTGATAATTGTGTTATAAAAACTGTTAATAAAGATGGCATGGCCTTATATTAATGTTTTGTATCTTCTTTTTTAAAAAAATAATATATACCAATACTTATTGTAAATAAAGCAAACATTTTTTTTAATAGATTGTGATTAATATGTATACTATATTCTGCTGATATACTTGCTGCTATAGTAAAAACAGCTGACATATATAATGCTGCAAATACATCAACATATCCTTTTTTATAAAATTTAAGAGCAGCAAATAAACCTATAGGTGGTAACAACATAAAAAGAGATGTTCCTATTCTTTTTTTTGTTGAACTTAATAGTCCAAACATCGCTAATAATGGGACAATTAATACTTCAGGTCCTGCACCTATTACACCAGTTAATAATCCTGTTATAACACTTATTATAGTTAAACCTAATAAGTAATACATATATAATTAATATATATATATATAAAATTTACATTTTCCATTTATTTTTACAGTCAAGACAAGTAAAGAATTGAGTCATAGGTTCATCAGCAGATCTAGTTTGTAATTCGTAATATGAACATTTTCTACTACCGCACTTGCGACATTTATATCTTTCAGTCATCGCTTCGGGTTTTATTTCATATTTCATTTTATCTCTTTTAATTTTAGCATCTATTATTTCTTTCCAATTTTCTGGATGTATTTCATATACAGATAATTTTGATATATCATCAGGTTTTATATCACCATTTTTAATCTTTTCTAATAGATAATTATTTTTAGTATATGAATCTTTATTTAAATTAATATATATAGATCTTATTTTTGATATATACAGATTATAAAATATTTTGTTACTCCATTTACAAGTTATATTATTTTCATTAGAATAATCAATTATAAAATTAAATATATTTTTCTCTATATTACGTGATAATGAATCATTATCTATGATGTAATTTAATTTATTAACACATTTATTTCTTATTTTATCGTTATTAGAGTCCATATTGATATTTTAATAATTAAATAATCAAATTTATAAATATTAATAATTATTATTGTCTTTTTGTAATTCGTTATCATTATCGCTATTATCACTTTCAATAATTTCAAAATCATTTTCTTCTTCTTCATCTTCATCATCATCGTAATCTGAATCTTCTTCTTCAGTATCAGGTTCAGAATCTTCTGAATCATCAGTTAGACAATTATCTATTCCTTCATGAACAATACTATGATATAAACCATATGCTGATATATCAAAATTAGTTACTCTATTTTTATCATCAAATGCAATCAAAAATATATCTCCATATAATAATATAATTGATGAATCTTCATCAATAAATTTGGACGAACCATTTGGAATTAATTCATGTTTATTAATATGTTCTTCTTCACCATCATACCAACCATAACATCTGATAGTTTTTTTATCATTAATCCATGTATATAAATGACGAATATTATTTAATCCACGATTATTTGAATTTTTATTTAATGTATTAACTATACTTTTGTTCTCAATATTTAAATCAAGATCATTCATAGTGGAGTCAATATTAATTCTAACAATTGTCCTCATTTTATTTTAAATATACAATTTTTTTTTAAATAATTAAAAAAAATATAATATAAATAATAAATGTTTAGTAATAAAAAAAATCCTGAATATGACTATAAAAAAGAAAAATCATTTGAAGAAAGATTAAGTGAATCAACTAAAATTATTGAAAAACACCCTGATAAAACACCTATAATTGTTTCAAAATCTAATAAATGTGATTTGAATAATATCGATAAAAATAAATATTTAGTTTCTAATGATATGACTCTTACTCAATTTATATATACTATCAGAAAAAGAATTAATTTAGATTCATCACAAGCATTGTTTTTTTTTGTTAATCATATAGTACCTAATAACAGTGATATTATTGGTGAACTATATAAATTACATAAAGATAGTGATGGTTTCTTATATATAACATATTCTGCCGAAAATACTTTTGGTTAATGTATAATTATTATTTTTGTTCTAAAATAAATGATGATTTTTATGATCATAAATTAGATATTAATAAATTATCATATTTAATCAATAAATATGATTTAAAATATGAAGGGTCTGTTAAAGAATATTGGATTAATAATATTAGAATTATATCTAATAATGATTTAATATTTAACAGAATCATTGATAAAGATATTCATTTTACTGATAATTATTTAATACAAAAATATGAAATATATGATTGTGATAAATTTAATTTTTCTGAAACACACTTAGAAGAAGAATATATATTATATGAAAATATTATTGATGATATTAAAATAATTGTAAAAAAATATGATAATTTTATTACATTAATGTATCAATCTCAAAATAATATTGAAAATAATTTTTTATATTATATATAATATATGAATTCTATTCTAATAGTTGTAATCGCGTTTTTTATATTATTTATACTTCAAAATATTATTAATAATAGAATGGGTATTAATGATATATTAAGTAAAAATATTCTAACTAATCTTACTAAAAATAAAGAAAAAATACAAACAAAAAAAAATGAAGTAAGAAAAACTATTAAAGAAAAATCGAAGGTTAAAGTTGATTATAAAGATCCATTTTATAAGTTCCCTGATCCTATGTTATCTAATATAAGTCATCCATTATCATCTGGATATAAACCAATGTATGATCAATTAAATGAAGGTCCCGAAGATGTTTCCTCACTTGATATAGTTCGCAAAAGTAATTTAGATATTTATGTCAGAAATCCTCAAGTATTTAATCCAGGTTATATAAAGAAAGATACCATGGATGCTCATCCTGGTAATCATACACTTCAAGGTTTAGCTAAAAAATATGACGGTAAAGAAAAAACTATTGAAATGACAAGTGATGAATATTTAACTAAATATCCTGCATTTGCTGATAGTAATATACAAAATGAATTAACTAATGTTGGATATTTCTTTGATAATGATAACAATAATAAATATATTGATCACCAACAAAAGATATTACCTAGTAATTGTAGTGTTAATGGTGATAAAATGTCTTGTGAATTAAATGGTGCTCAACATGTTATCCCAGATAAATTAATGAAAAATGATAGTGCTGTATTAAATAGTATAGGTGTTATGGTTGATGACAGAGATTTAATAAAATCTACTGACGGATATGGTATAGGTTTAGTCGGAGGTAATAATTATAAAATATGGAATTATCCTGAAGAATCAGGATTAAATGGTGGTCGTGAATTTGGTGATGTATATGCTAGTGGTCCTATGGGGTCAAATGAAACATATATGAATGTAACTAATAATCTTAATTGTAAATCATGTGCTATATAATCATATTTAAAAATTAATCTATTATCTTTTTATGAAATTATTTAAACTAGACTGTTCTTGTGAATTAATATTATCATCTACTAATAATTATGATAATATTTGTATTGATGATAAATTATTACAATTATTATATTTAACTAAATCTCATATTGATGTTATATCTCAAGATAAATGGGAGAAATTCAAAAAATTACACAATAAATATGAATATATTTATACATCATCTAATAAATCTAGGAATATATCTAATGTTAATCCTATTTCCAGATCATATTTTAAATTACATGAAATTATTCATGATTTTGATATAAAAAATTTCAATTTAGCATCTTGTATAGCAGAAGGCCCTGGAGGATTTATAAATTGTTTACTTGATAATAAAATTACAGACATATATGGTATTACATTACTAACTAATGATCGTAGAATCCCTTATTGGAATAATGGATTGATAAAAAATAATAAAGTCCATATCAATACCGAACAAAATACTGGAAATATTTATGTTAAAGATAATGCTATTAATTTTATAAATATAATTAAATCAAAAGGTATGAGTCAATTTGTTACATCTGATGGTGGTTTTGATTACTCTGAAGATTTTAATAAACAAGAATTATCATCATATAAATTATTATTTTCTGAAATATTTATTGCGTTGAATATTCAATCTGAAGGAGGAACATTTATTATTAAAGTATTCGATTTATTTTATCATAAAACAGTCCAATTAATATATTTTTTATTTCTATCATATTCAGAAGTTTATATTTATAAACCTACAGTTAGTCGTTTATCTAATTCTGAAAAATATATTGTTTGTAAAGGATTTAAACCTTTTAATAAAGAAATTATAGATCTTCTTGACAAATATTATGATAATGTTAACAATTTACATATAAATATTCCCCAAGAATTTATAGATAAAATTAAAGAATATAATAATCTTTTCGTAAATAATCAGATTAATTATATAAAAAATATATTGAAATTTAATGTAAAAAATATTAATGAACGTATTAAAGAACAAGTAAAAAATTCATATGATTGGTGTGTTAAATATAATATTCCTATTAATCGTGATTGTATTTATTTAAGATAAATTAATTTCCTTAACAATTTCTAGAATGATTCCTTGACATGTAACAAATGGTTCAGGATTTTTCTTAAATGATAGCGAATAATGACATGCTACTTGATTCACATTACCATCTACCTTTATTAGATAATTATTCAATCCATGTTCTTTCGTTCGTGAATCATAATAAGCATATTGTCCGGTTAGTGGTGGATATGAAATATTATATCCGTTTGATTTAATTTGTGGCATTTTTTTTATAGTTGTTGAATAATTTAATCAAATTTTTTTAAACACTAAATAATCATTTAATCCACTTAATAATTTTAAGTGATCATTTTTAAACATTTTTTGTAAATTAGGATAAAATTTCTTTTGTGAATCTAAATATTTTGGTGAATTTGATAGACTTTCTAAAATACTATCAAATCCTTCTTGACCTGATTTAATTATTTTTGAATATTTTTCTGATACAGATGGTTTAGCAAGTTCTAAACCAATTTTACGCATTTCATCAATTACAAAATCTGTATTCACTAAATATTCAGGTATTTCTTGACCTATTGAATCCATAAATACATTAATATTGTTTCCAAACATATTTGTATCATTTTCAGGTCTATAGTTAAAATCTGGAATATTATAATCTTTTTGTATACTATATATTTTTTCACCTAAATCATTTATATATTCTATGCGACCACCTGGCACATTATTTAGTAATTCATATAGTCGTTGTCCATTATAAAATGTTGCAATAAAATATCCACCATGATTTAGATTTTCATGTATATTTTTTAGATATCCATCAAATGATTCTCTGCTCTCAAGATAATAATGAAATGAGAATTGACTACTAATCACATCAAATCCTTTTTTAGCAAGACCTTTGTATTCTTTATAAAATTTCTTATATGGAACTTTAACAGATTTAATCGTCCCATAAAGAATATCTAACATAATTTTAGTGTGTTTATTCCCCATATCACATACATTTGATTTAATATTTAAACTAGTATCACCTTGTAAGAATACAGATTTAGGTTTCTTACTTTTAAGATACATTCTTTTAGATGCTTCATTAACATTAGCTATATCTATTCCCATTAAGAATGTTATTCTACAATCATCATCAAGATATTTATTTATATCTCCACCACGACCGATTGATGTATCTAGTAACTGGATATTTTTTCCTAGTGATTCACATACTGCTCTAATAAGATTTGATTTAATATAATTATGATATTCACGAAGTGCACCTGATTCACTTTCGACATCACCAACATAATATAAATCATCTAGAACTACTTCTTTTTTATCATATACATGTGGTTCTAATCCTTTAATTACATTTTCAGATACAGGTTTAGATATTGTTTCCCAAACATTATTAGCAATTGTAAAGAATTGTGGGATAGATTTATCATATCTGACACGTAAAGGTTCCCATATCATATCATTATCACCATATGGATTATATCGCATTTCAACAATATCTCCATCTTTAATTTCTGATTCATCTTCACATACAATTTTACCATTATGTAGTAATAGATTTGTAGCATTAATCATTATACTTGTATCGGGTGGATCAAATATAATCTCTTTTGTAAACTTTTTGCGTTCATTTTTTAAAATCATCATACTATAATCAAGTGTATCATCTTTTCTTTGGTCGTATCCTACCATTAGATTTGCTTTTTTATATTTATATAATATCTTTTCACCATCTATATCTTTAATCACAGGATAAATTTTATCTTTACTCATTTTAGGATCTTTCTCAAATGATATTTTAAAATCAATAGTGTTTTCTTCAGGTGGTTTCCATTTAAAATTATATTCCCATGTACCACCTATATTTACTACATCTTTTCCAGATTTATCACCTTTTACTTTTGTATATATCGGCATAAGAATTAAACCATCTGTTCTATATTCATAACTTTCAGATGAATCTAATATTTTTCTACATTTCTCAAATATTAATCCATTATCTGTATCTTTTGATAAGGCACCATATTCATAATGTTTTACCCCTATTTGTATACTATCTTCCTCAATTACAATAGATTTCATTTTTAATTCAAAATCTTTTAATAATTTTGATCTTGTCATTATTCTATCATCATCGGATAACCAAATATGATTAAATGCTGGTTTAGAACCAGGATTTTGTCCATTATGATATATATCAAATATCATATATAATTTCATATCTTGTTTATCTTTATTTTTAGTAATATATTCACCATCAAATAACCATTCGCCATTTATATCAGGAAATTTCATACCTGAATAAATCACAATTAATTGTTTTGATTTCGTTGTGATAAGATATCCACGATTATCTGTTATAAAGAGTTGAGCACGATAACCATCTGCTTTTTCTGTAACAGCATATCCATGAATAATATTTATAGGTGATTCATAATCTAAATGTTGATGGTTAAGTGTTATAGGTTGTGGTCCTAGTAATTTTATTTTTTGATCTTTAAGATCACCACTTGGATTAAATCTTTGTTTAGTTAAAGAACAATATTTAGATAATATATTATTCTGTTCAGATAATGCTATTAAATGACTATGATTATTTATAATACTATAACATTTATGGATATGATTATTTAAAATATCAGTAAGCAACGGTGCTAAAATATTTGATTTATGTTTATCTAAAGAATCTACTGATTTATCAGATTCATTTGAGAAACTCGGAATACTAACTTTTTCTGATTTAGGAACATATCCGCTAGATGAAGATGATGATTTTGGTTTAGATTTTTTCTTTGCCCATTCTGGCAGTTTACCACCACCAGACATTTCTTGAGTAAATACTCCTAATATTAATTCATCCATATCAAAATATTCACTATAAATTAAATATAATGGGACCCATATATCAATATCCATCATAGGTTTTAATTTTTTCATTATGGCATTATATTGAGTTTTTTTAAGAGGTTGTATTTCAACTAATTTTTCCATATCATCAAGAGATGTATCCGGGAATAATTTACGTAATTTTTCATATAATTCTTCTTTTTCAGAATTACTATCATTAGATTGCAATCTAACATGTGTGCCTCTACCATCATGATTATCATCAAAATCTATAATAATAAATTGTTTACTAAAATCTATTTCTATATCTGATTTAAATTCTGTTGTAACCTTTACATTTTTACCTAGTAAAGCACCTCTTAAACTCCCTTCTTGTTTTGGAACATCTACTATTACAGATTCAGTAAATTTAAAATCTTCTGAACCTGGTTCATATCCTGGTTTCCAAACAGATTCATGTTTTATTGATAATGGATCATATATATGTTCAATTGATTTTTTCACTGGATGTTTTATATCTCTTTCTAATTTATTATAATAATCTAATATACGTGAATAACCCTTTGTTTCTACACGCATGGGTTTATACATTGTTACTATTCTATCTTCATGACCTATAAACTCTATTTCTAATTCATAAGTTTCAGGATTATTTAATATGTTTGCTTCTTTAAATGTGTTTGCTAATTTATATCCTTTTATTTTATGATCATAACTAGTTGATTTAACTGCTGTCAAATCAATACGAAATAAAGTATCTGTAGTCTCAAACGAATATCTCTTTTTAAATCTGTAATGTTTCTGTTTAGTATCATGAACACCATTATATTTTAGAATTTGATCTTTTTTATAATGAAGGTTTTCTTCCACTTTAAGATTCATACGTAAATTATAATCTGTGTCTTTAATTTTAGAATTAGATATTTTATTATAATTTGTTTTTTTAACAAATTCTATATTATCTATATCATTAAGTGAATTTGTAACACAATATTGTTTAATAGAATCAATATCTTTAATTGTACAACGGACAGGTGAAATACCTTTGTCTTGTTTACATTTAATATCAAGATTTGTTGACTCGCCTAAGAAATAATATTCTTGTTTTAATTTATCTAATAGTCTCATGAATATAGATTTATCTAATGGATTATTACGTTCAGAATCACCAAATATTAATTCTAATTCTACATTTTCTTCCAATATAGCAATTGAAAATAGATCAAGGATATCTTTATTTTTTTTTAAGATGTCCATATATAATATATATTTATAATAAAATTTTAAATAATCAAATTTATTAAATTATTTTTTTTAATTTATTTTACTTTTTCCTTTTCTTTGTTTTTTCTTGTTTTTCCTTGATTTTTTCCTTGCTCCAGATGAAGGAGGTTGTAGACGGTTTAATCTAGTCACCGTTATTTTATCATTAATTATTTTATCTACTCTTCCTCTTACCATTCTTTCATTTTTAACAGTTCTTGGATAAATAGAACGAAAATTATTTATAATTTGTCTTTTATTTTCAATAATCTTTACAGTGTTTGGATTTTTACCTTTATTAGATGGATCTGAAACCCAACTTTCTATCAAATAAAAAATTTCATTCATTAATAATTTATTTTCAGACTTTATTTTTTCTTTTAATTCTTTTAAATCTTCTTTTGATCTTTGGGTTGATCTTTGAGTTGAACTTCTAACTGAACTAGATTTATGAGGACGACTCGATGTTATAGGTCTTTGTAATGCTCTCTGCATTTGTTCAACATTTCTATTTAATTTACGCATACTTTGATTCACTCTAGCAAGTTCTAGTTGTTCAGGTGATAATGATTGTTTTGCCATATCGATCATCGATTCATATAGTTCTAATGAAAATTCTTCCATTGCTTTGTCAGATTGAATAATTGCTTCCTTTAATCCTGAATCAACACCAATTATTCCCATATTATCATCAATTAATTTATCTATTTCTTTTTTTTGAGACATTTTTCTTTTAGATCCACGTTTATTTCCCATATTTATATATATATTATATTAGATTTTATTTACATTTTATTTAAATTAATCTCATCATATAATTCTTTTTTTGTTTTCTTTTTACCATTATCTTTAATTAAACTTACATTTAATTCATTGGCGATATTTGTTAAATCGTCTGCTTTATAATTAGAAATCGCTTTAAGATATGTATTATAAACAAAGTTGTCTTTCATATCAATTTCAATTACAGAACTCAAATCACCAATATCAGAATAGGTGGATGAATCTTCGGCTGATTCATGTAATACCCATTTCTTATCTGAACAAGAGATATATAATTTATCATAATCTTTTAATCCTGTTTTATATAATTTCCCAGTGGATTCATTCATTATGATTAAATTTACTTTAAAATATTCATTATAGAATAAGATAGAAGATAATACATTTTTATTTCCTTGAAGATTTCTACATAATTTCTGTTTAGATAAAACTTTTTTATTAAAATTATAGGTTTCATAATTAGAGTCAACTATATTGCATAATTCTAAAAGATGTTGCTTTACATAATCTTCTTTTTCTTGATCATTTAATATTTGGTATGGTACATCTTTTTGTGATAATAGAGATTCATAAATAGACTTATATTGTTTAACTTTTATTTCTTCATCTTTTTTATAAGTGTCTTGTGTATATTTATTAACACTAATTTTCTTAGAATAATCATTAGTAGAATTTCGAATATTCTCAAAAATTTTGTCCATTTATATTATAATATTAAATATCTTTAAGTCAAATTTAAATTAAATTGCTTTGAATGTTTAATTATTTCTTGTTGAGTATCTGTAAATTCAGATAATAATATATTATTTACATATTTTTTTATTTTTTTTTTATTTATAAAATTATCAGACATAAGTTTATTTCGTAAATCTATATAATTACTATCATCTGTAATATTATTTATACTATAATTTATGATAATATAAATATTATCTATATTTTCTTGAGATAAACAACTTATATTTATAAAAAAACCATTATTATTTAATGTATATTTAATATTTTTATATTTAATATATCTTATTATATCATTATGATTATTAACATTATTTATATTATTATATATAAATAATATCTTTTCTTTATTCATATATAATTTATATCATATTTATTTAGATTATTTTACATACCGTTTGAATTTTATCATTTCTAAATTTAATTCTAAATCCTAATATTTCAACTTTTAACATCTGTCCTACATTTATATCATTCAGATTATAAGAATTAATTTCATCATTTGGAATCATTACTAATAATGGACTGTTATCAAATGAATTATCTGATTTATTATATTTATCATCTATATTAATATATCCTATAATTCCCATCTTATTTATATTATGGACTTTTACGTTTAATTGTTCACCTTTTGTAGGTGATATTACATCACAAGAATATTTTACATTATATTTTACTACATTTTTGTTTTCATGAGTCTCTATCTTACCTAATGATTTATTTAAAATATTTATAGAGTTTTTTAAGATTATACAATCATCTTTACAATATCCTTCATATAATGATTTAAGTTTGTTTAATATAATATTATTTATATCCTTATTTAAATCAGTTGGATATAATGAAATGTTATCACTAAATATTTGATTACAAATATTCATTTTATATATAATATATATTTAATAATCAAATTTATTTATTTAAATAACTTAATTCATTACTTACTACATAAATTTTATTATCGTCATTAAGTAAATCTTTTATTCTAAATATTAAATGAAATATATCATATTTATCTTGAATTGTAAGATTAATTCCTTTAATTGTTTTTGATTTAAATAATGTTACATCTTCTTTTAGTTCCTTAAACCTGTCAAGATTTAATTTTATAAATCTATTAAATACAGATATAGAATCACCACTATTTTTACCTACTGTTATACCACTCTTTTCATCAAATATTTTATAAGTTTTAATATATTTTTCATCTTTTTTATATACATATGGTTCAATATATACATTATTTCTTCTACTTTTAAATAGTGTTTTTAATTCAGTTATAGAATCAGATAGATCTTTATCTGGTATATTATTACCATTTTTGTCAAAATATATTAATTCGCTATTATCATTTATTAATATAAATCCTTCTGGATCTTTATCATAATTAAATAATACTGGTTTAGGAACACTATCATCTGAATATTGATATAGATTATTTTTAAAATAATCATAAATAAAATAATTTATTTCATCATCTATAAGTGATAATTTATCATTATCAGGTTTTTTAATTTTGTTTAATTTTTCATTTATTATTTTAATAAGTAATTCTTTTTTCTGGATGTATGATAATTTATCTAAACACAAATTAAATATTGCTTGTTTATATTCTACCTTAACTAAATCAAATAATTTAAAAAATTTATTATTTAATAATACTTTATATGAAGAATCTATATTTTTTATTATAGTATTTACATCTTGTTTTTCTATTATTTTTTTATCTTTCAGTGGATCAATTTGTTCTTTAATATTATCTGATATTATATCTATATTAATTTTATTACTAATATTTACAGAATTTCTATAAAAATATGGAGCAAATTCATCATTATTATATTTGGGTTGATATATATATACTTCATTTTTACATATAATACATCCAGGATTATTTGTTTCATCATAAATAATCTGTTTAAAATTAATTATATTTTTAAGAATATTATATATAATCTTATTATTTATATCTTTTTTATATTGAATATATTCTACAATTTCTTCTAAATTATAATATTTATTTTTAGAATATAATTCATTTAAATATACTAATATATTTCTTTCTAAATCTTTAAAATAATTAAAATTAATTGTATCATCATTCACTTTGTTTAAAATATTTAAATCATATGGTGATTTATTTAATATTTTAGTTTTTATCACAACACCTTTATTTTTTTGTTTTACTTCTACATGTACTTTATTTTTTTTTTCATCTATACCTTTTACTATACCTCTTCTTAATCTTTCATTTTTTGTAAATGAAACTATCATATTTTTTTTATATTCATTTAAATCTGTAGGATCAACTATTTCTTTTAACGTATCTAATTCATGTCTATTTACATTTTCAGAATAATCACATTCAGATTGATATGAACATATTTTTGAATATGGTTTATCTGATATTGATTTTTTAAATTTACTTATACCATTTTTAGATACTTTAACATCCATTTTTAAATTTTTATTTAAGATAACATTAGTCCCCTTAAATAAATAACAATCAATCGCATTTTTTTTTAATATTGTTTCTATTTTTCCTATCTCAACTGATTTTCTTTCACCTAAACGATAACTATAATGATCAATAGTTTCTTTTCCATCAAATGTCGCAGTATGTAAAAATACAGTTACATTTCTATTTTCTTCTGGTAGATTTATATGAGAACAATAACGAATACCACGGCCAATTATTTGTTCTAATTTACTCAAATGCCACCATGGATCTAATACATGAATCTGCCGAATATTTTTAAAATCCATTCCTTCACCTGTTATAGATGATCCTATTATTACTTTAATTATATCACCATCTTTGTTTTCTGCTGATGTCACTACTTTTATTTCTTCATCATTATTATCTGATACTTTATCATTTTTACTTAATATTATATATGTTCCTTTATTATCACCTCTATCAGATATATTTAATAGATTTTTATTACCATATTTATTAAATCCTAAATGTTCTAATGCTAATCCCATTGGTATAGCACCACCCCAAATATATTCAGAATAAATAAATATTATACCTTCAGATTCTTCTATATTATCTATGATATTTTTTATCTTTATTGAATAATTATTAAGATTTTTATAATCTAATATATGTGGAACATCTTTTTTATATGTAAATTTATGTTTGCTTTCATTAAATACTGATTTAAAACCTTCTTCACCATATGTATTTTTCTTAGATGGATAATAAATATTACATATTTGCTTTAAATTAGAATCTTGTATACTTAGTTTTTTATCTTTATCTAATTGTTTTAATAATACTTCATATGCTGTTTTTTGATCACCTTCTAATATATTATCATATGTATTCAAAAATTTCATTTTTTCAACAATTCTATCTCCAAATAAATTTCTTTTAGGACATTTTCTTGGCTTTAATGCTAATGTGTCTTTATAATCTGTGGGATATATTCTTAAAGGAAAATTTACAGGATTCTCACCACGTAAATACGAAACATAACCTCTAAATTTTTTTTCTAATATCTGTAATCCATCTTCATTTATTTTTTCGTCTTTTATATATTGTTTATAATCTATTGTGGGACGATTATCATTTAATAATAATATATTTAATAAATTAAATATTTCATCTGACATATTATACATGGGTGTAGCTGTTAAAAGAACTAATCTTAAATTATCAGCATATTTTACAATTTTTAAAAGATTTTTTAATGCTTTTGTCTGTTCATCATTTTCTTCTTTACTGCTTGATCCATCATCTCTTAAATTATGATATTCATCCACTATTAATAATCTATTCGAAAAATGATGTTTTATAATATTTTTTTCTTCATCTTCATCCTTACATTTTTTAGTCATTTTATTAATGGAATTTGAAAATTCACGATATGCATAAAATTCATAAAATCTTCTAATAAGTTTATTTACATCTCTTTTTATAGATTTATCATCTCTTTTTTCGAATCCTTTTGTTTCATTAATTAAATCAAGAAATTCATGTCCTGAACATTGATTATCACCCATTTTAGGATCAAATATTGTTCTTTTCCATCCTTCACCTAATCCACCTTTTCTTAATACAATTATTCTATTATTTTCTTTAGCATATATATCTCTAAATGATTCACTTATCTTTACAGCGGTACATGTCTTACCAACACCAACTCCATGAAATATTAATAAACTTTTATATGGTGTATTTTTATTCATAAAATTATATAATAATCTTTGGTGATTTCCTAATTCAAAATTATTTTTTCCACATGTAGTTTGTTCATTATAATATAGTTTATTTGCATTAAATTCTAATTTCTTAGATATATCCATATTAAATTCACTATTATTATATTCCGGATATGGTTGATATTCTCTTAGATGTAAATCTTTTAATCTTTCTGTATCTAGATCTTTATCATCTAATACATTTCTAATATTCTCTATTTCTATTTTTAATTTATCTTTTTCAACCGGATCTTTTATATTATTCATATTTGATTCATATTCTATATATTTATTATATAAATCATCTATTGACATATTATAATAATCATCCATATTTATATATATATAATATAATCATATTATAATTTTATCATAATAATCACTATCTAAAAATTTAAATATATTATTTAATATATTAATTTTATAATCACTATAATCTCTAACATAATTTTTAAAATTATCTTTGTTTATCCATTGTATAGATTTTACTTCATGTAATTGTTCATTATTTTTTTTATCTATTTTTAAATTTATATCTTTTTTTAAATATGACAAATAATAAATATTTTTATATTTAATATTATTTGATCCTATATATTCTTCTTCGAATGGGATAATATTTTCATATATATCATAATATCCTTCTGTAATATTTGTTTCTTCCATAAATTCACGGATAGCACATTCTTTATTTGATTCATTTTGATTTCTTCTTCCTTTAGGTATTTCCCATTCATTGTATTCATATTCCTTAGATGAATTATTTATACAATTTTTTAAATTACTTTTTATCATATCATATTTTAGTTTACTTTTATCATATTCTCTTGAATTATATTCAGAATACCATATATCATCCCATAGTTCCTTAAATGATAATTTAATAATTTTTCCTTTTTCTGGTAAAGACATTCTATCAATTAATAATTGGATATAATTAAGATTATCAGTTGTATATTTACCACGAATAAATTCTATATATGATATAGAATCATGTTTTTCTATCATAACTATTTCTTTTTTATCATTAAATAATATAATACCATAACTTAATCTTGGAGATCTACAATTCTTTAATTTATGACCTAGATTACCACAATTCCGACATCTAACAGAATCCATAACTGTATTATAGATATGTATTTAAATATAAATTTGATTTAAAGATTATACTATTTTATATACAAATGGATTCTAAAGCACTTACAAAAACCAGTTTCTGTGATAAACAAGTAGATAATGTTACTAATAATGATGTTAAAAAACACATTTTAGATAATCTTTGTAACAGAACTGGTATTACATATAAATATCGTTATGCAAAAATGTATAATCCTCAATTCCAAAAGAATTTTAATAATCCCCATTTACTTTGTTTGAAAACTATTGGATCACCATATCTTCTTTATTGTACTCAAATTAATGATGTAAATTATTGTTTCTTAATTGATAAAAAAATTAAAGATGGATATTCTTATCCTAAAATCTTTCTTGTTCATTACAGATTCAATGACGAAATCTTTAATGGAACATTATTCGAAACAGAACTTTTAAAAGATAATGATAGTAAATGGTCTCTATTAATTTCAGATATTTATTCACATTATGGTTCTAATGTATTTACTAAACAAATCACTGAAAGAATGGAATTAGTTAATGATATATTTATGAATAATTATATTGATGATACATTCTGTGATATTTGTCCGGTTATGATTAAAAAATATTTTGATTATTCAGATATAGATTATATTATGAATGAATTTATTCCCAAATTAAATTATCGTGTTCGTGGATTATATTTTATCCCACTTAAAAGTGCATATATGAAAGTATTATATTTCTTTAATGATCATGAATATAAAAATATTAATTATCGTAAATCTACAAATATATCATTTAGAGTCGTTAAATCACTCAAACCTGATATTTATGAATTATATTTACAAAATGAAAAAAGAGATTCTATGATTAAACACAGTTATGCTTCTATACCTAATATAAAAACATCACGTTGGTTAAAAGATTTAACTGATACAAAAAAAGATGTTAATGTTGAATGTTATTTAAATAAAGAATTTAATAAATGGGTTCCTACTAAAGAAGCTGATATTATTGATTGTATTAGTGAAATTAATTAATAATATTCATTTCTAATATTATTAAACAAATTATATGATATATTTGCTCTATTTAAATTATGTTCTTTTCTTGATAAATATTTTTTTTCATTGTATCCAAAATAATAATCTTCAATATAATCAATATAAAATCTTATACTTAATTCTAAACAAATAATCAATGTTGAATTAATACACATTTTTTTAAATATTTCATATTCCATATTTAAATCATTATTATAATATCCATTAATAAAATTAATATGTAATTCTTTATTATATTTTATACTATCATCTTCTAAATTTGTAAATAGTGATCTACATAAATCACCTATATCTATATATATACTACCTATCATAATTGTATCATAATCTATCATAATATATTCACCATCATTATATAATATATTTTCTATACGAGTATCACCATGAATTAATTGTTTATCATTAAATAAATTATAATATTTATCATTATAAAAATTAATCATATCTAATACATTACTTTTTATATTATAATCATATTCATTTAATATATTCTTTATTTTATTTATATAATTATCAGTATTATGAAAATCTTTTATATAATGTTTTGGAATATAATCACAATTATTTAAAATTTTATGATATTTATATAAATATTCACCTAATTTATAAATCTCTAAATTATTTAGATTAGTTTTATCTATATCATTGCCTTCTATATAATTATATATTCTATAAATATTATTTTCATATTTAATATAATAATTATCATTATTATTTAATAATATGGGTGTAATAATATAATTGTTTAAATATTCAGTTATATTTATCATATCAATAATAACATTTTCATTAAAAATATCACTATTTATTTTTTGTAATATATATTTTTTATCATTTATAATCAATTTATATGTTTGATTAATAGAACCTTTTGTTAATTTAATTATAGATAAATTGTCTATTTTATCGAAATAAACAGAAATAATATGAAAAATATCTTTCATAATAAAAAAAATATATTAAATTAGAATAAATTACACATCATTAACCATAAATCAATGTATTACCGTCAGGACCATAACCAAGAAATACTGGTTCTTGAAATTCTTCATCAGATGAATACATAATTGTTTCAAATACATCTTTATCTGAATCTTCTTTAATATTATCAGGTGTTTTAGGTGATGTATGAATATCAGATTCTTCTACTTTAATCTTATTAACTTTTTTCTTTTTATCTTTTTTAACCTTTTCTTTTTTAACAGGTGTTCTAGGTTCGGGTGTATGAATATCAACATCAGGTAGATCTTCTTCAGGGAATACTAATTTAGTTGGCTTTAATACTGGTTTACTAGAAATCCATCCTGATTTCTTATCAATAGATGAATTATAAATATCATCTAGTAGTTCAAACATGCGTTCAAGTTTACCATCAATCTTTTCATCATTATGATCATAACTGAAATATCTTAAATCACCGCGGTGACATACTATAGTTGATAGTTCTTCATAAACACGATTTGAGAATTCTAGTGTTTGGCGATTAATACGATCAGACATTTTATCCATATTATGTAATTAATTATTAAATTACTTTTAAATCAAATTTATCGACCTGTGCTCCCAAATCCACCTGAACCTCTTCGTGTGTTAGATAAATCATCTACTAAAATATATTCAAATGGTGATAGATCACCGGCACAAATCTGAAATAATCTGTCACCTTGTTTGATTTCATATGGAACATTCTTAATATTATCTACACATGCAATAATATCACCACGATATCCTGAATCAATAATCCCAACAGAATTAGATAATCTTAAAGGCGTTTTAATAATAGATGATCGTGGATAAAGATAATACGATAAATTACTATCTCCCTCAATCGCTTCACATTTAATTTGTAAATTAATTTTGATTGTTTCGCCTGGCTGTATAGTTATAGTTTCAGGACAGAATAAATCCAATCCACTGTCACCAGGATTATAAAACTGATGATCTGAATATAAAGTCGTTAGTACTGGATTTTCTGTTTTAATAAGCAATTTCATTTTCTATTTTATATCAATAATTCTTTATATAATTATTTACACTTTCAGTCATATTTAATTTGATTATCAAATTTAAAATATAAACATCATATGGTAAACAGATAAAGAATTAATTTATATTTTTTTGTATTCTTCCCCTCATCCGCCTTTTTGAGACATCGGTGGTCATCCACCTTTTTGTTGAGATCATCCACCCGATTGCGGTTTAACTGCCATGCCTCATCCACCCGATTGCGGTTTAACTGCCATGCCTCATCCACCCGATTGCGATCTTAAAAAATTAACTGAATGTTTTATGCCATGTTTTTCCATTAATCCGATTATTTCTTCAGTTACATCATCAGTATCGT
>Ga0209504_1000540_pt1 | contig 33142 bp, 31 predicted proteins | sample COGITO_mtgs_1005_FD_184791 | JGI IMG/M metagenome (GOLD analysis project Ga0209504, IMG submission 184791) | Pelagic marine microbial communities from North Sea - COGITO_mtgs_100511 (SPAdes) (version 2) | ecosystem: Environmental > Aquatic > Marine > Epipelagic ...
TGTTTTTGTGTTGCTTCAAAGTCAATTTCAAGAGAGCTGGATTTTGACTCTTTAAACCATGTAAATACTGCCGGCATTACACCTTCCCATTTGATACTCATTCTTGTTGTTTTATTGGTATAAACTTGTGTCCTATTTCTTAATTTAATTTCTTTTCAAATAAGAAATTTTTCAATATTTCTAAACTTTCTTTTGGATTTTCTTCCATAGGTACATGACCTGAATTTTCTAAAATTTCTAATCTAGAATTAACTAAAATACGATCCATACGGATACCATTGTCTAAAGGAATCCATAAATCTTTTGCTCCCCAAATTAATAAGGTAGGTGTTTGAATACTTTTTAGCTTGTTTATGTTAGCTGCTGCATCTAGTTTGAAATCTTTTTTTGCTCTGTCTACAAACGCTTTTCTGTTACCTACTCTTAGAGCCATTTTATGATAGCGAGTAACCAACTCATCTGTTACTTTAGAATTATCTGCATAGACCTCATCTATATTTTTTTTAATTAAAAATTTTGGAGTTACATATAAGAAAAGTGAACTTAACACTGGTGTTTTTGCCATTTTAAAAATTGCTGGTTGTTCTTTATTTGTGGGTAAACCACTAGCATCAACTAAAATAAGCTTTTCAACGTTCTCTGGATAATCAGCTGTATAATTCCAGGCAATATTACCCCCTAAAGAATTTCCTGCGATATGAAATTTTTTAAGTTGTAATTTTTCTAAAAAAGAGTGTAAAAAAGTGGTGTAGGCCTCTATTGAATAATCAGCATCTTTATTAGGCCCTGTAATGCCAAAAGCAGGCAAATCCATTCTTATAACTCTGTTTGTTTTTTTCAATTCATGAGTCCAGGCATCCCAGGTATGCAATGATGCTGCTGTTCCATGAACCAAAACTATAGGAAAGCCCTTTCCTTCATCTCTATAATGCACTTGCATTTCATTTACCTCAATAAATTGAGATTGTTCATTTGCGTAGTCATTTTTTAAATCTTCTACAGAAATATCTGCATAAACACCTCCTTTTATCACAAAGATTAGACAGATCACAAAGAGGTAAACAAAATACTTGATTTTAGATTTTTTCTTCATTTTTATAGTTTTGTATTTCATACAAGACCGGTTTGCTTGGACTTGCATCATTTTCTATGGCTGCTACCATTAAGTTTAAAAAATATAGGCCATCTTTAATGGTATTTGGCACATATATAAACTCCGTAATTGTAGCATCTAATCGTAATGTACCTGCCGTATTCCAGAAGGCATTGTGTGAGAGTAATTTTCCATCATCTTTCTCTTTGTCTACCGAAGGTAAATCTATCAACAAATGTTTGATTCCTTTTTCACGTAAAAAAACAGCTGCTTCTTCCATTAAATAGGTTGGATTTGTATGGGAATACTGCATTATTTTTTTATCGGACAAATTTGGCAAGGTTCGAATAATAATTGCGTCTCTTTTTTTATTCGCTAAAGCATATTGTAACTGCTTTTTTGTAATAACAAAATCTTCATTAATCTGTTCTGGCGGTATGGTTACCACCTCTGCTAAAAAGAAAAACTGTTGTAAATGTTTATGAATAGAATGCACAGTTTCTGTAATATGCCCTGCTGTTTCTGTGTGAGTGCAATGAGAATGTGGGTTAAAATGGATGTTATTAAAATTAACATCAGCTCCCTGTTTTACCGAGCCAACCCACTCATCAGATGTTACAGGAACTATTTTTGGTGGGTCTAGATACCAAGCACTTACATTGCTTTCTCCGTTTGTTAACGGAATAGAAATATCTAAAGGTTTAGATAAATCTACTGAGTATTTTCTAGAATTGTATTTTATTTCTGCAATCAAGATACATTGAGTTTAAATAAATCTGCTGAGATACCATCAGACAAGAATTTTCCTTTTTGAGTTGTTTTTAATTTTTCGTCTTCAATATACAATAAATCTTCAGCTCTGTATTTTTTTGACTGCAACAATAAATATCTATGATACTGTTCTCCAAATTCTCGAGCTACTTTTTCTAAAGACACTCCCCAAATAGTTCGCAAACCTGTCATTACATACTCATTGTATTGGTCTGTAATTGACAATAATTCTCGTTCTATTGGTAATTTATTTTGTTGAATAGCTGCTATATATTTAGAATTGTTTTTCACATTCCAACTTCTTTGTTCTCCATTAAAAGAATGAGCTGACGGGCCAATACCAAGATAATGTTTTCCTTTCCAATAGGAAGAATTATTTTTGCTAAACGATCCTTCTTTTCCAAAGTTTGAAAGCTCATAATGAATAAAATTGTGTTTAGAGACTTCATCTATCAATATATAAAACTGTTCTTGTGCCTGTTGGTCGTCTACATTTTCAATGATTCCTTTTTTAATAAAAGATGCTAAAGCTGTCTTTGGCTCTACTGTTAAGGCATAGCTAGAAATATGAGGAATTCCATAGGACAACGCAATTTCAATGTTTTTTTTCCATTGCTTATTTGACACACCCGGTATTCCATAAATTAAATCTACCGAAATATTTTTAAAATAATTTGTGGCTTCAGATAAACAGTTCTTGGCTTCTAGAGCATTGTGTGCTCTGTTCATTAATTTTAGATCTTGTTCAAAAAAAGATTGAATTCCAATACTTAATCTATTGATCCTGCTCTTTGCTAATTCTTCTATTTTAGTACTGGTTAAATCATCTGGATTGGCTTCTAGTGTAATCTCTGGGTTTGAAACAACCTCATGGTTTTCATATACAGCATCTATAATACTGTCTATTTCTAATTGACTTAGTATACTTGGGGTACCTCCCCCAAAATAAATGGTTTCAATAATATCATTATTCAATTCATTCTTTCGTAATTTAATTTCATGAGTAAGGCTCTCAATCAGTTCGTCTTTCTTTTTTAACGATGTAGAAAAATGAAAGTCACAATAAAAACAAGCTTGCTTGCAAAAAGGAATATGTATGTATATACCGCTCACTCTAAATTTTTGAAATTTTTAATCAATTTTTTTAGGGTTTTGTTTTACGAAAGCTCCCCAACCCGAATAACTTTTACCTTGAGTAATTTTTCCAGCGTTATAAAAATGACAAACAGCTGCCGCTAAACCATCTGTTGCATCTAAATTTTTTGGAAGTGTTTTTAAATTTAATAGCGATTTTAACATTAATGCTACTTGTTCTTTACTGGCATTTCCATTACCTGTAATTGCCATTTTAATTTTTTTGGGAAGGTATTCTGTAATAGGAATTTCTCTAGATAAACCAGCTGCCATTGCAACTCCTTGAGCACGACCCAACTTTAGCATAGATTGCACATTTTTACCAAAAAAAGGAGCTTCAATTGCAATTTCATCTGGGTTAAAAGTATCTATTAATTCTACTGTTCTTTCAAAAATAAGTTTCAATTTTAAATAATGATCATCGTATTTTTGCAACAATAATTCATTCATCTGAATAAACTCCATTTTTTTACCTACCACCTTAATAATACCAAAGCCCATAATGGTAGTTCCTGGATCTATTCCTAAAATGATTTTTTCCGTGTTCAAATTTTACGTTCTTTGTATTTGTGAATATAACATCCTCTTACAAATCTAATCAATTCTTGTGGCTTGTCTTTAAACTGCTGACAGTTATTCTCTGTGGGTATTTTATCTACACTATTATTGCACATAATGAGAAATTTAGATTTATTGATTTTTACTCAAAATTGATTGATTTTAACGTTTTTTCATCAAAAAACATCGTTTTTTTGCTTTTTATAACCATAATTAACCATTTTCTAGAAATTGCTAAATGGAAAATATTAACCAATAACGTGAAGAAAAATTCTTGGCTTGAAGCCACAGAACAAAGTTTAGCTTCGCTAACATTGTCATTAATTACTCCAAACAGGATTGGCGAATATGGAGCCAAAGCATTGTATTATACCAATGATAACAGAAAGCAAATTCTTTTGTTAAACTTTGCTGGGAATTTTTATCAATTGGTCATCACAATAATTTTGGGCGCTATTGGACTTTTCTATCTTAGTACGTATTTTTCTTTTTCTGTTATCTCTATCCAACATAGCATCATACTTATTTTAGGAATAGCTGTCTTAGGAAGTAGCATCTATTATTTAGAAAAAAAATCTTCCAAAATTAGTCATTGGATCTCTAAAATAGTAGCAGCACTTTCAATGAAAAACAATAAGCTTGTATTGTTTACCTCTTTGTTACGATATCTTGTGTTTACACATCAGTTTTATTTTTTAATGCTGTGTTTTAAAATTGATATTTCGTATATATATGCAATATCTGCAATCTCTAGTATGTATTTAATAGCCTCTTGTATTCCCATACTCTCATTATTTGACGCTGCTTTAAAAGGATCTGTTGCTGTTGTTGTATTCTCACTTTTTGAGATAGATAGTCTTCTAATTCTATCAATTACAACACTAATGTGGTTGTTCAATTTTGCGTTTCCAGCAATTATAGGGTCTTATTTTGTGCTTCAATTTAACCCTATAAAACCATGATCACACTTATAATTAGCATCACTACAATCTACCTGATATTAATGCTATCTTTTAGTTATGGTATTAAAAAAAATAAAGAATTTAAAGAACAGAAAAAACCAGCTACTCATTCTTTTTCTATCATCATTCCTTTTAGAAATGAAGCAACTAATTTACAAGAGCTTTTAAACTCTTTACTACAGCTAAACTATGCTAAAAATAAGTTTGAGTGTATTTTTGTGGATGATGATTCTACAGATACTTCCTCAGAAATTATTCACAAATACCTGTCTAAAACTGAGCTTAACTACTCTGTTGTAAACAACCTAAGAGCCTCTGCTTCACCAAAAAAAGACGCCATCAATACCGCTATACAACTCGCTAATTTTGATTGGATAATTACCACAGACGCAGATTGCACTCTACCTAATAGTTGGTTGCAACTATTTGACGAATTTTCAGAAATGAATACTTCTGTGATGATGGTTGGACCTGTGATGTATAGCACTAATAATTCTTCTTTTTTAGAGAATTTTCAAATCCTAGATTTTTTAAGCTTACAAGGTGCAACACTTGGAGGATTTGGAATTAAAAAACCTTTCTTGTGTAACGGTGCAAATCTTGCCTACAAAAAAACTGTTTTTTTAGAACTGAACGGATTTCAAGGAAATGACAACATTGCAAGTGGTGATGATATTTTTTTGTTTGAAAAGTTTTATAAGAAGCATCCTAATTACGTTCATTTTTTAAAATCTAACAAAGCTATTGTTAGAACAAATGCCTTAAAAAGTTGGAAAGAGCTTATACAACAACGCATGCGTTGGGCTGCAAAATCTAGTTCATATACCTTAGGTATGGGGAAGTTTGTAGGAATCATTGTTTTACTAATGAATCTAGCTTTTATTATTTGCATGTTAGGTATTTTTAATGATCTAGGAAATTCTATAAACTATTTGTATTGCATGCTATTAAAAGTTGGTGTTGATTTTATACTCATTAAGCAAATAGCCGTTTTTTATACCGGAAATTCACAGAAAATTAAAGCCTATTTATTAGGGAGTCTTCTATATCCTTTCTTTAGTACTTATATTATTTTTAAGACACTTACTAGCTCATATACATGGAAAGAAAGAATCTTTAAACGATAAGTTAATCAAAGATACTTGCCAAGATATTTTCTGCCTGATTCCACAGAAATAATACCAATATCAACAGCATAATTAACATAAGCCCTTTTTTAGGTTTGGACGCTCTTCGATTTCCGAATTTTCTTTGAAATTTCATACCTGTAGTTTTGAAGCTACTAATATAAAAATTTACCTCAAATAAATACTATTTTTAAAGCACTAGAAATAGAGTCATTTGCAAAAAAATTCATATGTTCTATCATCAGTAATAAAGTAAAAATATGTTGCTTTCTTTCTTAAACAACTGACTACTAATCTATCTAGAGAATCATCTAAAGAAATTTTGTATATTTAAAACAAGATAATACCCTAGTTCAATAGAAGCATATGAAAAATCTTAATTACATCCTTGCAGTAGTATTCTGCATTATTATTAGCGCGTGTTCTAGTGAGTTACAAAAAGCAGATATTGTTATTCATAATGGTTTACTATATGATGGTACTGGTGAAAGCCCTTCACTAGGTACTATAGCAATTAAAGATGATATTATTTTATATGTTGGGAAATCTAAGCAATTTGATGCAAAAAAAACAATTGATGCTTCAGGTAAATCAGTAGCTCCTGGATTTATTAACATGCTTAGCTGGGGGTATGGTTCATTAATGAAAGACGGAAGATCGCTTAGTGATCTTAAACAAGGAGTAACCCTTGAGGTATTTGGAGAAGGAACTTCTTCTGGCCCAAGAGGTACTAAAAATGAAGACAATTATCTATCTTTTGGTAACGCAATGGATTCATTACAAAATAATGGAATCTCCACCAATATCGCTTCTTTTTTAGGAGCAGCAACTGTGAGAATACAAACTGTAGGTTACGAGAATAGAAAAGCTTCAAACGAAGAATTTACAACAATGAAATCTATCGTTAAAGAAGCCATGGAAGAAGGTGCTATGGGAATTGGCTCCTCATTAATCTATGCCCCTGGAGACTTTGCAGATACAGAAGAATTAATTGTTTTAAATAAAGTAGCCTCTTCCTATGGAGGTATGTATATTTCACACATGCGAAATGAAGACAATAAAGTAATGGAAGCGCTTGAAGAATTAATAACCATTGCAGAAGAGGCTAATATTCCTGCAGAAATATATCACTTAAAAGCTTCCCGAAAAGCAAATTGGCACATGCTAGATAGTGTTATAAAAAGAGTAGAAAAAGCAAGAGCTAAAGGCCTTCAAATTACAGCAGACATGTATACTTATAATGCAAGTTCTACAGGCTTAACAGGTGTGATACCAACCTGGGTTCAAGAAGGAGGCCATAAAGCTTGGATAGACAGAATGAAACAACCAGCGCCTAGAAAAAGACTATTAGCTGATATTAGAAAAGAATTGGCACAACAACCCCCTAGCGGTATCTTAATGGTAGGTTTTAAGAACGATGCTATGGCTACCCTTTACTTAGGAAAAACAGTTGCTGAAGCCGCTATTATGAGAAATCAATCTCCAGAAGAAACAATTATAGATATGATTATTGAAGATGATAGTAGAATTCAATGCATCTATTTTAGCATGTCTGAAGAAAATATTAGAAAAAAAATTAAAATTCCATGGCTTTCTTTTTGTTCAGATGCTGGGTCTTATTCAGATATTACAAAAGATTTTAAAACACACCCTAGAGCCTTCGGAAGCTTTATTAGAGTTCTTGGAAAGTTCTCTAGAGATGAAGGTCTCATTACCATGCAAGAGGCCATTAGAAAACTAAGTGGATTTCCAGCTACCAATTTAAGTTTAAAAAGTAGAGGCTTTTTAAGGCAAGGATACTTTGCAGATATTGTAATATTTGATGAAAAAACCGTTACAGATAATGCAACTTTTGACACACCTTTAAAGTTTGCAGATGGTATGGAATATGTTTTTGTAAATGGAGTTCCTGTAATAGAAAAAAGCAACCATACCGGTACTTTTCCTGGTAGATTTATTAAAGGACCGGGCTACAAAAAAACAACTAAATAAATAATTAAATAAATACTCTAATGCTAATTAACCACAAAAAAATCTGTTTATATGTGTTAAGCGCCTTCCTTTTAGGGCTATCACATAATACCATCGCACAAAAAAAAATATCAAAGAAAAAAGTTGAAGCACTTAAAAAAGAAGTTGCTGAAATTGTTGAATCTAACCACACACAATCTCAAATTATGGTGGATAAGATTTTTAGTTTTTCAGAATTAGGGTTTCAAGAAATTGAATCTTCTAAGTATTTAACGGGAATCTTAAAAGACAATGGTTTTGAAATTGAAAAAGGAGTATCTGGCATCCCTACTGCATGGTTTGCTACTTGGAGTAATGGAGAAGGACCAGTAATTGCGCTAGGAAGTGATGTAGATTGCATTCCTAAAGCTTCACAATACCCAGCTGTTGCCTATCACAAACCAATTTTAGAAGGAGCTCCAGGACATGGCGAAGGACATAATTCTGGCATCCCTTTAAATATTACAGCTGCTTTGGCTGTAAAAAAAATCATGGAACGAGAAAATATTGGCGGAACGCTTATCCTTTGGCCTGGAATTGCGGAAGAACTAGTTGCAGCAAAGGCTTGGAATACAAGAGATGGTCTTTTTGATAACATAGACATGTGTATTTTTACTCATGTTAGTAGTAACCTAGGTGTTTCTTATGGGGCTTCTCGAGGAACTGGATTAATTTCTGTAGAATACACATTTGAAGGTGAATCTGCACATTCTGCTGGATCTCCCTGGAGAGGAAGAAGCGCGCTAGATGCGGCAGAATTAATGAATGTTGGCTGGAACTATAAACGCGAACATTTACATCCTTTAAAAAGATCACATTCTATTTTTACTGATGCAGGAGATCAGCCCAATGTTGTGCCTTCTAAAGCTTCAATTTGGTATTATTTTAGAGATATTACCTATGAAGGAATCATGGAAATGTATGGCGAAGCAAATGATGTTGCACAAGGTGCTGCTTTAATGACAAAAACAAAAGTGACCTCTAAAATTCTTGGAACTGCTTGGCCTAGACATTTTAATAAAACGATTGCAGAAACCATGTATGAAAATATTAAAACAGTTGGGTTACCAGCATGGTCTGAAAATGATCAACTACTTGCAAAAGCAGTACAAACAGAAGTAAATTCAAAAAATATTACGGGCTTAAGCAACAAACTAAACGCTCTAGGGCTTCCTATTAAAAGACCTGTTAGCGGTGGTTCTGATGATATTGGTGATGTTTCTTGGAAAGTGCCAACAGTTACCTTAAGATATCCTTCAAATATTCCAGGACTTCAAGGACATCATTGGAGTAATGCCATTGCTATGGCAACACCTATTGCGCATAAAGGAGTAACTGCTGGAGCTAAAGTTGAGGCCATGACCATCATAGATTTCTTACTAAAACCGTCCTTAATAGAGGATGCTTGGGACTACTTTAATAATGTACAAAGTAAGGAAACAAAATACGAACCAATGCTAAGTGCTGATGATTTGCCGCCTATCTATTTAAATGAAGATAAACAAGAACAGTTTAGAAGTCAGTTAGAAAAGTTTTATTATGATGAAACAAAATATAAATCTTATTTGGAGCAATTGGGCATTACATATCCAACCTTAAAAAAGAAGTAATACCAGCTAAATTATAAAACGCTACATTTTTACGGCACGTAACATTTCGCGTTTTCCTGGAGGGCCAGGCAATCTCTCAACGGTAAACCCTACAGATTGCATGGCTCTTCTTACGCTCCCTTTAGCGGCATAAGTAACTAATACCCCTTTTGGTTTTAAGGCTAAAAACATTTTTTTGAAAATTTCCTCAGTCCATAATTCTGGCTGAACTCGGGCGCCAAATGCGTCAAAATAAATAAGGTCAAACGTGTTTTCATCATCAATTTCATGAAAAAATTGTTTTCTTTTTAGTAAAGAAAAAGCTGAAGTAATTTGGTGTTTCTCTTCCCAAGAACACAGATGAAGTGTTTCAAAGATTTCAGCAGCATGAGATGCCTCTAATTGAGCAACATAATTTAATTTTTCTAGCTCTTCTTGAAGAACTGGATAAGCATCTACTCCAACATACTCAATAGATATGTTGTTTTTTTGAGCTTCTAAAAATGTAATAAAACTATTTAATCCGGTTCCAAAACCAATTTCTAAAATAGCAAGTTCATTTGCAGTTTTTGATGCTAAGCCATGGTTAATATAAACATGATACGCTTCTTGAATAGCACCATGAATAGAATGATATTGTTCATTCCATTCTGGAATATGAATAGTAGTAGATCCGTCTGAAGTTTGTATAATTTCTCTTTTCAATAGTGTGTTATGTGGTCTTATTACTTTTTTAATAATACACCATTTGCTTCAAAAGCAAACTCCATTGCTGGTGCTGTAATGTTTGCAATTTCTTCTGAAGATTTTCCTGCATCTTCCGCATAATGTTTTAAATCTGCTACAGACACTTCTGTTACAAAAGCCTTTCCGGCTACTATTACTTCTTTACCTGAAGCATCTAGCGGCATAAAAAAACCGTAATCTTTAAATCTAACCATAATAGTTTCGTCTTCTGTACCTGATGGAAGCGTCATCCAACACCCCTTTTTTGTACAAACTTCTTTAATGTTAGCACTAAATTTTAAAGGTATAGTATCTCCTGGCTGTAATGCTTTATAACTAGTTAACACCTGATTAGACAACAGATAATCTGTATCAGTTATGGCATCTCCAAAGCTGCTATAACTATTATTTTCTATTGCTTTTTCTGTTACTTTATTGTTCTTACTAGCTGTATTACACGCTGTAATTATAAAAGACAACAGCATGATTATTCCTATTTTTTTCATATCAAAAACTTATATTTTATACAAATCAAAGATAGTTGTTTAGAATAAAAGTTCCGAGTGCTTTTTTTACTTAAAAAACAAACAAATTTGTTTACTTTTGTTTCTATCGACTTATAAATTAACATGGCTCTAGACATAAAAATTCAACCTATAAAAAATTCTAAAATCAGCAATGTAGATTTTAGCGATTTACCTTTTGGAAAAGTATTTTCTGATCATATCTTTCAGTGTGAATATATAGATGGTGCTTGGCAGAACCCAATCATTAAAGCTAATGAACCTATTCAGTTAAATCCAGCAGCTAAAATTTTCCATTATGGTCAATCTATTTTTGAAGGTATGAAAGCCTATAAAGATGCCAATGGAGAGGTTTTTTTATTCAGACCAGAAGATAATTGCAAACGTTTAAATCTTTCTGCAAACCGTTTAATGATGCCTGAAATTCCAGCAGATTTATTTATGCAAGGTTTGAAAAAATTACTAGAAATTGATAGTGACTGGATTCCAACTACAGAAGGAAGTTCTTTATATGTTCGTCCTTTTATGTTTGCATCTGGTGAAGGGCTTCATGCTTCTCCAGCAGATTCTTATATTTTTATGATTGCTGCGGCTCCTTCAGGTGCTTATTTCTCAGGGAGAATAACTGTTTTAATTGAAGAAAAGTATGCCAGGGCTGCCAATGGAGGGGTTGGTTTTGCAAAAGCTGGTGGTAATTATGCTGCACAATTTTACCCTACTCAATTAGCCATTGAAAAAGGATACAATCAGGTGGTTTGGACCGATGATAATTCTCATCAATTTATTGAAGAAGCTGGTGCTATGAATATCTTTATTAGAATTGGAGATGTTTTAATTACGAGCCCAACAAACGACAGAATATTAGACGGAATTACACGAAAAAGTATTTTACAAATTGCCGAAGATCATAACATCCCTGTTGAAGTTCGAAAAATTTCTGTGAGTGAAGTTGTTCAAGCTGCAAAAGACGGAGACTTAAAAGAAATGTTTGGTGCAGGAACTGCTGCTGTAGTTTCTCCTATAGCAGGTTTTGGATATCAAGAAGCAGATTATGAACTCCCAGAACTATCAGATACTTATGCTTCTTTCTTTAAAAAGAAAATTATAGCTATTCAAACTAACACGTCTAAAGACCCGTATGGCTGGAGAGTTGTTGTGTAATTCATAAATATGATTAAATGAATCAATTATTAAATTGATCTATTTTTTCTAAAATTACAAAAAGTAATATTTCATGAAATATACATATTTCACCTTTTTAATTTTACTTATTTTTTCCTGCAAGGAAGAAGAATCATACTATGAAAATGAAAAAATAGATCTAATTGATCGGATTACTGTTTTTAATAATAGTAATAACACAATTAGTTTTAATTTTGGAATGTGGATGTTCTCAGAAAAACAATTAGAAGTTAATGCAATTGCAGACTGGATAGGTGTGAAAAAGAATGGTAAAACCATTTTAGAACCAATTAATATAATATGGGTTGATTTTAGAGCTACCAATAAAAATGAAGCAATAGAAAATATTACTACCTTTTTAAATGACAATGGTTTTCTCTTAAGAAATGGATCTTCTATCGGGTATTATGGTTTATTTGATAGTAGTGAATGGATACATCAATACAAAGAAACATGGTCAGACAATCAAAACCCAAATACAATTAATAATCATGGCAGAATTTTTCTTTCACATCAGCTAAAAAGTAATTTAAATAATGCAGTTTTTATTTCTAAAGGTGCTTTTAGTATTGAAGATCAAAACCATTATCTTATTTCTTTTGATGATGCTTTAAAAAAAATAGATAAAACTGGACAATGGCAAATCTTTAAAAATAGATTTATCTCAAATAATATCATCCAAAACAATGATTACAGCACATATGACCACAAAGGCATTAAAGTGTTTGTCTTAAATTAACAACAAACATGATGAAAAAAATATTCATTTTTATTGTATTAATCATTTACATTTCAGGATGTACTACCAAAGACAAAACTAATGACAAAACCAATGACAAAACCAACCAAGCGAAACAATATATTACAATTTTAGGGACGGCTCAAGATGGGGGATTTCCTCATATTGGCTGCCAAAAAAAATGCTGTGATGATTTCTATAAAGGTATTCTACCCAAACAACAGGTAGTTTCTTTGGGCTTAGTTGACAAAGAATCTCAGCAAAAGTTTCTGTTTGAAGCAACTCCAGATATATCAACTCAATTAGCAGATTTAGAAAAAAATCATCTAAAAACTAATACTATTATAGATGGTGTATTTATGACACATGCACATATGGGGCATTACGCTGGCTTGCTGTACTTTGGCAAAGAAGCACTAGGTAAAAAAGACATCCCTGTATATGCAATGCCAAAAATGAAAGAATTTCTTTCTAATAATGGCCCATGGAGCCAGTTGGTAACCACACAAAATATTGTATTCTTAGACTTACAAAAAGACAGTATTGTACCTCTTAGCAACGCACTAAAAGTTACTCCTTTTCTTGTTCCTCATAGAGATGAGTTTTCTGAAACTGTTGGCTATAAAATTGAAGGTAATACAAACTCTGCACTATTTATTCCAGACATTAATAAATGGAGCTTGTGGGAAAAAAATATTGTAGAAGAAGTTAAAAAAGTTGATTATGCTTTTATAGATGCCACCTTTTTTAAAGAAGGAGAAATTAACAGACCTATGAGCGAAGTTCCTCATCCTTTTATTGAGGAAACAGTTGCTTTGTTTGAAAATGAGTCTTTAGCAACAAAGAACAAAGTAATTTTCATTCATTTTAATCATACCAACCCTGCATTACAATCTAATTCTAAAGAACGAAATGATTTAGAATTGCTTGGTTTTAGATTTGCAACAGAAGGGCAGCGTTTTAAACTTTAAATGATAGCCTAAGAAATATCTTCTCTTTATTAGCTAGACAAACACTTATTTTTCTAAAATTTCACCAATATTTGGCTTAAAATAATTGGGGCCTTTTAAAACTTTTCCATCTTCACGAAAAATTGGATGCCCATCTTCACCTAACTTACTCATATTACTGCGCTGAATTTCATCAAAAACCTCCACAATCTTGTATTGCATTCCATGTTCTATAATGGTTCCTGCCAAAATATATAACATATCTCCTAAAGCATCTGCAACCTCCACTAAATCATTTGCATTTGCCGCTTCAAGATATTCTTCGTTTTCTTCTTTCATCAAATTAAAACGAAGTAAATTTTTTGCTGCCCCAAGGTCTGCTGTTGGTTCATTTTTAATCCCTAGCTTAAATGCTGAATGGAATTCGTGTACTGCATCTGTGTATTTTTTCATGTATTCTATATAGGTGTTATTTTTAAATCATTTTTTTAAGAAGTCTCGCAGGTACTATTTTTAAAACGAAAGCAATAAGCCTCCATCGTTTAGAAATATAGGCAACTCTTTTCTTCTTTTTAATAGCTGTATAAATTTGTTTTGTTGCTTTTTCTAAAGGAACCATCCAAAAAACACCATGTCCTAGTGCCATAGCTGTGTCTACAAACCCAGGACGAATATCTGTAATAAATACCTTGTTAGATTTGATTGTTTTTGTTTTCATATACAGGCTCTCTAAATATGCTTTTTGATAGGCCTTTGACGAAAAATACGCTGGTGCACCTCGGTTTCCTCGTATAGATGCAATGGAGGTAATACCTACCAAATGTCCAAAACCCTGTTTCCGAAATAAATTAAAAGACAAATCATACAACTTGGTAACTCCCACTACATTTGTATGAATGGTTTCCTCTTCCATGCTCCAAGCTAATGAGGGGTTAATATGTCCTACTCCTGAAGATTGAATAATGAGATCTATTGTTGTAAACTCTTTAAGGATATCATTAAATACCTTTTCTACTTCATCTACTTTTTGAATGTCATTTTGAGCAATATACACCTGATTAGAATATTGGTTTTTAAGTGCCACTAACTTTTCTAATCGTCTGCCTGTAATGGCTACTTTATACCCATCTTTAAGTAATAGTTCAGAAATTTCTTTTCCAATGCCAGAAGTTGCTCCAAAAACAATTGCGGTTTTCATTTAATTCGTAATTTTGTTAAAAATACATAATTTATGTTTACTACAGGTCGAATCATTTTTGCTATTATATTTATCATTGCCTTTATTATTTTTATGGTAATTTCTTATAAAAAAGATGCTAAAAATCATGAAGTATATTACAAGAATGCCGCTAAAAAAGTGGCTATTTATGGCACCTTGGCTATTTTAATATTTGTAGCTCTTCGTCTAGTAACTGCCTATTTGTTATAAAATCAGTTTTATTTTATTCCTAAATTTCACAGATAAGTGAAACATGAATAAAAAAAACCTCGAGCAATAGCTCGAGGAATCCTTTTAATAAAATAGTGCTTATTTATACTTTAGTAGTTTTCTGTTTTCAAAAAACCATAATTTGTTGCATAGAATAGCATTTGCTCTTCAAAATCTTTTGGCTGATTTACAGTAACATCTACAATATTTCCGTCTACATCTAGAACTGGTTCTAATATAGGGTTTACAAAACCACTGTATGGAGCTGCTGTAAATTGCTTGTTTCGTTCTATAACTTCTGCATGAATTACTTGATCTACTTTAACACCATACCCTTCTACCAAAGCCTTTGCTGCATCAAAATCTCCTTCAGATTTAATTCGTTGAGTTTCTTTTAATAAGCGTCCAAAAATAGCGCGTAGCTTGGCATAGTCATTTACTTTAAAAAAGGTTTTGCCATCTTTTGTTCGCTTTTCTATCACATTATCTTTCTTGCCTTGTTCAAAAGACCAGGCTGCCACCCATTGTCTATTAACCATATGATCTTCTTCTAAATCATTTCCTAATTCAATTCTAATTAATTGAGTTAGCAAACCATTTCTAATGTATCCGTCATAAGAAGCTTTTCCTAGCTCTTCCCAATTATCGGTTAAACCAAGCTCTTGTAATTTTGGATCCATTAAATAATACAGCCCAACCAAATCTGCTCTTCCCTCTTCCATTGTAGATGCATAATTTTGTAGTGTTTCTTTAGGCTGGCCTATTCCATCATTAATAACACCAGATGCATGCCCTACTACTTCGTGTAATGCTGTGTGTAATTTATCGGCAATTTGACCGTATTTTTCTTCCAATCTAATTTCTTCTTCATCTAAAGCAAACTCATTTAACCTTCCAGAACCTCCTGCGTTATTGTAGGCTCCAGTTATATTTCCTAGAGAAACAGATTTAGAACCGTGTTGCTGTCTAATCCAATTATTATTTGGCAAATTCACACCAATTGGTGTGCTAGGAGAAGAATCTCCTGCCTCTCCGGCAACGTTTACTGTTTTATAAGAAACTCCTACTACAGTATCTTTTTTATGTGCTGGGTCTAGTGGTGAATTGTCTTCAAACCATTGTGCATTTTCAGACAGTACAGCCATTTTTCGAGACATGTCAAAATCTTTAATTTCTACGATTGTTTCATAAGAACCTCTGTATCCTTTTGGATCATTATATACCTCTATAAATCCGTTAATCCAATCTATGTTTCCTTCTGTAGAAGTAACCCAAGCAATACAATATTGATCCCAAACATCTAAACTTCCTGTTTTGTAATATTCTATTAATAAGCTTAATGCTTTTGCTTGGTTGTCATTCTCTGCAACTCCTTGTGCTTTTTCTAACCATCCTATAATTTGATCAATAGCAGCTCCGTACATTCCTCCAGATTTCCAAACTTTTTCTACCAATACTCCATTTTCTCGTACTAATTTTGAATTTAAACCTGCTTCAACTGGCATTCCTTTTGGTCCTCTATAGGCAGTTTTATAAAAGTCTGTAACATCTTTATCTGTGATATCTGATCCATAAAAATTTATTGCAGAAGATAAAATATTATCTACACCTTCTTTCTTATTTACCTTTTTAGCATCTACATCATTAAATAAAACAGCAACAATCTCTGGTGCTAAGACTGTAGAAGATTTTTGCAACAATTCGGTTTCAAAATAATCACGTGTAAATGCCGGTTTTATTTTATCATTTGAATAATGATGATGAATTCCATTAGAAAACCAAACTCTTTTTAAATATACTTTAAAAGCTTTAAAATTATCAGATTCTTTATCTCCTGTATAGTTAGCATTAATGCTCTCTAAGGCTTCTCTAATCTTTAAATTATGTTTGTAATTCTGATCCCACATAATATCTCTACCGGCTAGACCAGCTTGAGTTAGATAATACACCAAAGATTTTTCTTTGAGACTTAATTCTTCAAAACCGGGTACTTTATAACGAAGTACTCTAATGTCTGCAAATTGTTCTACAAGGTGATTAAATTTTGGTGCTATTTTCTGGTTATCAGCACATGAAAATAAGATTCCACTAATAAGGAACAAGTAGATGATTTGTTTTAATTTCATTTGTATTCTATTTTAATTTTGGTTGATAAATGTACACATTTTATAGGTGTTCTATTTTTTGTAATTGCTGCTGTCTTTTAATGTTTTTAAATCTTTTCCAAGTCTTACTATTAAATTGTGTGTACAAAACAAAACATCCTATATCTAATAAAAAGTAAAACAGACTAATTCCACTAGGTGGGTTATGACTTTTTAGTAGTGGAAAAACTCCAAAAGCTGTATCTGGCCATGTCCAAACTTCATAGGCAGTTCCTACAATTTCTAACACAGCTACTACCAAATACATTGTTAAAAAGAACAATCTGTCTTTGGGTCTGTTAATTAACACTAAAAATACTGCAATGGTCATTGCAAAACCAAAAACATCATTAAATGCAATAAGATAAAAGAGCGCAAATAATGCAATGACAACAGATAGAAATCTAACAATTACTTTTTGATGTTTCTTAACAATAGATGCTTTTGAAAACCGATAGGTTCTCGCATACACTACTGCGTGCCCTAGAGGTATATAGAATGGAAGATTAGACAACCTATAGGTATACATATCTAATACAATTGAAAACAAATATTCGCCTGCAAAACCAATAATAACAGCATACATCATTAATTCTCTAGTACGCTTTACAGACCTTTTGTAGAGCACTAAAAACGCAAGTAACATTAAAATATTAGGACCTATTTGCGCATTTGAGTAGAGGGCTGCAAAACCAGTTCCATCAAAATAAAAAAAGATAAAGGAAAAAAATAACAATCCTATTCTTCGTGTAAAAACAGACAGGATTTTTAGCAAGTCAATAGTAGAAACTAGTGCCATTAATTTACATTAATTGGTTTAATTTCAGTCTGTCTTTCATTCACATATTCAAAGAAATTATCTCCATAAAAGCCAGCTTCCTCTAACATAATTCTAATATCTTTTTGCCATTCTGGTATGCTTACTGTTACATTTAACTCTATGGCATATACGGTATTCTTATGCAACGAATAATCTCCATTAAAAGGAACTCCACCCTGCGAATCCCACATTCCAATGGTAGTTCCTGCGCTATGCCCATATTTACCTAATGGATGCGTATATATAGAAGGGCGCAATCCTTCCTTTTTTGCAGTTGATAAAGAACTTAAAAGAATTTCATTTCCTGTTTTTCCTTCCTGCATAGTGGTCGTTAAAATATCTTGCAATCGATTTCCTTTTTTAAATGCAGTAGCTAAGTACTCAGGCACCGAAGTCTCATTATCTTTTAATACATAAGCATGTTGTTGGCAATCTGTATTTAAACCAATATAGGTAATGCCAAAATCGCAGTGTAATAAATCTCCTTTTTGAATAATCTTATCTTTATCTCCTTTGGTAAATGAATAAATATGTGATTGTAATTCTTGGTTGGTTCTTTGTATGTCTATAGTTGGATGAAACCAGGTTTCTAGCCCCATATCTGTAACGGTTTGGCGCAAGAACCAAACTACGTCTTCTGTGGTTGTTTTTCCTGGCTCAATAACTTTTTCTGAAAAAGCAACATCAATAATATCATGAGTTGTTTTTACCAACTTTTTAAACAGTTTCATCTCTTTGTCTGATCTTGTTTCTAGCCAAGCAATTGCTAATTTTTCTGCAGATACTAATTTTGAGGTTAAAGAATCTGGTAAATTGTCTACTAATTCTTCATAATCTGTTTTTACCAAACCATCTGCTAGCGCAAAGTGCTTAGAATAATTAATTCCTATTTTAGTTGGGTTTCTTTCAGCAATAATAGCAGACAATGCTTTCCATTGGTTAGGTTCAAGTTCTTTATTCCATGCAGATTTAATACTCTTTCCAATATCATATCTTGCCACAGCAATACGTTCTATGGTGTTTTGTTGTTTATTTCTATAAAAAAGAATCATGGTTCTACGTCGGGCATTTAACCATCTTGCAGGCAGCATTGTTTTTAGTACCGGATCTTCATTATATTCTCTAGAAATAAGAAGCCACATATCTAAGTTTGCTTCGTCCATTAATTGAGGTAATAGATGTTGAAATCTATCCTCTAGCAATTCATCTTTAAGTACTGCTCTATCTTTTTCTGATAGTATTTGTGCAACACTAATCTGGATACTTAAAAAAAGTATAATTGATACGACTGTTCTCATACGGTTGTGGTAATTTTCACTAAAGATACTTTATCCCAGTAAAAAATTAAAATTTTTAAAAAAAAGATTCTTACATCAAGTATTTTTCGGAAATTTAACAGACAAAAAAAGATTATGAAGTATCTATTCCAATTTCTTAGACTGATTATTGTAGGTCTACTTATAATTTCCTGCAGCTCTTCACCTTTGAAAAATAGTAGGAAACAAAAAGAAAAACCAGTTGTTATTGCTAATGACAGTTTAGAGTATGAGATTATTATCTTAGATATTGGCTTTACTCTTTATTTAAACACCATAGCCAGACCTATGAATTATTATTCTAAAAATTATTTAGAAAACAAGAATGCTATTTATGTAATCAACTGGAATATGAGAGCCTTAAACCCTTCAAGATTTGACTCTTCTATCTATGAAAATGTTATTGAGTATAATTCTCAAGTAAACTATGGCTTGGAAGTAAATTATAAATTATTTAACTACTTTCAATTTGCACAGCAAAAATATAAAATGAGGTTAGATGGTGGCACTGGGCCGCTTGGAAAAATTAGATAAGCTTCTTATAACTAAGAAAACTATAGTTATACCTATTTTTTTCATCTGGTGTAAAAGACACTCTAGAAACTTCCTCCCAAGTTGCCTTATCTATTGAAGGAAAATAAACATCTGCATTAAAATCTTGATGAACCTCTGTGATGTCTAATTGATCAACCAAGTTTTTTTCTATGGCCTCATGATAAATTTGTGCTCCTCCAATAATAAAAGCATTGTCTTGATCTTTAATTAGTTTTATAGCATTTTCTAGGCTGTGAACTACCTCACATCCTTCTTTTTTGTAAGAGGTATTTCTGGTAATTATTATAGATCTTCTGTTGGGTAATGGTTTCCCTATAGATTCGAAGGTATTTCTACCCATAATAATTGCATGGCCTGTTGTTACTTTTTTAAAACGTATTAAGTCGGCTGGTAAGTGCCAAATTAAATCATTGTCTTTACCAAGCTCATTATTAGCGCCAATGGCAGCAATTATTGTAATCATAAAACTTTTTTTATATTGCTACTGCACCCTTAATATGTGGGTGAGGATTGTAATTTGACAACTCAAAGTCTTCAAAAGTAAAATCGAAAATACTATGGATGTCTGGATTCATTTTCATGGTTGGCAAAGGCCTAAGTTCTCTAGACAATTGCAATTCTAATTGCTCATAATGATTGCTGTAAATATGTGCATCTCCAAATGTGTGAATAAACTCTCCTGCTTCATAGCCACAAACTTGAGCCATCATCATTGTAAACAATGCATAAGATGCAATATTAAAAGGGACTCCTAAGAAAATGTCTGCACTTCTTTGATACAACTGACAAGACAATTTCCCGTCAGATACATAAAATTGAAAAAATGCATGACAAGGAGGCAAGGCTGCTTTTCCATTGGCTACATTTTCTGAAAAAGAAGCAGAATTGTCTGGTAGTACACTTGGGTTCCAAGCAGAAATTAACATCCTTCTACTGTCTGGATTATTTTTTAAGGTTTTAATGACTTCTTTCAACTGATCTATATCATCACTATTCCAATTACGCCATTGATGGCCATAGACGGGTCCTAAATCTCCATTTTCATCTGCCCATTCGTTCCAGATTCTCACACCATTTTCTTGTAAGTATTTTACATTTGTATCTCCTTTTATAAACCACAGTAACTCATAAACAATAGATTTTAGATGTAATTTCTTTGTGGTAACCATCGGAAAACCCTCACTTAAGTCAAACCTCATCTGATAACCAAACACACTTTTAGTTCCGGTACCTGTTCTATCAGCTTTTTCATTTCCGTTTTCTAAAACGTGCTTTACTAAGTCATGGTATTGCTTCATAATTCATTCTTTTCTTAAATATCAAAAATAAATAAAGCTTCAATTTGTTTGAATTGAAGGCTTATTTTATGTGATAAAGTTATCAACGATTTGTTTATAGGTTATCCAATAATCATTCCTGCAATGGTTGCAGACATTAATGATGCTATGGTTCCTCCAATAAGTGCTTTCATTCCAAACTCAGAGAGTACTTTTCTTTGTCCGGGAGCTAAAGAACCTATACCTCCTATTTGTATGCCTATAGATGCAAAATTTGCAAATCCACAAAGCATATAGGTGGCCATAATAATTGATTTGTTATACGTAAGGTGTGTTGCGCTTGCAACATTTTTAAGTTCAGCTAATTGTATGTAACCAATAAATTCACTGGCCGCTAATTTAATTCCTAATAGTTGCCCCATTAACGTCATGTCTTCACTGGCTACTCCTACCAACCACATTAATGGCGCAAAGGCATAGCCAAGAATTAATTCTATGGAAAGCCCATCATATAGGGTATTGGCTGCTATTATTTCATCTAATGAGGTAAACTGCCATGCAAAATATTCTAAACCATCAAATGATCCAAAAAATCCTAAAATACCATTAAGCATTGCTATTACTGCTACAAAAACCAATAGCATTCCACCAACATTAACCGCTAATTTTAACCCTTCTGTGGTTCCATTAGCAATGGCATCTAAAATATTTGATCCTATTTTTTCTTGAGACACAGTAACATCTGTATTTACTTGTTCTGTTTGCGGATATAAAATTTTAGAAATTACAATGGCACCCGGAGCTGCCATTACAGATGCTGCCAATAAATGTTTTGCAAAAACCAATTCTAAAGCCTTATCTCCACCCCCTAAAAATCCAATATAAGCTGCTAATACAGCACCTGCAACGGTTGCCATACCTCCTATCATTACTAACAGCATTTCAGACTTATTCATTTTTTCTAAATATGCTTTTATCAATAAGGGTGCTTCTGTCTGACCCAAAAAGATATTTCCTGCAACAGACAAACTTTCCATCCCAGAAATCCCTAAAAATTTAGATAATACTTTTGCCAATGCTTTTACTACTTTCTGTATAATTCCTAAGTAAAAAAGCAAGGATGTTAAGGCAGAAAAAAATATGATTGTTGGTAAAACTTGAAAAGCAAAAATATACCCAAACTTATTCATATCACCAACCATACCAGCAAATAGAAACTCACTACCCGCTTTTGTATACTCTAGAATTTCAATAAAAATACTTCCAATGAAATTAAATATTGTTTGAATAAATTTTACCTTTAAAACTCCAATAGCAATAATTAATTGAAGAGATAAGCCTATTCCTACCTTTTTCCAATCTACGGCTCTTCTGTTGGCGCTAAATAAAAATGCAATAATCAATAAAACAAACATTCCTAATACTCCTCTCCAAAGACTATTTATAGAAAAACCTTGACTTGGAAGTATCGTATCTGTAGCTTCTTTAGCAACTACCGTTGTATTTTCTTGGAATTGATTTTTGAAGCTAAAAGAATAGAAAACATCATTTTCAGATAATGTTAAAATAGTGTCTGATAGTTGGTTAATATTATAATAACGAACAGTATCTGTAGGTGTTGAATACTTAAAAATAAGAAGATTATTCTGATGAATATAGGTTCCTTCTGCAACCAAACTATCTTTTGCTGCTAGTGAATAGGTAAATTTACCTTCACTTAACGTAAAAGAATCTGTTGAATTAATTTCTACAAGAGAGGTTCCATTGTTCTTTTTAATAGATTCAAATCTCCACTCTTTTTCAATAGTTTGTGCCACTGTAAATATTGAAAAAAAGAATAGAATACCAACAATGTATTGTTTCATAATTTAAGATCGTTTACTTATTTCGTCTCTAACTTTTGCTGCTGTTTCATAATCTTCATTAGCAACAGCCTCTTTTAACTGGTGCTGAAGTTCTTGAATTGAATATTCTGAAAAATCAGATAAATTAGATGAATCTGTTTGTTCTAAAGTTACCTGAATTGTTTCTGGCTCTAAAATTTCTTTAATAGCAATTTCTTCTTCTATTTTTAGATAAATACCTGCTTTGTCTAGAATATTCTCATACGTATAAATTGGCGCTAAAAAACGAATGGCAATAGCAATAGCATCTGATGTTCTTGTATCTATAATTTCTTCTACCCCATCTTTTTCACAAATTAAACTAGAAAAGAAAATTCCATCCACTAACTTATGAATAATTACTTGTTTTACAGTAATGTGAAATCTTTCAGAAAAAGTTTTAAATAAATCGTGTGTTAATGGTCTAGGTGGTCTAATTTCTTTTTCTAAAGCTATGGCAATAGATTGTGCTTCAAAGGCACCTATTATAATTGGCAATGTTCTTTTCCCATCCATTTCACTTAATACTAAAGCATAAGCTCCACTCTGGGTTTGACTGTAAGATATTCCTTTTATGGTTAGTTTTATTAAACCCATGAATCTATATAAATAACATAAAAAAAGCTGTCTAATTTGTGGTCACTACCAAAAATTAGACAGCTCTTAAATTGAGCACAATTTACTAAAAATTATGAGTTTTGTGCTTTAAAATCTTTGAGTTTAGTAATTAATTGCGGAACAACATCAAAAGCATCTCCAACTATTCCATAATCAGCGGCTTTAAAAAATGGTGCTTCTGGATCTGTATTGATTACAACTTTTACTTTAGAAGCATTAATTCCGGCAAGATGCTGTATTGCTCCAGAGATTCCAATGGCAATATATAAGTTTGTGGCTACTGGCTTTCCGGTCTGCCCAACATGTTCTCCGTGTGGTCTCCAACCTAAATCAGAAACAGGTTTAGAACAAGCTGTTGCAGCACCTAAAACGTCTGCTAATTCTTCAACCATTCCCCAGTTTTCTGGCCCTTTTAAACCTCGTCCAGCAGAAACAACAACATCTGCATCTGCAATAGTTACTTTACCTACAGCTTTGTCTACACTTGTAGATGTAACCCCTAAATCTGATGCAGTTATGGAAGCATCAAAACTTTCAACTGAGGCAGTTACTGGATTTTCGTGAATCCCGAATGAATTTTTTGCCAATCCAATTACTTTGTTTTCTGTAGAAATTACTGTATTATTAAAACCTTTGTTAGAAAAAGCTTTTCTTTTTACAGTAAATGGAGCTATAGAACTTGGCGCAGCTACTACATTAGATGCATATCCTGCATCTAAAGAAACGGCTACCAATGGGCCAAGATACAAACCATCTATACTAGAGTCTACTACCACAACAGTTGCTGCTTTTGCAGCGGCTACTTGATGAATTACTGCAGCATAGCCTTTTGCATTAAATACTGTTAATTGATCATTCATTACAGTTACAATGCTTTCTGCTCCATAAGTTTGTAATTCTGAAACCTCTTCTGCATTAATAGTTAACGCAATAAGGTTGGTTCCTAACTCTTCTGCAACTTTTTTTCCGAAAGAAACAACTTCAAATGCTGATTTCTTGAATTTTCCATCGGAAGAACTTGTGTATACTAAAACTGACATATATTTTTAATTTTCATTCTGAAGAAACTTCAGAATATTTTTATTATTTTTTTCAATTAAATTACTTTCGCCTCGTTGTGTAATAGACGTATTAATTCGTCTATGTTATCTGCAGCTACTAATTTTACCGCTCCTTTCGGTGCTGGTTTTTCAAAAGACTCAGAACAAGTGGCATTTTCTAAAATTGTTGGTTCTAAAACAGTTAATGGTTTTTTACGCGCCATCATAATACCTCTCATGTTTGGAATACGTAGGTCAGACTCTTCAACAATTCCTTTTTGTCCTCCAACAACTAAAGGCAAGCTGGTTTGCAAAGACTCACTACCACCATCTATTTCTCTGGTTGCAGATACATTTGCTCCATCTACCTCAAGTAAAACACACCCATTAACAAAATTATAGCCTAATAAAGCCGCTACCATCCCAGGTACCATTTGTCCGTTATAATCACTAGATTCTTTTCCTGCTAAGACAACATCATATCCTCCATTCTTTGCAACTGCGGCAATTTCTTTTGCTACAGACATCCCATCATTTGGCACTGCATTAATTCTAATAGCATCATCTGCTCCAATTGCAAGTGCCTTTCGTAAGGTAGGCTCTGTTACAGCAGTTCCAACATTTACAACAGTAACTGTAGCTCCTTGTTTTTCTTTAAACCACATGGCCCTAGTTAGCACAAACTCATCATACGGGTTAATCACAAACTGAACCCCGTTGGTGTCAAATTTTGTGTCGTTATCGGTAAAATTAATTTTTGAAGTGGTATCAGGTACATGGCTAATACATACTAATATTTTCATTTAAATTTTATTTTAATTTGATGAAACAAAGATAGTACAATAATTTAAAAAATACTATGCGTGCATAGTATTTTTTAAATTATTTTCTTTCATTAAATTTATAGAGTAATAACATCTTATCGAGTTTTGACGTTTTAAATCCCAAATTATTCATTGTAAGAATCCATTCTTTTCTTATAGGCAAACTCTCTTTTAAGAAAATAGCATTTTCCATATTTAAACAATTATTTAGCAGTAAATCTCCAAGTTCAATAACTACTAATTTTTCATTTTTATTCTCATTTAAAATAGTTGATATTTCGCAGAGATTGCTAACCTCTAGGGTATTTACCTTTTGTTGCTTATAAAAGTTCATGTGCAAGGGACCAGATGGATCCTCAAATAAATAGCCTTTTGTGGTATAAATTAAATCTATTTCTTTGTTTTGATAATGTTCATATATATATGCAGCTATAACTAACCTCCCTCTTCCTACTCCCTTCACACTCATTAAAAAAGTAAGAAAAAAATTAACCACAAAGAAAAGTGCTAAAACTACCCTGAAAATTACTTTCGGTTTTCTGTTATGGATGTATTTAGAGTACCCCAAAGATAAAATTAGGGGTAACATATAGACTATAGGAAACATAAATCGTTCTTCTTTATGACCAACAATAGAATGAAAAAATAAAAAAGAAACCAATATCCAAGTAAACATATTTTTTGGATTCTTTATAAAGAAAAAAAGTAATGAAATAAATAAAGGAATCCCAATAAATGGCGTTGGGAATGTTATTATTTTCTCAAAATAATAATACCAAGGAGAAATACCATAATTTGCTTTATCATTTGAAGCTATAAATTCATTTAAATAATTAAAAGGTGTACATGTTAGTGTTTCATAAAACCATGAATCTAATAAGAACCCAAGAATGAGTACCGTTATAAATGCCACACTAAATTTTAAATAAAAACGCTTACTTTCTTCTTTTATAAAAAAGAGCCAGCTAAAAAAACCAAACAAAGCAAATGCTATTTGAAATCTAACTAAAAAGCTAACAGCAGCTAAAAAACCCATTAAAAAAATATTCCTTTTAGAGATATCTTTTTCTAGGTATAATGAAATCATCCACAAAAAAAGCACTCCACTCCATATTTCAGAAGAAAATCGAGCACTCAAAAAAGGTAAAAACCAGAGAAAATAAGATAAGAGTATATACCATTTTTCTTGTTTTAAATCTGTAAATAAATACCTTGTTTTACGAATAAAAAAGGTGCTTATTAAAAGTATAAATAGTGCGGTAATACATCTTAATACTAAAGCCTGTGTATAAGGACTTGTAATTGATATTTGCTGAAGAGAACCAATAACAACCATCGCAAATGAAACTTGAACTACGGATCTTATTTTTTTATCATATTCCCAAGGTAATTCTTCTGCCGGACTATTTCCCAACTTCATATTTGCAAATTCTAAAATTTGATAATGCTCGTCTGCATGATAAAAGCCTATACTTTGATATGCTGAAAAAAGATATACAACACAGGCAATCAGAAAAGAATTTCTTGAAAATTTTGATGTAAAAAATGAGTTGGTCAAAATGATAGTTATGAAATCTAAAAATACTATTTTTCTTTATACTAATGAGCTATTTGTTTTTTTGGATTGCAAGGCTATTTGTAGTAGTTTCGTTTATAGTAACAAACCATGAATTTTAACGTCAACAAAAATACTGCTCAAAAACTACTAATTAGCATCGGTATAGGAACCTTGCTTTTTATGATTTCCTACGATTTTGGCATGTTTTGGGACAATGTTTTATTTGCCTCAAAAATGGGAAATCAAATTTACAACAATGGTTTTTTTGATTGGACAATGCCCAACGAATTTGATCCTGGACATCCACCATTTTTAGGAGTTTTACTCGCTTTTTTTTGGAAAATTTTTGGCCATAGCTTATGGGTGAGTCATTTAGCGATGTTGCCATTTATGATTGGAGCGATTTATCAATTACAACGGTTTATCGCTTATTTTGTTTCGAATAATACAATGATACTACTGGGTCTTTTACTTGTAGTAGCAGACCCTACCTTGTCTGCCTCTTTTGTATTGGTAAATCCAGAGATTATTATTGTATTTTTCTTTTTTCTTGCTGTAAACGGTATTTTGTATCAAGAAAAGAAATGGCAATTTATCGGGCTTTTTTTTCTAAGCATCATTACATTTAGAAGCATGATGCTCTTTGCTGGTTTGTTTCTATTTGAAATCTTAAACAACTACTTTTTTAATAAAAAGAGTCTTCGAAAAATTCTTCATATTAAATTTCTTAGCTTTTATTTTTTAGCTGCTCTTCCTGGTATTGTTTTTGTTTTGTGGAGACTAGCAACAAAAGGATGGTTACAAACGCATCCAGAATCTCCATGGGCAGATTTATGGCACCTGCCAAGCATCACTCAGTTTCTAAAAAACATTGTTATTTTAATTCACCGATACCTAGATTTCGGGAGGGTCTTTATCTTTATTTTTCTGATCGTTGGGTTGTTTTATTTTCGAAAAAAAATAGTACTTAATAAGCATTTCAAACAACTTTTATTGTTGAGTATTTGCGCTGTATTTTTTGTTGTTATTGCTGTACTATTCTCAACAAATGCATTTGGTCATCGTTACTTTATTGTTTCTTATATTTCTTTTATTTTACTAGCCTTTCTAGTCTTAAAAGAGATAAAAAAGTATAAAAAACCATTATATGTATTGCTCTTTGTAGGCCTCATTACTGGCAACCTTTGGGTGTATCCAGAAAGAACATCCCAAGGATGGGATGCTTCCTTAGCACATGTTCCTTATCACTCCTTAAGAAAAGAAGCTATTAATTCTTTAGATACCATGAATATTGATATTTCTGAAGTTGCTAGCTTTTTCCCTAACTACAATAAAATAGATGAAATAGATCTAAATGGAAATCAAAAATCATTTACAAAATTCACAAATAATAGCAACTATGTTTTCTATTCTAACGTCTACAATCTTTCTGATAAAGACTATGAATTATTAAACAACAACTATCTAGAAATTAAGCGTTTCAAAAGCCTTAACATTATTGTTTCAATTCTTAAAAAAAGAGCTGTAAGTAACTAAAAAATAGTAAGAAAACGTTATCGGTTTTTAGCTCATAAAAGTAGATTTTCTTAGTCATATTTTCCTTATTTTTGCAATTCAATAAACAACTAAGAGAAAGCAATACATGAAAACAGTTCAGTTTAGAGAAGCTATTTGTGAGGCAATGAGTGAAGAAATGCGCACAGATGAAACTATCTATCTCATAGGAGAAGAAGTAGCAGAATATAATGGTGCTTACAAGGCTAGTAAAGGAATGCTAGATGAATTTGGAGAAAAAAGAGTGATTGATGCTCCTATTGCCGAATTAGGTTTTGGAGGAATAGCGGTAGGTTCTGCCATGAATGGAAACAGACCTATTGTAGAGTATATGACTTTTAACTTTGCTTTGGTAGGTATCGATCAAATTATAAACAATGCTGCAAAAATCAGACAGATGTCTGGGGGTCAATTTAACTGCCCAATAGTTTTTAGAGGACCTACCGGTTCTGCAGGACAACTTGGTGCAACACACTCTCAAGCATTTGAAAATTGGTTTGCCAACACACCAGGATTAAAAGTAATTATACCCTCTAACCCATATGATGCAAAAGGATTATTAAAAGCTGCAATACGTGACGATGACCCAGTTATTTTTATGGAATCTGAACAAATGTATGGTGATAAGATGGAAATTCCTGAAGGAGATTATATCATACCTATAGGAGTTGCAGACATTAAAAGAGCTGGAACAGATGTTACTATTGTTTCTTTTGGTAAAATCATTAAAGAAGCCTACAAAGCTGCAGATGAATTAGCAAAGGATGGTATTTCAGTTGAAATTATAGATTTAAGAACAGTTCGCCCTTTAGATCACGATACAATTATAGAATCTGTAAAGAAAACAAATCGTTTGATTATTTTAGAAGAGTCCTGGCCTTTTGGAAGTGTTTCTACAGAAATAACGTATAGAATACAAGATGAAGCTTTTGATTATTTAGATGCTCCTATAAAAAGAATTACAACTGCAGATACTCCAGCACCTTATTCACCAGTTTTACTAGAAGCCTGGATTCCAAACAGCAATGATGTAGTGAAAGCTGTCAAAGAAATTTTAAAAAAATAAAATTCAATTTTTAACCCTGCACAAACTTCATTGGCATACTAGTTGATGAAGTTTTTTTGTTATGATAAAAAAACTCCTTCCCATTCTTATATTCTTTCTATTGTTAGGATATTCAAAAGCACAAACAAAAGTAAGTGGTCGTATTTTTGATGAAGTAAATGAACCATTAGCCTATGCTACCGTTTTGTTTAAAGGTTCTATAGAAGGAACTACCTCAGACGAAAATGGCAGATTTTATCTAGAGTCCTCTAAAAATTGGGCACAATTAGTTGTTTCTTTTATGGGCTACGAAACTTTAGAAATTGAGCTCTCAAAAAAAGTAAACTTCAATCTAAAATTTGTTTTAAAAGAAGAAGCCAATACCTTAAACGAAGTTGTTATTGCTGTAGGAAAACAACCTAAAAAAAATAATCCTGCCATTGCTATTCTTGAGAAGATATGGGAAAAGAGGAGGCGAAATGGTCTTAAAAAGTTTAATCAATACAGCTATAAAAAATATGAAAAAGTAGAATTTGATCTTAACAACATAGATAGTACCTTCAAAAACAAAGGCCTATTTCGCGGAATGGAATTTGTGTTTAAAAACTTAGATACTTCAGCTGTAACAGGAAAAACATACCTTCCTGTTTTTTTAAATGAGTCTGTTTCCGAAGTATTTGGAGATAATATTTTAAACAGAGAAAAGGAAACCATTAAAGGAAATAAAAATACAGGATTCAGCAACAACCAAGCAATTATTAATTTTATTGATGATCTCTATAATGATTATGATATTTATGATAATTACATAAAGTTATTTTACAAAAGCTTTGTGAGCCCCCTTTCTAAAACAGGGGTTAGCAACTACAACTATTTTTTATCAGACAGCGCTTTTATTAAAAATAAGTGGTGTTATAATATTATTTACTATCCTAGAAGAAAAAATGAACTTACATTTAAAGGAGATTTTTGGGTAAATGACAGTACGTTTGCCGTTGCAGAAATAAATATGAAAGCGTCTAAGAGCGCCAATATAAATTGGGTTAAAGACATTTATATAGAGCAAGAATTTGATATTTTAAATGACTCTATATTTTTATTAAAAAGAGATTATTTTTTATCAGATTTTGCCATAAATAAAAAAGAAAAATCAAAAGGATTGTATGGTAAACGAACCACCTTATACAATAATTATGTATTTGACAAAAAACAAAAATCTAATTTTTACGACCTACAAAAAAATATAATAGATGAAAAAATATACAACCAGTCAGATGAGTTTTGGGATAAAAATCGCACAGAGAAATTAAACAAAGATGAATTGGGTATCTACACCATGTTAGATACTCTAACTACTGTTAAAAAATTTAAAAACTTATCTAATATTGTAGCTACATTTTCATCTGGTTATTTTGAATTTGATGCTCTAAATTTTGATTATGGCCCAATATTTTCAACCTTTGGATATAATGATGTTGAAGGAATTCGTTTAAGAACTGGTGGTAGAACTTATTTTAATTATAATGACCCTTGGAGGCTTGAAGCCTATACAGCCTATGGTTTTAAAGATCAAAAATTTAAATACGGAATTCAAGGAAAAGCCATTCTAGAAAAGAAAAATAGACTCATTATCTCTGGTGGAAATAGACGTGATGTAGAGCAAATTGGCGCTAGCTTAACTGCTTCTACAGATGTTTTAGGAAGAAGTGACGGATCATCGTCTATTATAGGAACTGGCCAAAACAACAGACTTACCAATGTAAATTTATCTAAACTTAGTTTACAAGCAGAACCACTTAGAAATTTTGTTGTGAGTATTTCTGGAAGTTATAAAGTGTTAAGTTCTGCCTCAGAATTTTTTAGTTTAGATTATAATGATGCAACCTCACCGTCAGGTATTTCTTCTCAAGTACAACAATTTGAAACTATTTTTACTGCCAATTATTTTCCTGGAAGAAAAGTAGCTGGTTCTGGTGTAGAAAGAAATACCAATTCAGATAAATTAAGGAATATATTTTTACAAGTTACTCGCGGTAATAAGAATCTTTTTAATAGTGATTTTGACTATACAAAAATTCAATTTTCGTATACCCAACCTTGGTTTATTGGTGGCTTAGGAAGACTAAAAACCTCCTTAGAAGCTGGAAAAACATTTGGAGAAGTACCGCTTAGTTTGCTTAGTGTTGTTCCAGGAAATCAGACCTATTTTGCCTTCTTTAATACATTTAATCAGTTAGATTTTTATGAATTTGTAACAGATACCTACGCTACATTTCACTTAGAACATAATTTCAACGGTCGTTTACTAGCAAGAGTTCCGTTGCTGAGGAAATTAAACCTTAGAGCTATTGTTGGGTTTAGAACTGCCTGGGGGCAATTATCTGATAAAAACTTATTTTTAAATACAACTAACAACGCTGCACAAATACCATTGGCAGCACCAACCGAAAATCCCTACTATGAATATAGTGTTGGTATTGGAAATATTTTAAAAATTCTTCGAGTAGACGTAAACTTTAGAGGTAATTATCTAGACAATCCTGGAGCTCGAAAGTTTGGTTTTACTTTTGCCACTGGGTTTAACTTTTAATTGTTTTTGTTGTGTTTTTGTATTGGTTTAAAAACTAGTAAATAGATATATATCGCATAGTTTTGTTTCAAAGACAAACAAGCTAAGGTGTAATGAAAACATATTTACAAATTCTCCCCACTATAGTTATTACACTGATGTGTAGTTTTCTATCTGAAAATATTAAATCACAGGTTATAAATATTGGCGATGGAAGTTATACCACTTCTTTTCCTGGAACTGATTCTGCAGGTAGAAATGAATATCCGTCAGGAACTCCTCAACTGAGCGGTAATGCCCTAAATAAGCCAGTTCCAACAAATGACTGGTGGTCTAAACTTGTGAAAGAAAATCATGCAGATAATTTATTCAATTATCCGATGACCTTAAAAACCACTAATGATGGCCTTATTGTTACTCATATTCCTTGGGGTGTTATAGGAGACTCATCGCCTATAAAAGTTGGACTATCTGGTCTAAACACAACAAAAACAACTGTATCAGATTATTCAGATTGGACAGTTACAATGAACTGGAATGATGGGTCTCATAATTTAGATGCTACCTCTGGTATTGGAATGCCCTTCTTATACTTTTCAAAAGGATCATCTGATGTGGTTGAAATAACAATTAATTCTGGTACTGCAACAATATCAAATGAAATTCTTATCATCGAAAATGCCTCAAATACAAAAGATTTTGTTTTTTATGCTCCTGCAGGAAGTACCTGGTCTCAAAATGGTGCTATTTTCACATCATCATTAAATGGAAAAAATTATTGGTCTATGGCCATGTTACCTGAAAGTTCTTCAACGTTAACCACATTAGTTGATCAATACAAACAGTACGCCTATGTTTTTCCTGTAAATACTGTAACCTCATGGTCTTTTAATGAAAATAATTCAAAAGTTACTTCATTATTTTCTGTGACAACAGACGTTAAAGAAGGAGCAAATACCAATATGTTATTAGGCTTATTACCTCATCAATGGAATAATTTAGCTTCTAATTCTGACTCCCCTAATGAATATACTTATACAACAGTAAGAGGAGATTTAAAAACACTAAAAGGCAATAGTTTCTCGGTAGAAAACACTTTTAAAGGAATTTTACCAACACTACCCTATCTCGCAAATTATAGTGAA
>Ga0209504_1000541_pt1 | contig 33122 bp, 36 predicted proteins | sample COGITO_mtgs_1005_FD_184791 | JGI IMG/M metagenome (GOLD analysis project Ga0209504, IMG submission 184791) | Pelagic marine microbial communities from North Sea - COGITO_mtgs_100511 (SPAdes) (version 2) | ecosystem: Environmental > Aquatic > Marine > Epipelagic ...
AGTTTAGTCGTTGGTATGATAGTGATGACAACAACAAAGTATATGCGTACATCGACCAAGGCTCAGGCCTTACATGGGTCGCCTTAGACGACCCTCGTGTTGCGGCCAACGAAATACATGTCACTGCCTTAAACGCGGAGGTTTTTAATGGCGACGGGACTAGTCGCCTTGCAACAGGCACCGCACTCAACACGCTAGATACCACTGTTGTGGCGCTGGGCGGCACTGTTGTTTCTATTCAGTCAGACGTTACTGCGTTAGAAGGTGAAGTATTTAATGCAGATGGCACTGCCCGCTTAGCTACTGGTACAGCGGTTAGCGCGTTATCGAGCACTGTTGCGACCCAAGGCACTACAATAGTTTCCGCTCAGTCGGACATAACCGACTTAGAAGGTGAAGTGTTTAACGGCGATGGCACCGCCCGCTTAGCTACTGGCGCGGCACTCAGTACGCTGTCTAACACAGTGGCTAGTGATGGCCTTACAATAGTGGCGATACAGGTTGACGTTACTGAGCTTGAAGGTGAAGTGTTTAACGCGGATGGCTCTGCCCGCTTAGCTACTGGCGCAGCGGTCAGCACATTGACAAACACCGTAACTACTCAAGGTGATAGCATTGGTACGTTGCAGACTGACGTTACCTCACTCGAAGGAGAGGTGTTTAACGCCGATGGCACTGCTCGCTTAGCTACTGGCTCCGCCCTGAGCACGCTGACCAACACAGTTACAACTAACGGCACAACAATCGTTTCGTTGCAGACTGACGTTACCTCACTCGAAGGAGAGGTGTTTAACGCCGATGGCACTGCGCGTCTCGCTACTGGTACAGCGGTCAGTACGTTATCGAGTACCGTAGTAACGCAAGGTTCCGATATAGATACCTTAGAGAGCACGGCTACGACGCAGGGTGCGCTAATAGGCACAATACAATCTGATGTAACCGCCCTTGAAGGTGAAGTGTTTAACGGTGATGGCACTGCTCGCCTAGCTACTGGCGCGGCACTTAGCACGCTATCTACCACAGTAACTACGCAGGGTACTAGTATTGGCACTGCGCAGTCGGACATAACCGACTTGGAAGGAGAGGTGTTTAACGCCGATGGGACTGCTCGCCTTGCTACTGGCTCCGCTGTCACCACGCTGTCTAACACAGTAACTACGCAGGGCACTAGTATTGGCACCGCGCAAACTGACATTACTTCCCTAGAAGGTGAAGTGTTTAACGCCGATGGCACTGCTCGTCTAGCTACCGGCGCGGCGCTAACTAACCTAACAAACGTAGTTACAACCAACGGCAGTGACATAGATACTGTGCAGCAGGACATCACTTCTCTAGAAGGTGAAGTATTTAACGCAGACGGCACTGCCCGTCTAGCTACTGGTTCAGCGGTTTCGTCACTAACTAGCGCAGTAGGAATAAACACCACAAACATAACCTCCGCGCAGCAGGACATCACTGCCCTAGAAAACAGTGTTACGACGCTAGATGGGGAAACTACAGCCAACGCCAACGCCGTAACGGCGCTAGACACACGAACAACCGCAGCGGAAGGCACTATAACCAGCACGAGCAGCGCTGTTACGGCACTACAAAATTCCTTGACCACTGCGGAGGGTACCATAGCTGCTACTAGCACCGCCCTCGACGCCGTAGATACTCGCGTTTCAAGCGCGGAAGGCACTATAAGTTCTCAAGGCACGTCCATAAGCGGGCTAACCGCCGGGCTTGCTGCTACCGACTCGACAGTCGCGGGGCACACAACAAATATAAACACCCTAACCACTGATGTTTCTGCCATAGATGGCGTGGTTACTTCAACCGCCAGTGATGTGAGCGCTCTGTCCACCACAGTCGGAGAAAACACTTCTGCCGTAGAGACAGCGGCGGAGTCTATAAATGGTTTGTCTGCGCAGTACACAGTTAAAGTAGACAATAACGGATACGTGTCGGGTTTCGGCTTAGCGAGTACGCTGGTTAACGGCACGCCGTTCTCTGAGTTTATCGTGTCAGCAGATAGGTTTGCTATTGCGTCTTCTTCTGGCAGCGAGGTAATACCGTTCGTAGTTACTACCGCGACTACTACACTCAATGGTGTTAGCGTGCCTGCTGGTGTTTACATAGACCAAGCGTTTCTTAAGAACGGTGCTATCGGCACTGCACAGATCGGCGTAGCCGCTATCGACACTGCACAGATCAGTGACTTAGCTGTTACTAACGCTAAGGTAGGCTCACTAAACGCTGACAAAATAACCGCAGGCTTTATATCCGCAGACCGTATATCCACTGGGTCTCTAGACGCTAAGATCGCGACTATAACTAGCGCGCAGATACAAGACCTCGGTGCAAGCAAGATAACCGCTGGTACAATAGATGCCAGCCAAGTAACGCTCGCGGGCGTTTCACCTTCGTTTGCTATTAAGAGCGCGACCACCGGAGAGCGTATGGAGATAGAAGCAGGCGTAATTAAAGTCTACGACTCGGCTAACACACTTAGGGTTAAGCTAGGGAATCTTGCGTAATGAGCTATGGCTTCCAGCAGTTCGACGAATACGGTGAAACTATAATAGACACTAGTCAGATAGTTAACTCGTTAATTAAGATAGATACGGTCAGTATAACGTTGCAGCCGGGTTCCGCTAGTGGCAGTACTTATCCGTCTTCTATTCAATACAGCTTGCCCGGAGTTACTTCCCAGCAGGACTTAGATGATAACTATATAATACAGGAAATCCCTGCGGGGTTTAGCCTGTTCGACAACGGTGGTAGTTTCGCTAAAGCGTATGTTTCCGCAGGGGTTATTAGCTTCACTAACAACTCTGGATGTTACACCATATTCGGTGACCCTAGGCCGTGCTCATTCCTTGACGCCCGCACAGAGACATATAACGTTTATGTTGTTGGTAAAGCCTTATGAGCTATGGGATAGAAGTCCTAGACTCTAATGGGAGCACCGTTTTTAACAGCACCAACTATGTAGAGATGGCTTCGCATTACGCCACCGTGGTTAGCGGGGGTACGTTCTATACACCTTCGTGGTGTACGGGTGGCGACAAAGCGTACGAAGGCCCCCCTTACTCGCGCACTAACAGTACATCGCTGAACCTTGCCTACACTAATAAGGAGATGGCGTTCCCACAAGAAAACCCCCAAGTAATACTCCCCGGACACAAGATGGTAGTGGGCGGGGTAGATTATTTCGTTACAGGCCAAACAGGGTCGCAAAATGGCTTAACATACTTTTCATTTGATAAATCTGTGGCGGGTATCCGAGGTACTTCAGCGGCGAGAACTTTTTACGCGGTGGAATACTACATCGCTCGACCAGTTTTTTATGTGCGCCCACTGTCCGCTAGCTACTCAGGAGTGTTTTCTATAGTAGGGGGCGGAGAATCGTTCACGTTGTTAGACTACGCAAGCGGCACGAACACGTTTGAAGTTATCGTTGCCAACTCCGCAGAGGAATGGGGTTCCATAAGCGACGCCAGACCTAGTAAGTTCCTAGCAGGCACTACTGACTACGGCTTGCAAGGGCAAACTGCGTCAAGTTTCCGGTACACACCTTCGCAGCCGCTAACTTCGTTCACAACGTACGACTCCAGAACCCGCCCGGTTAAGGTTATACTCGCTAAGGGCTGGGCTGGCGGCACAGCTGGCACAGCGTCTACTTTCTCGCTGGGAAGTTTGTCTACCTCCACCACCAAACGGTGGTGCCGCATGAACTCTACTGTGTTAGCTAAAATAATTGGCTACCAAAATTACTGGACGGCTAAGTACAACTGGGCTTCTAACAACAACATCTCGCTGTCGTGGACTAGCGGCGGGGGCAACTTTACTTTGTCCACTAATTACACAACAAAAGCAGCCTTCGCTGTAGTAGAATTTGGAGATGGGTTATGATTTTAAAATTAAGAGTGGACGCCAGCGGCAATATAATAAGCCAGTATAGGACGGCGGAATCTTGGCCAGAACACGGCACTACTGAGGACGGGTTCCTCTGTCTAGACTCTATCCGTGTGCTAGACATGCAGTTAGATTACTGGGACGGCGCGGCTTGGGCGACCCGAGCCGCTGCGCCTAATAACTTTTGCGTGTGGGAGAATGGCGAGTGGGTAGAAAGCGAAGACAAGAAGCTCGTCGTGCAGTCTTGGATTATGGCACGTGGTCGGGCAGAACGCGACGTACGACTTTCTATGAGCGACTGGACGCAATTCCCAGACAGCCCTCTAACCGATGAGAAAAAAGCCGAGTGGGTAGCGTATCGGCAGGCATTGCGGGATGTGCCCGCAAACAACTCGGAAGTTACTGATCTAAATGATATAATCTGGCCAACATCTCCAATATAAGGCATAATTGGCGGCATGAGCTTTGATTACGGTAGAGTAGTATACGACGATAAGGAGCGATTCGGCAAATGGGTCGCTTCTCAGGTAGAGCAAGAGGGCAGCTGGGGCGATTATTACGCGCTAGGCGTTGAGAAAGAAGGACGGGTAACCGCCGGTGTTGTGATAAACAACTACAACATGTCTAACGCCACAGTCCACATAGCCATTGCAGAACCTAATCGTATGATCATACCCCTTTTCAAAGCAGTTTGCGATTACGCATTTAACGTATGCAAACTAAAGAGAATAACTGGGCTTGTACCAACTAACGAGCCTGACACAATTAAGTTCGATAAGCACCTAGGCTTCGTAGAAGAGTTCGTTATGAAGGATGGTGCCCCTAACGCAGATATGATGGTACTAGTATTATGGCCAAAAAATTGTCGCTGGCTTCAGGAGTCATAAATTATGGGTGGTAAAAGTCAACCGGCTCCCGACTATTCGGGAATGGAAAGAGTTGCACGCGAGCAGTTAAGATTCTCGCAGCAGCAGTACCAAGATATGAAGCCCATTGTTCAGCAGATTGCTGGGCAGCAGATGGCCGCGCAAGATCAACAGATGGAGCAGGCAGCTGACTACTACCAGTATCAGCAAGAAACCTTCCGTCCTCTTGAACAAGGGTTAGTTGCTGACGCGCAAAACTTCGACACCGAGGCTTACCGCCAGACACAAGCTGGTGAGGCTAGCGCCGCCGCCGCAAGGGCGTTTGGTACGGCTCGGGAGTCTAACGCTAGGTTCCAAGCAGCCAGAGGTGTTAACCCCAATTCTGGTGCCGCTCGTGGTGCTGGTTTACAAACTCAATTACAAGAAGCTGCTATGCGCGCGCAGGGTATGACTGGCGCTCGTAACCAAGCACAACAGTTAGGCTATGCGCGTAAGTTAGACGCCGCTGGTCTTGGCCGTGGGTTGTCAGGAGCTTCTACCGCTGCTTACGGTGGTGCTACTAACGCTGGTTCTCAAGCATCAAACGTGGCCCAATCCGCTGGTAACAACTACCAAGCTGGTCTAGCAGGCGCAGGACAAACTTACGGCAACATGGCAAGTACTCAGGCAAGTGTTTTCTCTGCTGGGCTACAAGCACAAGGCGAGATGATGGGTGCTTTAGTAGGAGCCGGTGCGACTATGTACCCTTCCGATATGCGGCTCAAGGAAAACGTTTCTGAGGTTGGCAAAGACGCTTACACAGGACTTAACCTATACCACTTCAGCTACATTAACGATCCTGACAGCACTATGTATGAAGGTGTTATGGCTCAGGAAGTTCTTAACTTTATGCCGGAAGCAGTTGCACTTACTGAAGACGGTTTCTATGCGGTGAACTACAACATGCTCGGCATGGAAATGAAACAAGTGGAGGTGGCGTAATGGGTTGGGCATCTGGAATGGCAGCAGGCGTTAGGCTCGGTGAAGCTGTAAACGCGAACAGAGCTAGAAGAAAAGAAGGTTTGGTCGCAGAGGAAATCTCTGCGTTCGACGCCGCGCAGGCCGAGCAAGCCGCAGCGTACAAGAAACAACAGGAAAACGCCCAGAACACCTCTAACGTACAAGCTGCGTTTAACAACGGTGGTATAGGCGCTGGCCCAGACCAAAACATGAGCGCGATGCCACAAGCGCCGAATACTCTTGCGGGTATGGGATTAGCTCCGGCACAGGCAGGTACTGCGCCACAACAAAGCCCTATGCCAGCTCCGACAAGAGTTGAAGCGCCAATGAGCGTCCTAGACCAGCTGCGGGCTAGAGAAAGCATATACAGAGGTGCTGGGCTTACCGACCAAGCAGACAAGCTTGCTTCGCAGGCTTTAGACCAACAACGCTATGACATAGGGCAGGAACAGTTTGATACAACAACAGGTCTGGCAAGAGAGCAGCTCGCGATTGATACCCGTGCGGCAAATACCGCAGACCAAAGAAGCCAATTTGAACTCGCCCAAGCGCAACAACAGGTAACCGAAGACGCTGAGCAGAAAAAAGGCATTAGTGAACTACAATCAACATTAGCTAGCGGGGAAGCAACCCCAGAAAATATAGGTGAGCTGTACTCTAAGTACGGTATAGACCCCGCAGTTGGCAACGAGTATGTCACAGGGTTCTATAACATCTCAGAGCAAGCTGCCAAGCGCAAACAAGAGCAACTAGCCCTGCAAACTGCGGAGCTAAACTTAGATGGTCTGGTTGACCTCCATAAAAAAGACGACTCTATAACTCCGGGCAGGCACTTTGATTACGAGCAAGTGGGCGGTAAGCTAGTCCTTTCCGAGTTCGACACTGAGACCGGCGAAAAAGTTAGGGATTTAGCAGAGTTCGGCTCTACGGCGGAGCTTGAAACAAACCTGCGTAATTTAGCTTCTGGGTACGGCGCTGCCATAGAGTCACTAGCCAACACGGCTAAAACCCAGCGCGCAGCGGCTGCGGATGGGGCCATAGAATACGCCAAAGTTAACGCCGATCTTGCAGCAGTGGATGGGGGCATTAGAGAGAAGCTCATAGACAACCTTGGCAAATTGCAGGCCGACCCTATGTTTCGGGGTATGGAACCACTCCAGCAGGAAGCTGCTATCGCTGAAATATATAAAGCCGCAGGGGTCGTTTACTCAGGCGCAATGACCCCCGGTGGAGATTACGGCGATGGCGGCGATGGCACGGCTCCTCCTCCTCCTCCTGCGGATAGTATAGCCGCTCTTAGGCAAGGGCTTCAGCGCAAAACTGCCGAAGGTGCAGAGGCAGACGCCAAAAAGCAAGTACTGTACAAAGAGGCGGAAGCTCTGATTACCGAGTTTACCCCAGAGCAGCTTGACAGTGTGGAGGTTAGTGACGAGCTTAAAGCGGCTATACAAGCAGCGTACACGGCGCAACGGGGGTATGCCGCGCAACGGACGCTTGAAAAAAGTGGTTTACGCAGTCTCTAGCAATGTTGCTACACTTATAATTAGGGTGAACAATGTCTATATTTAGTTTAGAACAACTGCGGGCTATAGCTCCTGCTAGAATGAAAGGGGCTTCCGATGCGGAGCTAGTAGTAGATTACAGCCAGCAGGTAGGCAAAGACGCGCAGGACGTTGCGGAATACTTTGGCGTGTCTACAGGCCGTGACCGTGGTGAGTTGGCTGCGGGTATTTCTTCTGGCGTAGACGTAGTGCAGATGCTTGGTACAAGTGCTGCCGCTGGTATAGCAGACATTGTAGGCGCGGAAGACACTTCTGAGTACTTGCGTGGCCAAGCGGAACGACAAGGTTATGAGTCGTATCTAGCGGGCAAGCCCGGATTAGATCGCGTAGAAGACTTAGAAGGCGTAGGTGACTATATAGACTACGCGCAGTACCAGATCGGTAAGCAGTTGCCTATTATGGGCACTGTAATGGCAGCGCAGGCACTTCCGGGCTTAGGTCAGGCTGGCACCGCTGCTGGCTTAACTAGGTTAGCGGCTATAGCCCCTAGAGCTTTAGGTGGTGGTGGCGTTCAGCAAGGTGCTAGTTTCGCAGCTCGCAAGCAAGCACTCGCACAAGGTGAGGCACTAGCTAAGTCTACTATGGTAGGTACTGGCCTTGGCTTTGGCTCTCTATATGAATCCTCCGCTGCTGATGGTGACCCTGATCCTTGGAAGGCATTACTCGGCGCTGTTCCTTACGGCTTAGCTGAAGCGGCTGTGCCTGCTGCGCTTACTGGCGTAGCTAGACTTAAGACTGGCGGATACACAGGTGGCGCGGTTTCTAGGTTTGGTAAAGCTGGCGCTGTAGGCTCTGTAACAGAAGCTGCTACTGAAGTGGCACAAACGGGTATGGAGTTTGGCATTGACGGCACTGCTACCGCTGAAGAAATGCGCTCTGGATTCCTTAACGCCGCTGTAGCTGGTGGATTAACAGGCGGCTCTATGAGCGGTGCTGTATCTGCTATTGGGCAACGAAGAATAGACGCACCTAAGAAAGTAGAAACTAACGTACTGGGAGAGACAGACTTGGCGGGCAATGCCCCCACTCCTGTACAAGAACGGCAACCAGAGTTTCAACAAAACTTAGACCTTAACGACCCACTAGCTGGGCAGTATGACGAGGCTGGCGCGCCGCAGAACATAGGTTCCATCGAACAGACAGCAGAGCAAGCAGAGCAAGCGCCTGTACTAGACGAAGACCAATTTTCTTTTGACTTCGCTACTGGGCCGCAACAAGATTTCGCTGCTTCCTTAAAAGCTACCGTTGCTAAGTTTGGCAATATAAAGCGTGGTCAAAAGAAAGTTTTAGCCCAGCGACTAGAAATGTTGCAGCGTACTAGGGCAGGCGTGCAAGCAGATAACCTTTTTGAGCAAGAGAAAACAAAACCATCTGAGCGCAGAGCTAAAAAACTACGCGAAGCTATGGCGCTAAACAAAGCTGAAAAGATTCGTGTTCTCGACGAGCAAATCGCAGACACTGCGGAACAAGTTAACGGCGCAGCCGAAGCTGCTGTAGCAAGAGAAAAGCTGGCAGACTTCAAAAATGCACTAAAAGTTATATCGGTAAACGATAAAGGTGAAGCGACGCTCACAGGTGAAATTACAGAGCGCCAGTTAGCTGCACTGCAAGAGGGCGACCCTAACGTATACGAGCAAGTTGCGCCTAAAGAAGCAGCGGTAGAAGTTCAGGGTGAAACAGATTTAACCGTGTCTAACAAAGCCGAACCAGAGATACAAAGTGACCTGTTCGAGGACGTAGTCGTAGACCCTGTTGAAGAAACACAGGCGTCACCTCTAGCGCGGGAAACAAATACTGCACCTGTAGAAGAAGTATCTCAGACACAGGATCAAATAGACTCTGAGATGTCCGCTGCTGAACAAGCTGAGCTTGAGTCCGTCGTTGTAACCGAGCAAGACTCCGCAGTTATGGACGTAGAGATAAGAAACATCCTAAAGTCTGAAGTGGATTCTACTACCGGCGAGGCTACTGGCGCGCCGACTTTGGCTGACGGCGTTCACAAAGCGATTGCGATAATGCTCCGCCACCCTGCCCTATACCCTGCCCCTAGAATAGGCAACGCTGGTAAGTCTGCTACAGACCCAGAGTACGTTAACAAAGAAGCTACCGCTGCAAACAGCGAGCAAATGAAGGGTATCCACAAGATGCTCTTGGACGTTGTTAAGTATGCGACTATTGCTAATAACCAAGCTGGTAACCTAGACAAGCGAGTTACGTCTACAGTGGGCGGTGTTACTACCACGTCTAAGCAACGTAAAGCCGCAGGCGAAGGGCCGCAGGCTAAGTACAACAAAGCGATAAGAGATTTAGAAGCCACATTCAAAAAGCTGCTTAACCCGTCTGCTGGCGGAATGAGCGATAAAGACTTGTCCGCTATCTTAGGTGCTCTTAAAGTAGACCAAGAGACTAACGCTAAGACAAGTATTAAAGAAGCCCCGATGCGCAAGAAAATTAGCGCTATCTTCACTCCGGGCTACAATTTTGTCAGCGCAGGCAAAGTAAATACTAGTATAGACTCACTAATATCCACCGCGTTTAGCCAGTATAAAGACGGAACGCTAGGCCAGAAAGATGTCGTGTCCGGCACTGTTACGCGTGGTAACAAAGCTGAAATGAAGAAAGGCAAGCCTACGCCGCTCGAAGCCACAGTGGCGGAAGCAAAAGAAGATGGCAAAGACGTACTCAGCGCTGTACTAGAAAGAGTGTCTAGCTGGAAAGGCAAGCCTAGTCCTTATGCTGTTACCCTAGGCAGAAGTATCCGTGACGTTCTAGAGCGAATGAATGAGGGCAAAGCCCCAGTTCAAGTTGAGTTTGTTGGTGTAGATAACGACGTAACTGGGCCGCAGTTTGACCCCAACACTAATACTGTATACCTGAACCGCGACGCTTCTCAAGAACAAGTACTGCACGAGGCGTTGCACTCGGTGCTACAGGGGTATGTGTACAACAATCCTACCGAAGCTAGCGTAGTAGACTTGCAAAAATCTGTGGACAACATAATTGCGTTCTCCAAGACACAGGCGTTCCAAGACGTAGCTATGCCCCAAGACCATAAAGACAAAGCGTTAGCTGTTATTGGTAAGTTAGAACAACTACGTAACGAAGGTAACCCACTCGACGCCGCTTTGGAGTTAATATCCTACGGCTCTACCCTGCGAGATTTCCGTCAGCTTATAGCTGAGATTGATCCTAGCCCTTCTGCGGCTACGCAGCCTTGGTTCGACCAACTCACCGCAGCGTTCAAAACCATTATTCGTTTAGTGCAGACGTTCCTTACGGGCAAAGGTGAAGCGGAGCGGGTTGTCTTGAACTCTTTATCACTATTAGAGAAGGCCCGGACTACGGACAACCTTGCTGACATAAGACCAGTCGGCGGCGCTAAGCTGTTCATGTCTGAATTTAACGACGTGGCTACTTTAGACAGCGCAGGCAAACCTGTAGGAGATTTATTCTCTTCGACTAAAGCTAAAGACGGCTTATACGATGCTTTTACTAGCCGCTTTCTTTTCGGTAAGAACTGGCCTGCGAGAGCTGAAGCTATTGCTAGCAGTATAGAAGCTAGGAAAGAAATAATAGCTAAGAAGCTGCCAAAGGTCGCTGCGTATATGTCCAAGTGGGCGGCGCATTTCCAGATTCCTGAGTCTCTGACTACTTACTTTAAAACGTATAAAGAGCAACGGAACACAATCTATATGAACCTAGAGCGTCTTGTGCGCTCCATTGAGAAAGGTGACACTGCTACGCAGCAGGCTATTTTCTCCTACTTAGATGGCGATACCACTGCGTTCGATGGCGTGGTTAACGGCGACCGCCTGAAGATAGAAGCGGACATTGTTCGAGACACAATGGACAGCATGATAAAAGGCTTACCTCAGTCTATTCAAGATGAGTTTGCGGGCAAAGACTTCACTAAGAAGTTAATCTACGTGAGCGACCAGTCAACTATATCTAGCCACGCTATGACTATGACTGCCCTTGGCAGACAGCTAAGCAAGCAAGGTGTATCACTGGAAGTGGACATAGTATCAGACAGCGATTTGCTAATGACGGACGCTAATGGTGACGTAGTTCTAGACGGGGAAACTTTTTATAAAGCCACTGTAACCCCAACAAACGGCACTCCCGGCTACGCTACTATGGTCAGCAAGACTAAGCACGACTTGCAAGACGGACAAATGAGCACTGCGGGAGCGCAGGTCAACGTGTCGGTGCAAGAAGGCGAGTACTCTATGAAGAAGTACGACGGTAGCAGCGGCAACTATCGTTTCACGCAGGACAACAACTACAAAGATAATTTGGATGCCCGTAAAGTATCCGCAATAACTAACGCTATGCGCAACACTGTTGGTGGCGTAGCTAGTTTCTACGCTACTCAGAACTTTATGAAGGCTATGGCCATACAAGGTAAAGAGTCTGGCCAAGTGTTTGACACTGTAGAAGACATACTAGCTACTTACCCAGAGTTTGCAGGGAAAATAGGAACTGGTGACGGGCAGAGCTTACCTGCTAGCGTAGCTCAAGCTTCTCAGCTAGGTGATAAAATACGTTTGCGCGGCCAGTTCGTGCAATACCCACAAGACATTGAGCAGTATGGTGACATGGCGGGTAAGATTGTGCATGGCCCCGTTTTCGCTGCTATGCACGATATGAGCGACCGTAACCCCCTTGTTAACGTAGAGGGCTATAACCAAGCGCTGCGAGCGTTTAAGAAGTCTAAGACTATCTACAACCCCGGAACACACGTCACTAACATAGCGTCCAACGTGACTTTGCTAATGCTGCACGACATACCGTTAAAAACTCTAGGTAGAGCCGCTAGCCTAATGGCAAGATATGAGACGGGCAAAGGTAAGCCCTTAACCCCTGACGAACTAGCGATGATGAAAGTCTTTATGAGTTCTGGCGCTATGTTGGGCAACTACTCAAGTGTAGAAGTAAAACGTGAGCTTGCTGAGAACGCGGAAAACAACCTACTGATTGACGGCAACGAGTCCGCCATGACCCGCGTTACTGCCTTTATAAACTTTGAAGCTGAGAAAGGGAACATGGCAGCTAGGCTGACGCGGAAGCTAGGTAAGAAACTAGTAGACACCGACGACGTAGCTACCCAGTTGTACGCGGCGGAAGATAACGCGTTCCGACTCGCTTCTTTTATCAAGCACGTCGGCGACTCTAAGAGCCTATCTACCGATGGGGTAGTTACAGACGAGATGCTTCAGGCAGCCGGTCGTAGAGCGCGCACAGACTTCCTAGACTATGACATTGATTCTAAGTCAGTAAAAGCTGCGCGGCAATCTTGGTTACCGTTTGTGTCTTGGACGTACGCTATTACTCCTGTGCTGGGCCGCATTGTTCTGCACCAGCCTTGGAAAGTTGTAAACCTTCTAGCAGGATACGCCATGATTGATATGGCAGCGTCTGCACTAGTAGGAGACGATGAGGAAGAACGCCGTCGCGGCCCTGCTAAACTTGACGAGAACGTGTTTGGTATCCCCGGATTACGCACATACATCCGTTTGCCTTTTGGCGACGACAACAACCCTGTGTACTATAAGCTAGGTGATTACATACCTTTGGCTTCTACTGTTAAAGGACTGCCGACTAACAATGGATTTATGGGCATAGATTGGTGGCCACAAGGATTACAACCGGGCGGGCCGTTTATAACTGCTGTCGTCGCTTCCATTGGTGGAGTTGACGCGTTTACAGGCGAGAAACTATACAAAGAGACTGACTCTAGCTTTGATAACGTTATGACCGTAGGGGAGCAGCTGCTCAATGTAGCTACGCCACCTTGGCTAAGAACTAGCAACATAGAAAAAAGCATAGACGCTATTCAGGGCAATACCAACTTTGCTGGCAGGAAACAGGATGTCGCTAGATTATTAATAGGCAACATACTAGGACTTAAGATTGACGGGTACAATGTACAGCAAGAGATGTTGTCTAAGTCGTATGAAAGCAGTCAGTTAACCCGCGCTTTTGGTGAGGCTATGAATCGCATAAAAAGGGAAGAAACCCGTAGCGGTAACCCGGACTACGAAGGTATGAATGCTGCGATGCAGGAATTGCAAGCAGATTTATATGACAAGCTAAACGAACTTTATAAGCTAGAGGAATAACAATGGCTACCCCTAGAAAAGGCAAGGCGAAAGTTAAGGTCACAGCTAGCGGGAAGAAGGTTAGCTATGGCCAAGCAGGTAAGGCGAAAGACGGCGGCGCTCGTGTAAAACCGGGCACGTCTAAGGGTGATAGTTACTGCGCACGTAGCCTAGGCATAAAGAAGGGCTTGCCTAAAGCTAAGCAGAACGACCCCAATACACCGAATAACTTATCACGTAAGCGTTGGAAGTGCTCTGGCGCTAAGTCGAGGAAATAACATGACACCATGTAAAGGTTGCCCACACCCTACTAAGTGTAAGAAAGCTGGTAGATGCCTAAAGAAAAGTTTGCCTAAACGCGGACAGCGTACAGCGAAAAATAAGAAGAAATAAAAAGCCCCAGTTAAGAGGCTTTAAGTTAGGTCTTGCTTAGCGATTGCTAGTAGACCTATTACTGTGATGATAATGCCGTAAAGAACCATGAGGCCTCCGTAAGTTGAAGCGGCATTATAGTGGCTATCGGTTATGATCGGAAATCACTGTTTATCATGGCTTACATATCATATATGGTATATCTTTATTATTCCTCGTGTTCAAATGTAAAGTGTTCATCAAAGCCGTTCATTATGTACTCTTCGATGCAGTGTTTAATTGTCTCTTCAGTAGGCGCATCCGTGTGTTTGTGCGCCCTATTGTAACCAGACTCAATACCTGACTCGACTATCTCTTGTATTAACTTATGTATTTTAACTTTCATTGCGATATTCCAGCTCATCTCGCATTACTTTGCGCAAAGCTGGGCGCATGGTTTTCTGAGTATCTAAGCAAGCCTGTAAGTGCTGTGTAGACATATCAGCAATCTTTACATGCACCAGCGTCTCATCACCATTCTTACCATAAGTTCCCCACTTGACCACTTCTCTTATCACTTCATGGCTATCGTCTGAGGTGGCAGTTAGCATTTCCTCATCACCGTTAGCAGAGCATCTAACATAATCACAGCCACCATCTAGCATATACTCTTTGCCGTTGGCATCTGTATGGGTCACATAATCGTGACGATGCTTTGATTCTAGTATTGTTCCATCAGGTGTCTTCATTTTACTGCTTAATATATAAACCATTAGCTTACACCTTTTATTTGTGGGCCAACATTGCCAGCAGCATCAGTTTCGGGAGGAATAATGTAGCTTGTAATATAGCAATCAAGTAACTCTTCCTCCTCTAGCATCTTTTCGCCGTAAATATTACCACGAACATGCCCATAAACATTGCCACCAACATCGCAAGCAACATCGCCATTAACATTTCCACAAACATTGCCACCAACATTACCAACAACATTGCAACCAACATCGCCACAAACATTGCCACCAACATTACCACGAACATGCCTATAAACATCGCCATAAACATTGCCATAAACATCGCCACCAACATTGCCAATAACATCGCCATTAACATTGCCAATAACACGGCCATTAACATCGCCAATAATGGAGCAGCGCACTTCTTTTATTTCGATATGCCCTGTCATGTCTTTAACTATTGTTATGTTTTCTTTTACAAAGTCTAGGATTTCTTTATCTGTTAGTTTCATTAGTTTACCACTCCAGCTTCAAAGGTCAGGGGAAACCTCGATCTAATTGCAGCGGGTATTACCCCAAGAGTCGGTGCGGCAGGTTGTTCTGCTGCCGTTTTTGCCAGTGATAACAGTATTACCCCAAGAATCTTTCCTTGCAGTTGTACCGTCACTGCCTCTGGTGTTTCCCCAAGAGTCAGTTCGGTAAATCGTGCCGTCACTTGCTTTTGTATTGCCCCAAGAATCTTTCCTGTAAGTAAGGCCGGTGCCGCTATCCCGAGTATTACCCCAAGAGTCGGTGCGTAAAGTGCCGCCATTGCCGGCGTCACAAGTATAATTAGTATTGCCCCAGCTATCCGTTCGATAAGTACAGGCAGCGTTGCTTGTAGATGAAAGTATTACAGTCATAGCTATTGTCGCTATAGTTACCTTAAGTTTCATAGTTAACTCCAAAAATTTATTTATGTTTCCCGGTTTTCGTTCTAGCAAACGAGCGGTTCTTAGACTTAGGCTTAACCGCTAGATTACTTTTACTATTAGAGCCGCCTTTTGATAGCGGCTTCTTGTGATCGACATCATTGCCATCACCCTTCTTGATTTTGCCAGCATCGCGCATCGCCTTGTTAGCAGCGTTGCGCTTAGCTCGGTTCTTCTTTTGCTCAGCAGTACCTTGGTACTTGTCGTACTCAGCCCTGTAGTCTCTAGGTTTCTTAGCCATTGGAAGCATCCTGTAAGCCGTTAAGCAGTGCCAACGACACTGAACTTTGTTTCTTAAAGTCCGCCCCAGACAAAGAGTCAATGAACCTAGGGTGGTTTAGGTTAACAAGTATACACCACGCCTGACCGGGGTTTCTACCTCTGCAATTCTTGAACATAGTTACTCTAGCGTTGGAGTCTACCAAGGCACCCATGTTTTGCAGCTCACGGAGTACGCGGTCTTCTGCGTCGTTATTCTCCTTGACGAACTTCTTAAACACAGCCCTGTTAATAGCCAAAGTAGAGCCGGGCATAATCGGGTTGTTCGCATCGTACACATACTGCGTTCGCATAACGGCTTTGAGAGGGGCAGGCTCTCTAACCATAGGCTTTCCGCCTTTACCATAAGGCTGAGTGACTTCGATGATCTGGTCGTTGTACTGCTGCATAAACTGGCCAATAACATCAATAGCGTCTACCTTGGCATCCACAGTATCTTTGCGGAGCTTCGTAACAGTCTCTAACATAAACTCTATCGTGCCTTTAACGTCGAATGGGAACAGGCCTAGCTTGCTACCTATCTTACCCATCGTCCAAGCAGACTTGATCATCGACTCGTAGAACCTTTCCTGCGGGGCGAAGTCAAAGCCAAACGTCTTGTGGAAGTCTGCGTGCCCTTTAGCCGCTACTTCTTTGGGGCCACCCAAGTGGACTACTGCCTGCACTAACTCAGGGAAAGCCCAGCCGTGGTTCTCTAGCAGTAGGTCTGCGTAGTTACTTGCCACCTTGCCACCACTGTCGTCACGTAGAGATACAAATGTTCTATCGTTCTGTGGAACCTCAAACGCTCGGACTCGCAATGGCTCGGACTCTTGCTTCACCTGATCGAACTTGCTCATCAGTGAAGTGTTCGTAGTCATAAACGTAGGGCCATCCCACACAGCAGGGTGACGAATATCGCGACCGGGAGTCATGGTGGTCTTCTCTTGCCCTTCACTGAATGAGTAAGCCATCTGTGCTACTTGATGCTCGTCAGCCATGGTGATCTCATCAATCGCCATAGGCAAGTTGTTCAGCGTGCCGCGCATACCATAGATAGCGTTTGTAGTGTCGTTCCTACCTTGTATAAGACTGCGAGGGTTACCAAACATGCTGTTAACAGTAAGCAGCGACAGCGTTTTACCAGTTGTCGTGTCCGTTGAGTAGACAGAAACAATGCTACTGCCCATACCCATTTGTTTGGCGATGATACCCGTAGTAGCGATAAGCGCACACGTCCTGATCACCTGTGTACCTGCTAGGTTCAGCATATCCATAGCCTCTACGAACTTCTCGCGGGTGCCTTGGACTACGATGCGCTCCTTGTATCTCTCAGCGTTGCCAACAATACGACGTGATGTTGCGTTGTTCGGCGGGTTAATGATCTGCTGCCCGCATATAAACGAGCCGTCTTTCTGCCAGCCGAATGACTTATAGTCATAGCCGGTAGCTACTTGGCTCTGAACCATTTGCAAGTAGTCCATAAGATACCCTCTAACTTTTTCTTGTTGGTTGAGCGACTTCAAACCAAATATCTGATTGTCTAGTAGGAACCCAGAGAACTCTTTGCCAGCACTTGATAGCACTGCTGCTAAGTGGTCGTTCTGCTCCCAGCCTATAAGTGGCTTTTTAATTGCCAAAGTAAACGACGTCTGCCGGTCTTCAGGACTAAAGTATATTGATACAATATACATCGGGTAAGTGCTCGTAAGCTCCCAATCTTTAGTCTCGTTTCCATCTTCGTCTTTAACTACGATCTCATGGTAGATTTGATCTCTACGCATTACGTAGCCTTCAGGCATTGGAATCTCTACTTCTTGATCTTCACCTGATTCGTCTTGTACTACAACAACCTGCACGTCAGTGCTACTAAGCTGCGCCGGAGAAGTCTTCTTGCCTTGGTATGGGCAAGCCTCACAACCCTTGGGGCAATGCAAAGCGAACGTAGCGCAAGTAGTCGGGCCAGTAGCATTCCAGCCCTCCAGCTTTTCCATATTCTTTTCTAGATCAAACTCTGGGTGTTGGCCAGCGATACGTATGATAGTTTGCTCTGGGTCAGGCGTGAACTTAGCCAGCCCTAGTGACGCACGCCATAGTGGCTCTTCTACTGGGTCGCCCGCTGCGTTGGTAACTCCGCCGCTCTCTACGATAGCCCTGACCTGCTGACAGTGTTCCGCTATGGAATCTATGTCCAAGTCGTTGCCTTCGTTGAGCACCGCGTCTAGCATCGCACTACGCTTACGCTGGGGCCGGTCAGGGCGTTGTGGAGTTGTATCCATCCACTCAGTTAGCTTACCTGCCAACAGCAACACATCGTGTTCTACGCCGTCGTCGAGCAACACCTTAACTTCTTTCCAGTCTGAAGTTTTCTTGTGGAACGTGCCAACTGGGCGCAGAACCATAGACGGATCGTGTATCTTAGAGTTATCAATCTCCAAGCCTTTGGAAGCTAGTGCGGCACTCAGTGCCTTAGACACCTGTACCCACTGCTGCTTAGATATGCACTTGTCCAGCACCCAATATACATGGGCACCGATACCAGATGACACGATCAACGGCTTCGGCAACTTTAATTCTTTGACTACTTCCGCCAGCTTAATGAGTCCATCACGCTGCGTCTTATATGGCTTGTCGCCACCACAGTCTAGGTCAAAGCATAAGCTCTTAAAGAAAGTAGCTTTATCTTGGGTACGGCGAATCTTTTGTTTGCCTTCATCCGTAGTAACTATGTTGTCAGCGAATGCGCCAACACTGTAATAAATTGTAGCCTCTGGGTTCTTATCCCAAAGCGCCATGTTAGCAGCGGCATCGTCCAGCTCCGCGTAAGTAAATACTTCTCTGTTCCAAAAAATGTTTTTATTATTATTGTATTGGGTTACTACAATCGCATCCCGATCTGGGCATACCCTCTTTAAAAAATCTAATGTATTCACTCTCTATCCTCAGACAAAAATGAGCCGATTAGATTCGCTAATCGGCTCATACTTAGGGTTATCAGTCGAACAAGCTGTCTAACTTCATCTCAAGCTCTTCAGACTGCTTAACTGGCGCTACTGCTGGCTGCTCTGCTGGCTTACTGTCTAGCGCTGGCTCATAGTACGCCGACGCTTCATCGTCCTGAATAGACACCTTCGGTGCTGCTACTTGGGCGTGCGCTGGCGGCGCGGTCAATGCTGGCCCAGCGCTCTTCGGTGCCATAGTCCTGATAGCAATCTTAGTGTCGTCAGACAGCAACAAGGTATCTACTAGGGGAAGAGCTTTTTCTGGAACATAACCGTTTTGCTTGAACAGAAGCCTAGGATAACTCGCCTGCTCGTCAAAGCCAAGCTGTGTGATCGCTTCCTCTGGGCCGATGTTATAATTAGCTAGCTCTGTGAAGTACTCACGTAGTGCGCGCATTGCACTAACTGGCACAGTTAAACTATAGACTTTCTGCGGGTCTGCGGCGGGCACGACAGCTAAATGGCGCTGGTCAGCACACATCTTAGACTTAGCACCTGAAGGCAGAATCTTAGAGCCTAGTACGTTGTTTGGGCAGTTGGCGCAGCTATCGTTGGCTGGGCTTTCTACTGATTGGTCAGGGCGCAGGCCGTCGCTAGAGAAACAAGCTGGGCGTTTGTCTTCCGCTGCTGGGTCAAATGCCTTGGAGTAGAATACTTTACTTACTCTAGGGTTAACGCCAACAATAATAGCGTCCAACTTATCGCCTACTACTGTTTCTACGCCGCCTTCCACTAACCTAAACTTTCCAGCACGGATGCTGATACGTGGCACACTGGGTGCTGAGGTAGTTACGATAGCGTCAGCAAGTGATGACTTAACTCCGGTCTTGTTACGTTCCGCGATACGCGCGGCGATGTGGGCTGGTACTTGTACGTTGTTCATAATACTAATCCTTATTGGTTTTTTCTAAAGTTGAATACACTCACTGAACTAAAATTAACTCCCGGCGGTGGTTCGCCAGCAGCCTCTATGTAACTCCTAACAGCAGTCTTAGAAGCACGCGACTCTAGTAAGTCCCACGCGTCGTTGTCTCTGCAAAAGTTAAATAAGTCTTCTCTTGATGCTACAGTAGCTGAGTGGTGTGTTGACCAATAAGCTGTACCCGCATCTGTCTTGATAGATGAAAGACCATCTTCTTGTGACTTAACAGTAAACCAGTTTTCTAACGTTATCATCTTTTCTTTGATGCTGGCTTTGCGCTGCTTATACTCTTTGTCTAGCGCGTCGAGTTCTTTCCTGACCTTTAGGTATCGGTCAGCTGCCGTTTCATAGTTCATACATTTCTCCAAGTAATTTAGTCACTACTATTAATACCACGCACTAAGTCTAAGAACTCAGCTAACGTGTTTTGCTTTGCTCGGAGCCTTCTATAAAGCTCCGCTTCAAAGTTCGTTGCGTAGAGATGCCACACAGAAGTTCTTCCTTCCGTATTCAGTCTACGTATTCTTGCATTGGCCTGCTCGTACTGCTCAAGTGAGTAGATCGGAGCGTACCAAATAATATCCTTCGCCGCAGTCAGTGTCAGTCCATGCGCCGCAACCTTGGGGTGGGCCAGTAGTATCTTAGGCTCATCAGTGTGCTGGAAGTTATGGAATATCTCATTCCTATCCTTAGAGCTAACGTCACCATTAACAAGCTCCACACTGTGGCCATCGCCGCGCAGCTTCTCTATAAGCCATCGCTGTACGCCCTTTAGTGGCACAAAGATTATTACCTTCCCACCTATCTCTTGCAGCAAATCAGTAAGGGTATTATACCGCGAGGAGCTGTCTATGACAATTGAGTCGTCCTCGCTGTAAACAACACCACAACAAATCTGTAGCAGCTTGGACAACATCACCGCAGTGTTAGCTGCTGTAACGGAACCCTCTGCGAAGATGGTTACTGCTTTCTCCTGCATATCCTTAAAAGCTTTTATCTGCTGAGTAGTTAGCTCAGTCTTCCGACCTACAAAGTTGGTGCTAGGTAGGTCAGTACATTCATCCAACGAGAAACGTATAGAAGGCTGCAATACTTTCTTACATGTTTCTAGGGCGTCATCTCTCGGTATCCACTTAAACTGTGTGACTTTCTTCATCACTGTATCTTTAAACGCAGTAAAACTGCGCGCTACACTCGGCGAATCTACTAGCCTAGCCAGAGTCCACGCATCTGCGGGCGTCTGGGATATAGGCGTGCCAGTTAACATCCACAGCCAAGGCTGGTTGTTCTTCATATACTTAGCGAACACTTTGTAGCGCCTTGAAGAAGCTGACTTCAACGCAGTGGCTTCGTCATATATAACCACGTCGAAGTCTTCCAAGTGTTCCTGCATGTTAGTAAAGCCATCGTGGTTAATTATGGCGTACTGCAAACCGGGCGTCTCTAATAGGTCTAGGCGTTTCTTCTTTGTGCCTGTAATTATGGCGAACTGTCTATGCGACAAGTGCGCCTTAAGCTCCGCGCCCCATACTACTTTAAGTGTAGACAGTGGGGCCACAATGAGAATCTTCTTGGCTACCCCCTCAGTTAGTAAGAAGTCCGCAGCCCACAGTGAGCTAATAGACTTACCAGTTCCCGGTGCGTTCAAGCACAAGCACTTCTTGTTAGTAGTAAGAAACGCAGCAGTGTCACGCTGGTGCTCCATCGGAGTAAACCGCGCGGGCCAATCGTAGTACTCCTTGATTGGCTCTGGCACGTTGAACCCCATGTTGCGCAGGACGATAGACTCATCAACCCCGTAAGGTATAGCTATTAGCTTCTCACCGTTATGCTCTAGCTGCTTAGCGTGCGGTATAAACTCGGCAATAGCATCGTTCTTAGAGCTGTTAATAATTATCTTTTTCTTGTCCTTGAGTACTAGCACAGAGAAGCCCATCCTCGGAACTCAGCTTCCCAGTCATGGATGTTGCTTTCCCTAACAATCCAGCACCTACCTTTGGACTGAATTATTCCCTGTATCTCGCGCAGTTGGTTGTTAGTCGGGTCGTTCTTACCAAACTTAGTTTCTACCCCGAACAGATTGCCTTTGTAGCAGCCTAGCAAGTCTGGTATTCCTGATCTCCCATAGCCATTGGCTGGTGGCATGAAATACCATATCTCATCAGCAGGAAAACTGCTTAGTATTTTCTTAACTGCTTTCTTAACGTCCGCTTCGTTTTTCATCTTCTTCCTCTCAATCTAGCGTCTGGGCAAATATCTTGCGCGGGGCACCACGGACAAAGACCTGAAGGCTTAGTCTTAAAGTAACCCAGATCGACTACCTCTTTAACCATATCTAACCTAGGCTGAAGACCATTCCATAGGGCTTCTAAGTGGTCACGTTTGTACGTGGTGTTGTCTACCTGATCAAACTTTAACCAAATAAACGATGTTTTAACTTCTTGTACGTTTGGAAAGTGCGCGAACACCATTGCAGCAAATAGTTGTAGCTGCGTTGGATTATCTTTGACCTTTCCAGTTTTGTAATCAAGACAATAAGCTGTATCACCGTCCACAACAAGGACATCAGCAATACTACGAAAATAAGCGTCACCGTCATACCAACCAGTTGGAACCCTTCTTTTATCAATGGCCATTTGGTACTCATAATACTTTTCTCCTCTTTTACTTTTTATTTTATCTACTAGGCCACCCCACTTCTGTAGGGTTTGCTTAGCCTCTAGTCCTAGCGGTGTCGGCAGCTCGTCTTTGCCATAGAGTTCTAGCACTTCATGCACTCGGTTACCGTAGGCACTTACCTCGTTGCCTTGGTCTTTAACGGTCTTAGAAACATATAAGTAATCGAACTTCGCTTGGCATTGCTCAAACGTGGACAGTCTGCTGTACGACAGCGCTATGTCAGACATAAAGTTTACCTTAGTTATTTAGTTTAGTTATCGGTACTGCTAGCCACTTGGCAGATAGCCTTTCGTAAGCGTTATCTAGGTGAGTCTCAGACTTTTTCCAACGCCCATTATACTCTCGCGCTCTGAGTGTTCGGTCTGTAATCCTGTCTCTGCCATACATCCTAGAGTGGATGGTCTTGTTATTAACCCCAGTTATGTCGCTAATCTCGCGCAGTGTGTAACGTGCCCCAGTCACTAGCTTCGGGTGGTTACCCGCAAATATAAACATTCTTTTTGGTCGCATATTATTTCCTTACTTAGCATCGCCGTATGACGGCCCGATTTCAGTTTCGCAATCCACTGGGATATGCCCTCTACACCACTTAGGTGTTAGACGAAGACTCTCCTCCATGTGTAGCCTAGCGGCTGCAACTTCATCGTTGCGAGGTACGCATACAGCTTCGTCATGTACGGATAAACGTACTGGATATAAATGATTAATCCTAGCTGTCTGCCACATAACAATCTTCATTGCTGCGTGCTGACATAGGTTCTCTACTACTTTCGGCCCGTATATTCTAACACGTTGCCGACCCATCTGGTAAGTCCATTCTTCACCATCGTACTGTAAGTCATGGTATACAACGCCGGGTTCGCCGGGTCTGCCAAAGCCACCTTTCTGCGTTATAAACCAGCCCTTCCTATCTACTGGTATCATGGAGCACCCGTTGGCTATGTCAGGCAGTACAACCTTCTGGCAGTACTTCCACAAATCTACAATATCGTGGTGAACCTCTCTGTACAAGTTCACGATCTCAAACGAGCGGTCTAGCGTAATAGGCTCAACGCCCGGAATATTGTTAGACGCTTGCCTTACCATCTCTTGGAATCGTACCGCCCCAGCGCCGTACTGTAGCCCTAGCATCGCTGTCTTACCTAGAAACCTCTCAGCTTTATCCGCCTTGGTAATCTCTCTGTTAAACAACCTAGTAGCAAAGTCGCAGTACATATCCGCGCCACCTTCTAGCTTTACAATAGCGTCGTCTTGCCCTGCCAAAGCCATAACAGTTCGCAGTTCAATATTAGATGAGTCACCTACAAGAACTGTATGCCCTTCCGGCGAGCGTAGTGCTTTGCGTAGCCCAGCAGATACACCACGAGCTGGCAAGTTCTGCCAATTAACTTTGTTACCCCCAGAGTAACGCCCTGTAGTCTTAGCGCCCCAGAAATTTAGGTACACTGGTAAAGGGCCACGCTCAGTCATGTTAATAAACCGCAGCGCCCGAGTCTCAGCTATCGTAGTCTTCGCGCCTAGCCTCGCAGATACTAACGCCGCTACATTGGGGTCGTCGTGCTCCTGTAGCTCAACAAACTCTTTATCAGTCTTGGCAAACGCATACGCTTCTTTACCTGTCTTCACACTGATCTTAGTCGGTGGAGTTATCCCATGCACCTTTAATCGCTCGGCAAACTTATTATTAGACATAATCTCAGACTTGTCTAAGTCAGCCAGCGCCATAAGCCCTTGCTTGCGGATAATCTCGTCGTCATACAACTTGTTCATCATGTCTAGCCCACCTACTAAAGTAGGCTCAGTGAACATACGTATAGTCATGTCTATAAGAACCGCCTCCAGCTCTGGCGTAAACTGGTCTAGCCGCTCACCTATCTGCTCGCACAGAAGTGTGTCCTGCCTACAGTAGTCAGCGTACTCGATTAGCTCTGGCTTAGTCATATCTTCTAGCCGCTTGCCAACCATATTGTGAACAGCGCTACCCTTATCCTCGAAACCCATGTACTTTGCGATATTAGCTAAGCTGTGGCTCGGGAGCCAAGGGTAAACCATACGCGCCTGCGACAATGTATCTAGCCATCGCTTAGGGTTTATTCCATATCGCTGTGACAATATGAATCCATCGAACAAAGTGTTGTGGCATCTGATGCCAATAGTAGACCAGTCGCAGTAACCTTGCAGTTTTGCCTTGATGGTTTCTTCGCTGCCTGCGAATACCTTAGACTCGCCATTCATGCGAACGCACACCATGATAGTTTGGTAGCGGTCGTCTAAGATGTACTCGTCTGTCTGCATCTTACGCAGCGAGAACTCTTTATCGTAGTACGTTTCAAAATCTAACGTAACTATATCCATAGTAATGCCTATTGATTAAGTTAATAAGTGGTGGTTAAATAGACTACGAGTATTCATAGTTCTACTCTCCTCCTCTTTAGCCTCCTTCGGGAGGCTCTTTTTTAAGTTCTTTTCCTTCAGCGTCGTGAAACACCATTTCTATCTGCTCGTTAGTCGGCATATCTTTTCTGCCCTTACCAAAGATAGCGTCCCAGTTACTCTCGAACTTATCTTTGTCGATCTTAAGTGGTCGCTGCTTATCACCTTTACCATTCATCTTCATCACTCCTCGCGTTAATTGCACGCCCAGTGTAGTCAGACTTCAGCATCTCTAGCGCACCCAGCATAGTTGCGTGGGGTAATCCAGACAGCCAAGTATCTACTACCTCACCTTTGGCGTTCACAGCCACTGCTGCGAAGCCGTCGGCTTTAATCTCCACCATGACATCCCTGAACTCTTTTAGTAGCCTTTCAAAGTCTGGGTCTAGACCTAGGGCAACTGGCTCAGGTACGGGAACCTTAGACACCTTAGTAAGGTGGACTACTTTATCATCCATTGTACAAACTCCACTCTACTAGGATAAACGCTAGCAGTACTCCAGTGTATATAAGTACCGAGATATTCCTGAACGCTACCTCCTCCATACACCATGCTTTGAACTTGGTTAGCCTGCTAGGCGTGTACCACTCCGATCTTTTCATAGCCTTATCAGCTATAGCGTTTGCTTCTTTGATAATTCTTTTAGTCTCAGTCATCTTTTCTTACTCCAGTTAGCTTCCCGATTACAGTATAGTTATTGTCATCAAGAAATTTCTTGAAGGCCTTACGCTCTTTGTAGCGGACTTCCGCGTCTTGCACCATTAGCAATGAACCTGCTAGGCACCCCACGAACACTGAAAGTATTACGACAGCAAAGAACGCTTCTATAAGTAAGTCGATCATATCTCATCCTCCGTATCCTCTAAAAATATCCATGCTGCGTCTAGCGACGCCCGAACGTGCTTAGACAAATGGTCTTCTGGAAAGTCAGACTCCACTGCCGCACCTAAGTTTTCAAGAAGCTGTTTAGCTTCACTCAGTAATATCGCCGTTTTGCTCATCTCTACCTCTCAAATTATCTAGTAATACATCAGTGTCGCTAAGCCGCTTCATTATGTCGTTGCTCTGAGAGCTTAGCTCGTCATAAATTTCCCTAAAATTTTCAGTCTGCTTTGCCATCTGTTGCTTAAGTAGTTCGTTAGCCTCGGATAACTCCGCGATCATAGCCATAGCTTTGGCAGACGCTGGGTCATGTTCTTCCCACATAAAAAAGCCAGCAGTCTGAGATAAATTATAGTATCGCTTAACAGTAGTAGGGGCTAAGCCAAATATCACACCTAGATTATCCCAGCTTACCCCCTTAACTCTAAGCTCATGTACCTCAGCTATTTGATCTATAGTTAGTTTTGGTTTTTTCATACATCACCTAGAACTTAGGGTCGTACAGTACATGGGCTACCGCGTCGCCTTTGTGGATCACCTCATAGAAATCACCAAGGTGCGTTGCGCCACGGGCTTTCATCTCCTGAACAATAACAGAGATAGACCTGCCAACTGTTGCTACGTACACAATCTTCGCAGCGTTATCTACCGTTAGCCAGTCACGTTGTACATCTAGGCTAACGCCCAGTTCTTCAAAGCCCCGCACTAGCTTGCTTTCTAGGCGTACTAGGCGGGAAGTTACGTTGTCGTGCGAGTTAAATTTGGACATTGGTTACTACTCCAAAAGGTGCTGTGTATTCTCTAGCGCCTGTATTAGCCCATATGACTGGGCAGATTGGCTCATCGCACTCGGACATATCGCCTTCCATATCCGTAAAGTATATCAGCCCTTGTATATGTGCATCCGTATCTTCTAGGTAATCGAACACCGGCTTAAACCGAGTGCCACCACCACCTTTGCACCTAAGCTCTATGTCATCACCCTGCTCGAAACGCTGGGTGTGCATGATTTTAGTGTCACAGTAAACTACTTCTACAAACTCAGGGTTGAGGTCTTCGCTGATCTGCTGAACTTCTGTAGCAATCTGCGACAGCTCTTCCTGTGACATAGACGCGGATGAATCAATACCGACTAAGATACCCCCAAGCGCCTCACTGTGCAAGCTCGGTAAGTATAAGCCCTGCCCAATAAACCTACGAGACGGTCGGCGGTACGTGTAATCACTAGCCGCAGCAGATGTCATCAGCGCACGTAACTCGTCTCGCCAGTCCACTGAAGGCTTGCCTACGGACTTAAGTATGTTATCTATGATGCCACTGCCATGCCCGCAATCCTTAGCCATCTGCGCTGCCGCTGCAATGGTAGCCTCTAGGTCAGACTTGGTAGCTTCTGTAGGTGCGTCAGATATGTCACCCTCGCCATCGAATCCACCTGAGTCATACTGTGGCTCACCTGCCTCCTCCTCGTCTTTCTTGAGGCGCTTGTACACTGTCTCGGAGTCCATATCTTCAGTTACCCAGCGAACGTCTACGCCCCCGGCTGGCAGTGAGTATCCACGACTTCTGATGTAAGCGTTAATTATCGCGTCGTTGGCGTAGTTCCATAGGCGCATCTCTCGATCACCTCTACGCCACATGTGCATCAGGACTACGTGTAGCGCCTCGTGCAGCACTAGCCCGAACAGCTCTGCGTTGTCACACTTCGCTACGAAGTCTGGATTAAACAATACTACCGTGCCATCAGTACCCGCTGTGGGTATTGTCTCGTCTATCTTGCGGGGTATTCTAGTCATAACTGCGGCAATGAAAGGCTCTTTAAGCCCTAGCTTGCTGTATGCAGTCTCGATACGCTTTTCTGTAGTTTCCATTGTAATGCTCCAGTAAATAAGTAAGTTAATCCCATGGGATTAAGCCGTTATGAGTGCTATATGCGCTGACAGCACAGTCTCTGCGTCGCGCTTAGTCTTGAACTCCTGCGGGTTGGTGTCGAAACCTATAAGTTTTAAAGTATAGCACCCGCTTTTAGAGTCTATAGTGCCGACCATGTTGCCAATATTGTCTATGCCACGGGGGCGACGTAACCGCTCCTGATGTGGCTGTGATACTTTTATGAAGTACCACGACCCCCCGTCACCACTATATAACTCTATGAAGTTAGACATTACTAAACGCCCCAGCGTTGGCAATAGCCCACTTACTGAACGCAGGCGCTGAAGCTATGGATGGGTCACGCTTGTATGCTAACTTCATCACCAGTGTTTGGATGTCGCCAGACATATTCTCTAGGAACTTCCACGCGTTGTCGAAGTTATCAGAGTCGATCCGTGTAGCCAAGCCCATAGCTACGCAATACTTTACGTTTAACTCGTCAGGCATTGATACCGGCTTACCTTTGAGGATGTCATCGAGTCGCGGCATGGTTTCCCATAGGCGCAGGTGTGTCTCGAATATAATCGCAGCCTCTTCGCCAACGTCACCCTTGATCATCTCGATACGATCTTGCAATGGTACGTCTATCTCCAGCACATCAGAGACAGCGAACCACGAGCGAGGTGATGGGAACGCTTGGATATTATTGCCGCCCTCAAATTTGTGCAGTAGATCGGGGCGGTCACGCAGGAATGATAGTATTTCGGGTGCTATGTCCTGAGTGATTGCGTAGTTAAGGAAATCATCTAGCGTAGTATCGACCGTGATGTCACACATACGATTCTGTAGCGGCGCTGCTAGGTTGAACGTAACGCCACGATCTGACTTGCGGTTGCCTGCTGCAATAACCATCCACGTATCAGGGATACCAAAATCTTCTGGGGTCAGTGTTAGCTGATAAGCTGCTGCCTGTACTGCTGGCGGTGCTGACGTAATCTCATCTAGGAACAGGATGCCGCTACCAGTGCTAGGTAGAAAGTCGGGCTTAGCCCAACCAGTGCGCCCCTCGATGACGTGCGGAATACCACGTAGGTCAGTCGGGTCACATTGCGCCAGTCGCAGGTCGATTACGCCCTTCCAATCTTTTACGTGCTGGGCTAATAGGTCAGACGTTTGTTTGATTACGTCAGACTTACCGATGCCAGACTTACCGCGCAAGAACACAGTGCGCTTGCGGGTTTTTGGGTTTAGGTAACGCTTAACTAAAATAGGTGTAACGTGTTGAATACGCATGGTGTATCTCCAATAAGTAAGTAAGTAAGTAGTTATTAAGTAAACTCAGTGTATGCGTGCTGAGTAATTGCATCGTACATCTTTAGGAATTTATCGTCAAACGAGTCGCATAAGAACTCTAGGTCGTCGGCCTCCTCGCCGCAGCAAAACAGAACCCTCCTTTGTGACTTAGAACCATTTCCAAAGACCTTTTAACTAGGTCTACAAAGCCGCAGCTTGAATACCACTTTATATCCTCATAGTGCAGGGTAAACTCTTTGTCTAGCCATATCATATCGGTTATAAAGTCCTCATAATGCTCATTGTCACCAAATTCTAGCGCCAAAGCTGCTCTATAGCCGATCATATCGTTAGTAGTTTGTGTCTTTACAACAATTTTTACGTCTGATCTGTATCCCATAACATTTCTCCAGTAAATAAGTCACCTAATCCCGTGGGATTAGCTATCTGTCTATTTCATTTTGCAGGTCTAAGTGGATTTTTGCAAACGTAGCAGCGGAGAACGGAACTAGACTAGCCCCAGTATTCACCGCACCAGCAATCTCCCACTGCTTTGATCTGTAGTTTACGGTTACAGGCACCCCTTGGCTTAGCAGCGCCGCTAATTGCAGGGCAACGTCCTGCGAAAACACCAAATCTTCACACTTCACTATGAAATAATTCATTATCTAGTCCTTAAGTAAGTTATCAATGGCACCGAGCAGCGCATCGGTATCAATCTTGGCTTTATCACGCGCGCCCTGACTTGCTCGCAGCGTATCGGCTGATGGAGTTACTTCTACTACGTTTTTAGCTAACTCCATAACGCCAGCAGGTAAGATATCCTCGAAATCGTACAGCAGATTTATCTCAGCGATAATATTCTCACACACTGTGTCGCGAAACACTGGCGGCTTGATCTCTGTTTTGCCATTGCGGGCATTGAGTACCGCGCGCTCATCTTTTACAGCAGTTTCATTGAGGCGCTGGACTACTTCACGCAATCGCTCCAGTGGTACACGCATCAGGTCATCCATTTGCTGCTTAGTTTGGGCTTCTACCTGCTTGCGTAGGGTATCGGCCTCGTCATCTTGCAGCTCGATACGGAAATCACCGCTGTCGGTCACTGGTTTGTACTGTACAGAGAACCTAAACCGGCTGCGTAGCTCGGATAGGTCAGGATAATCACCCGCATCGAACAGATCACCCTGCGTAGTACGTGCAGAATCCATAACAGTGACCCAGTTTTGCAGGAATGCGGTGACACATTGGCTAAATTCCAGCTCAAACTGTGCCATGCGCTCTGCAAACTCCATAAAACGAGCAGATGGCAGTAAAAAGTCACCTCGGCCCCAGCTATACGACACACTTTCTAAGTATGCACGAGAAGATGACTCGACAGCCCGGATTGGTTTTATCAAATGGTTCGGGTACAGATCTTTTCTGTAATGTCCTGCGCCATGTGCGTTGGTTGCTAGCTCGGCTGCCTGAGTTGCGCGGCCATCGGTTTTAGTCATCTGTGGCTTGCCCACTGTTAATGACACAATCATTGCGTTTTCTTTAAGGCTCATGCCTTTTCTCCTTAATCCCATGGGATTAGTTAATAAGTAATAAAGTTGGTAAGTAAAGTCTCTCGACTGGTACCCATTATATCAATCACAAGGTTGTAGGTCAAACGCGTGCCATGCGCTCTGCAAACTCCTGCCGCTTAGGTAGTAGGGTACGGGTAGGCTTTCTTCTGGTCTACCTTCTAGGGCTTTAATGCCATTTATCACAGCTTTTATGTTCTTAGGCTCGGCCTTAAAGGCTAGATTTGAGAGCACTTTCTGCTGGGTGTTGGCTCTGGATATAACAAACGCACGCGCAGGACATATATCGGCCTCGGGAATATCCGTAGCTACTAAGTCTTGTAGCCTCACGGTCTCATCCAGTGCTTCTATTATTGTGCGCTCTACAGTAATGATTTGCGTACCTTTTCGGGCGGCGTTGTAGACCTTTTCGATAGTCTCATCCAGTAATTTATTGACCCCGAAAATAGCATCGTCGTCTAGTCTGCTCCTGACTCCGTTGCTTGCCCTACTACCTAAGTCTAAGTGGTACACCTTTACAACGTCTGGGGCTATGACCTTCCGCAGTTCGGACGTAAATAAACTCATATGCCTCGCCGTAGTTGATGAGTAGATCGTAGTATTAACCAGAATCTCGTGCTTCCCTAGGTCTTCCCTATAGCACATCATGTACATCGGACACTCATAAGAATACGCGATCACTTCTAGTTGGTCGTTTGACCCACCAACATTCCCCACTAAGGAGTAGCGCATATTGCCGGCTTCTCTACCTTTCCGCTCCTCGACATTGCCAGACAAAATATCTAGGCACATCTCAGCAGCTTTACGCGCTAAATCTTTATTAGTCATGCTCATAATAAGTTCCTTAATCCCATGGGATTAGTTAAATTCTCACCAAAATTCATTAGTGGGTAACTTTGACAATATCCCGCCCACCGAAATAGAACCATCGACCCGAGTACTCTGCGGGTTCAATTATTCCTGCCGTGCGGGTTGATCGCTTAACCCATAGGTTCCCACCGAACGCAAACTTAGCGCCAGCTTTAACATCTTTGAAGTTATTCATAATAAGTTCCTTAATCCCATGGGATTAGTCAGTAAGTAAAGGATGGCATCGGAGCCGTCAAATGGCTAAAAAATCCGAACCCCGAGCCACGATGTTATTGTCTCACTATTGGCGTTCTATGTCAAATGAACAGTGTGCTTGTCAGTCACGTAATAAATAGATTAGACGGACATTTTCCGGCCAGTTTGCGAGTGAGTTTGACCAGATACGCACATCACAGTTTTGTCTGTACGGTGACGTGTTGTGCAATCCTAGGCAATCTAAACTAAAAGAGGCGTCTATTTCCCCGCAGTCTACGATTGAGCACGCTAATCCCATGGGATTAAAGATTGTAGATCGCGCTAAGTGCTTGATTTATAAGGATTAGATGAAACGCTAGAAAAGGGGGCTGGCCTGTATGCCGCGTCGTTCCTCACATTAGTAAAAATCGTAGATTGGGAAATAACGCTAAGTGCTTGATTTATAAGACATTAGATGAATAGATGGAAAAAAACAACGAACGGAAATCTATAAAGCCAAGAACGCCAGACTCGGCTTGGTGGCCTTTGAGCGCCCAGAATCTCAGGGGTGCTCTATATATATATCTTATCTATAAACTAAATATATATATAGGGGCTTTTTCGACAGTGCTAAGTGCCGCAAGCCCTTGATTTGTAAGGGGTTTTTACACGTCCTAGATATTACAGTCACACGAACTGTAGATTGGCCGTTTCAATCTCATCTAATTTAGGCTAAGTCATTGATTTATAACGATAATTCCTATCTACAAAATACGTCAGGCACATATCGGTTATTTATCTAATCCCATGGGATTAAGCGCCGCCCGCTCATTTATGTGCTGCCAAATGATAGTAGAGCAGCCGCTCATTTATCTGCCAGAAGCTCGGCCAAATGATAGTAGGCTTGGTCAGTATGATAGTAGTCAGGTGTTTTTCAGAAAAACGGAAAAACCCGCCGGAGCGGGTTTAGTTGGGTTGGGTGTGACTTACTTCTTTTTCAGTAAGTATCCGTTAGCGGCCAGTGTGGCTTTCAGCTTCGCAATAAACGCGACTTCGCCCGCTTCGATGTTGCTTGCAATGATTCGCATCATTTGGTCAACCGGCGTAACCGCTGGCGCTTTCGCTACTGGCGTTTTTGGCTCCCGCTTTTGAGTAGCGCGGCCTATGCCGTTATCATCGCGCACCGCTTTCGCCGCCGCTTTCATCGCGTGTTTTGGTAAGTCCAGCGCTTCGCCCGCCGTTGTGTGAACCTCTTCGCCTTTTACTTCAATAGTCACTGGCGCCTGAGAGCACGCTAGCAGGGTCAAACCGTCTTTAAAGTTGGCGCGCACATTGTTGTCACCGCCTATAATATCTTTGTAGCAAAGCATAACTTTGTTGATGCGCTCTGATAATGGTAGGTTAGCATCTAATTGACGCGCTGCCGCTTTCGCCGCTTCTTTGCACGCTTGCAACATTGAACCGGACGCCTTGCACGCTGCCTTTAATGATACGGAAACCGCTTCGATGGGCGCGAGAGTTTTTGTGGGCGCAACTGTATTAATAATAGCCATTTGAATCACCATAAGTAAGTAAGTAAATTGAAGAGCTGAATTGCTATCCAATACAAGCATATTATAGATATGTGGCGAATATGTCAACCACGTATTAACTAATCCCGTGGGATTATCGTCATGTATATGAT
>Ga0209504_1000543_pt1 | contig 33096 bp, 33 predicted proteins | sample COGITO_mtgs_1005_FD_184791 | JGI IMG/M metagenome (GOLD analysis project Ga0209504, IMG submission 184791) | Pelagic marine microbial communities from North Sea - COGITO_mtgs_100511 (SPAdes) (version 2) | ecosystem: Environmental > Aquatic > Marine > Epipelagic ...
CTTCACGCTAGCAGAAAAAAGCGCAATGGAATATTCAGCAATTTCCTACCTTTTTGTCGGCCTGGACGGACACTGGACGTATGGCTTTTGAGGTCTTGAGCCGAAGTGCGGAGCGCGTTGTATAACGTTTGGTTAAGGGGCGGGCTTTAGCCCGTCCCAGTGAGCGTAGCGAACGGTTTGAACCAGTTGTTATGTGCCGTTTTCAGTGCAGCTTTTTAAATTGCGCATGCTGCTACTGTTTTGAGGAATTCTATGAAGGATAGCGAATTCAGGAATAGTTGGCTCAGTAATTGTACTTGTATTGCTTACTTTCCAGGTAAGGGTGCCATTGATTGTTGTAATGATTGCTTGTATTGGGTTTTCATTGTGCGCACTAATTAGAGTTAGGGTTGCGATTTTATCTGACTCTAAAACGCCATATATAGTTGGCCTGTCTTCATAGGCCCAGCCCTGGTCGATTTTTGCCTTTCCGCGTGCCGTGCCATAGTGGAACACGCAAATATTCTTGCCTTGCTGCATGATAGAAATATTAAACTCATCAGTTATGCTTGTAACTGTGCTGTGATTTTCAAATTTAGCAGCCCAGATGCCCGAGAAGTCAGCAAATGCCGGCGCAGATAATAAGAACAATAGTCCGAGATAGAGTTGTAAGAATTTCTTCATTTTTAGGTGAGGTACATAACGTTTGGTTAAGGGGCGGGCTTTAGCCCGTCCCAGTGAGCGCAGCGAACGGTTTGAACCACTTGTTAGGGTTGCTCACACGAGTGTATTAGCTTGTTTAGCTCTTCAATGTGTTCTGCACATAGGTCGCAGATGGGATTTTTAGCGCTGTCAGTAGAGAAATAAAAGCTTCCGGGGCCAAAATTGAAGTTAATAGGCTCTCCAGCTTTTGGTGGAATATAGGGTTCAGTTTCTCTAAATCGAAAAATTACATTGTTACCAGGCGGGGGGAAATAGCCTTCATGTGCTGGATTAACTGGCTTGTAGTGAACGGCGATTGTACGCCATCCGCCATCTGGGCCGGACTCGTAAAATTCAGGATGATTTTTCCTAAATTGTTTTACGTTCGATATTGATTCTGAGTTTTGCTTGAGGTGCTCGCCGCAACTGTAGCAAGCATTAAGAAATGCACTTAACAAATAAGAAAATTCTTGCTTTGTTGCACGCCCTTCAGTTAATGGACTGCGTCCGCTTTCGATTTTATCCATTAGTTTTAAGTAGAAGCATGCCTCGTCAAGCTTTTGCCTTGCATTGAGCGCGAAATTTTCCATGCTTACCCTAACGTTTGGTTAAGGGGCGGGCTCTAGCCCGTCCCAGTGAGCGAAGCGAACGATTTGAACCACTTGTTAGGAAACGCTATTAAAAGCCACAGTACATTACTGTGCTGCATACAAATATTTGATTAATGGCAAGGCCGACAAGTGTACTCACGGCAATGACCGCACCAACGTAAATTGGCTTATTATTAGTCTTGCTTTTTAAATATAGCGCACCTACTCCGGCCCCAATCGCGGCTCCAGGCAAGGAAAACAAATAGCCAAGCCATGACAAAGACTCTGGGCCATTAGAGACATTCCATGAGTTGAATGCCGCAAGATATAAAGCTAAAACTAATGCTGCACCGGAGATAACAGCTGGACGTGAATATATTATTGCAGGAAGCAAAAATACCCCGGCTTGAGGTAGCCAGAAATAAATAAAATTGCCGAAAAAATATGAGCCTGATGGAGCAATTGTAGCCGCAACTAGAATGCTTATAAATACGCAAAATAAAGCTGCTTGTTTTTCATTAGTAGGGTAGCGCATGACGTCCTTGTGTTTCCTAACGTTTGGTTAAGGGGCGGGCTTTAGCCCGTCCCAGAGAGCGAAGCGAACGATTTGAACCAGTTGTTAGGTTTTTGGAATGGATACGTTAGCCATAAGGCCATATGCAATTAATAGAATAGTGAGTATCCACCAGGCAGCTGATATTTTTTGACTACGTTGAGTTTGGTTGTTGAGCATTGCCAATGCAGGAAGAATGCCGCTTGCTATGAATATGAATAAACCGCCGAGCAAGACTTCGCCGGTTATAACGATGTTGAATATTTCAAGGGCTCCTGTTGATTTGCTGAGTATGGGATTTTGGTTAAGCGCTAGATAGTTTATGAATCTAACGTACTCAGACAGAAGAACGGATGTTATTGATAACAGTACTGCAAATATTATTGTTGCAATAGATGTGGTGCGCTTGAGGATTTTTGAACTTTTTGTTTCATTTTGAGAGATGAATGCTGCCCAAAGGAATAAGCATGGCAGTGCTAGTATGAGGACGCTGGTTGCCCATGTGCCAGGCACTTCAACAAAGCTACCATTTGGAGATTTAATAATTGTGCTTTGTGTAAGTGTGTTATTTCTGATTAATTCCATAATTTGAATTGTGTCAGTTGATATTTGCCCATCCACTCTGGTAATTGGGCTGGTGACTGAGCCGCTCAACCACACACCTAACAACGCACCAAAAACCAAAGATACTAGGTAAATTAATTTTTTCTTCATTTGAAAAAAACCTAACGTTTGGTTAAGGGGCGGGCTTTAGCCCGTCCCAGTGAGCGTAGCGAACGATTTGAACCATTTGTTAGATTTCACGGCTCGTAGATGTTAGGGCTAGCTTTTGTAGCTCTTGATATTTTGCCTTAATATCGCCATAGATATGTTCATACTCTGAAGCTCCAAATTTACCGTAATTTTTTATAGCCCACTCGGAAAAGACAGCGATGTATGGCGAGATAACATGAAGTTCTTTTGGATTCTCTGTGAATTTTCGTAGCAAAAGACCTGCTAGCGCATTATAAACATCTACATCATCTCGTGATTTTTCATCTTGTAAATATCTGCATGCCCCTAAAATGTAATAACGAAATGCATGTATACCTACATGGCTCCAGTCTTGGAGTACGGATAACGAACAGTACGTATGGTAGCGCTTACGGGCGAACTCAATGTCTTTACCTAGGTAGTGTTCTCTAGCCCATTTTTCATCAGGCTCTCCGTCAAGGTAGAAGTCTTCTGAAGTAGGTAGTGAATCAAAAATTGGTTCGTCCAGCACGGTTTCACTCCGTGATATCTAACGTTTGGTTAAGGGGCGGGCTTTAGCCCGTCCCGAGCGAGCGCAGCGAGCGACTTGAACCATCTGTTAGGCCGCGCCGAGATGTAACGGCGGGCACTGAACGTGATTGTTCGATGCTGCTGGATTATGGCTTGGAGCATACGCGTGCGGGCTATCAGGCAGAAGAGCTTGTAGATGGAGACAAGCGCGTGCCGATTGGCCTGCTGCTGATGTGAATATTCGGGTTATCGAGTGCGAGTGTTTCGGGCCGGATTTGAACGGCCGGCGAGGGCTTCCAGACTGCATCCGTGCATTGTTATTTGTAGGCATAACTTCCTTGTTTCCCGAGCTTTGCTTTGCCGCCTAACGATTGGCTAAGGGGCTGGCTTTAGCCAGTCCCAGTGAGCGTAGCGAACGATTTGAGCCACTTGTTAGGCCTGGCCTGCGCTGCGCGGTAGTGCGAGCAACGCAAAGCGAAAAGGCCGACACAGGCGAACCCAAGCTCTTGCACGATAAGTTTAATGTTTTAAGGCCAGCCATCGTACTTCCATGTGATTACAGCGGACTCTGAGTTTTTAGCGCGACGCGGTGTTACGGTTGAAGCTTTGCCCCAAAACAAAAAATACCGGAGGTGCCTAACGTTTGGTTAAGGGGCGGGCTTTAGCCCGTCCTAGTGAGCGAAGCGAGCGATTTGAACCAATTGTTATACGTTGAACTGGCCTAGGACAGCCATTAACGAGATAACGAATACGAGAATTCCTACACAGCATACATATGTCTCATTTCTTGATCCGCTTAGCCACTCACGCTTTGGATATTTTCCAAAGGTTGCTGCTTTTACAAAGGGCCAGCCTATAGCGTAGAAAAAAGTGCTTAGGAGTAATTCGGTGATTACATATCCGATGAGGCGGAGTATGAGGTTGAGTATTTCTTCCATGTAACTCCAGCGTATAACGATTAAGCTAAGGGGCGGGCTTTAGCCCGTCCCAGTGAGCGGAGCGAATGATTTGAGCGCCTTGTTAGGCGCGTACTAAGCCGAGCGCCCATTTCCCGAAGAGCCACATAACTATAAGCCACACTACAATAACAAAAGCCGCAGCAGGATAGCTGACAGGCTTGGTTGATGCTTGTTGCGCTTGCGCGCGAGCGGACTCCATTACTTCAGGTGGTGTGAGTCGTACAACTAAGGCCAAACCCAGAGGAATCAGAATGAGATCATCCAGATATCCGATTATTGGAATGAAGTCTGGGATCAGATCAATGGGACTGAGCGCATAGGCTGCAACGAGAAGCGCCAAAGTCCTGACGAAAATGGGTGTGCGTGGATCACGAGCTGCGAAATAGACAGTGAGAGTGTGCTGCTTGAGCTGCTTGGCTTGCGCTTTGAGTGTGTTGAGCATGCCGATAAGTGCCTAACGTTTGGTTAAGGGGCGGGCTTTAGCCCGTCCCAGTGAGCGCAGCGAGCGGTTTGAACCACTTGTTAGGCGAATTCTATTAGTACGCATATGGCAACAAAGCATAATAATGCGCTTACGATAAATTGATTTATTAGAATGTCGGTGCGTTTTGTTCTGATTTCGTGTGTTGGATAACTTATAGGCCATGTTTTTTCTGTGGCCGCAAGCAGTAATATTTCTGGAGTTACTGGTATGCGCTTTACTTGCTGGTACGGTGCTGGTGAAAATAGAGCATCGATATTAAAACCTTCTTCTTTGTGATGAAAATACCAGCAGTAAGTATTCATGGAAACACTGTATTTTGACGCAAAATCTTCAGCCAACTCAAAGAAATCATCTCCATCTATGCCTAGATCGCGGCATAGATCAGCTTTAGGAGAAAGTTTGGTCCTGCTTACTCCCTGGCTTTTTTCAAGGAAATTGTAGATTTCTTCAATATCCATATTTGCCTAACGTTTGGTTAAGGGGCGGGCTTTAGCCCGTCCCAGTGAGCGCAGCGAACGATTTGAACCAGTTGTTAGATGCATGGCACGAACCTCAATCGCTTACGCACTTTATCTCAGCTTTGAGTATGTATGCTTTGCTGAAGAAAGGCATGATTCTGTCAATGGTTGTTGTTACATAACTTAGCTCTGTGCCAAGAACCTCTTCTCGCAACGCAATAAGCTCATGAACGATAATGTTCGATTTTTCTGGTGGAATCCTAGGAGAGTTATAGAGCTCTGCCAAAAGCCAGTCGAGGCATGGGTAGTTCGGATTTTCGTTAACAGGAACGAATAGCGACTCTTCATGCGTTTCTATGCATGCTTTCTCGCTACCGTGATACATGTCGAATGCCATGATGGTTCCGTGATTTTTGAAACTGCATCTAACTAGGTGCGAACTGAGCGACACTGCGGCTTTTTGCAGTGTTCGTTCGAGTGAGTAGTTATACGATGCGCTAGCGATCTTGAGTCCATTTTAGATGTTACTTGCACCGTAGAATCCTTGTTCTGGCAAACAGAAGGTGGTCGCGAATAGAGTGTTGCCGCCTATGCGTGAAGCCACAACGTGTTGTTCCAAGCTCGCTTGTGCATCACGTTGTGGCTTCACGCTAGCAGAAAAAAGCGCAATGGAATATTCAGCAATTTCCTACCTTTTTGTCGGCCTGGACGGACACTGGACGTATGGCTTTTGAGGTCTTGAGCCGAAGTGCGGAGCGCGTTGTATAACGATTAAGCTAAGGGGCTGGCTTTAGCCAGTCCCAGTGAGCAAAGCGAACGATTTGAGCGCCTTGTTAGGTGTTTGCCTAACACTGATAGCGATCTTTTATGTGGGTGTTGTAGTACGTGCCTTTTGATTGTGAGCTCATGAAACCATTAAATATATGAGCTGGTACACGGCAATAATCGTATGTATGACCTTGCTGGAATTTAATTTTCATTCGCTGATTCGTAGGGTCGTAGCCGATTGCGGTTATTGCTGTTGAGCGTACACGTATCATTTCCATGGCATTCACCTAACGTTTGGTTAAGGGGCGGGCTTTAGCCCGTCCCAGTGAGCGCAGCGAACGGTTTGAACCAGTTGTTAGGCTACCTTCTTTGCATGAAGCATATCAATAATGAAAACAGCTAGCGTATGTGCGGCGTTAACAACTAGCCGTGCCTCTGCGACCACAATGCTCGGTGGATTAGAGCCACGACCATGTGCCGAGCCGATATGTGATCGGAATGCACCAACACCATCAATGATTGATGATATGCCTTTCAATACTTTGTGCTGGTCAGCAGCCAGCGTGACATCAGCGTTAAGGCTTATATGGGGCTGAACAACAGCCCACAAAGGCATTACATTTAACTTGTTGGGCATAACCAAATTGAAGCTTTCTATATAAAATTTTAGGGTGGCCTCGATAATTGATGAGGCAGCAGTAATTGATGCATGAGGATCAGTTTGAATGTGCTCTACTGCTCGCACGAACTCTTTTTCAATAGATGAAAAGTCACCTGACTTTAAGTAGTCTTCTAGTGTTTTTGAAATCGGCGTTGATCCGGCCTGAGTGATATGACCGCTGGTTCGATACGCCAATTGATTTTTAGCTAATGCGCTAAGGATTCTTGCTTGTCCATCAGTGACATCTGAAGAAAGTGCCCCCCCGAATAATGAGGAGGAAGCCTCCTTATCCATGAACTCTTGTATAACCGCCCCGAGTACGGCTAAGGGGTCAACTGATAGATCTTCATTGCATCGCTTAAGCCAATTACTGCATTTTTTCTCACAGTTCCCCTCGGGAACATTGCCCGGTGCACCGCTCTCCATGAAAAGCGTATCCAGCGTTGAGTGACTGAAATAATGCGCTGCAATTACGGAGGCCACCGCACCGATTACAGAATTTGGAATTTCACGACTCACTCGGATCTCCATAAGCCTAACTATTAATTGTACGACATGCGATGTCGCGTTTTTGTGTCGCATAATCCGCCTTGTAGGGCTTCGGTTCCTTGCCTACTCTGGTTTTTGTCGCAGATAACGCGGCAGAACTCAGGGAGAAAAGCGACATGGATGACGGCAAGCCTAGGCTGCTGGATCAGGTGCGTCAGCAGATTCGAGTCAGAAATTATTCCATCCGCACAGAAGCTGTCTACGCTGAATGGGTTAAGCGTTATATCCGCTTTCATCATTACCGTCATCCGCTTGAAATGGGCGGCGCTGAGATTGAAGCGTTTCTTACGCATTTGGCGGTTAAGCGCAATGTGGCCGGCGCGACGCAGAATCAGGCGCTGGCGGCGTTGTTGTTTCTTTATAAGGAAGTATTAAAGGTCGATCTGCCTTGGTTGAACGGGATTGTTCGAGCCAAAAAGCCCAAGCATTTGCCGGTAGTGTTGACTCGGGATGAAGTGAGCCGTGTTTTGACGCAGATGTCTGGGGTCAAGTGGATGGTGGCAACGCTGCTGTATGGCTCTGGGTTGCGACTGTTGGAGGCGCTGCGTTTGCGGGTCAAAGATGTTGAGTTTGCTCGGGGCGAAGTTGTGGTGCGCGATGGCAAGGGCCAGAAAGATCGGGTGACGATGTTGCCGCGAACTTTGGTTGTGCCTTTGCGTGAGCATTTAGAGTTGGTGGAGGCGTTACATCAGCAGGATTTGGCTGAAGGGTTTGGGCGGGCAAATTTGCCGTTCGCGTTGGCGCGCAAATACCCGAATGCGGCAGCGGACTGGGCTTGGCAGTTTGTATTTCCGTCCGGTAACCGTTCTGTTGATCCGCGTTATAAGGGTATCTTTCGTCATCATGTACATGAGAAAACCATTCAGCGCGCCATACGTGAGGCGGTTCGTAGTGCGGGTGTGATTAAGCCGGCTACGCCGCATACGTTGCGTCATTCGTTTGCAACTCATTTGCTGGAGAGTGGCCAGGATATTCGTACGGTGCAGGAGCTGCTGGGGCATGCGGATGTGAAAACTACAATGATTTATACCCACGTGCTGAATAGAGGTGGCTTAGGGGTACTAAGCCCCTTAGATCGCGGATAAGAAAAAGCCCTGCATATGCAGGGCTTTTTTATGACGGGGAGTGACCAGCCGATGCTTGCGTCTTAGATCAGCTCTGCCCACATGTCGTATTCATCAGCATCGACGATGCGCACGCGAACTTTGTCACCTGGTTTCACCTCAGTGCTAGCGATAAACACGCTGCCGTCAATTTCCGGTGCGTCGGCATAGCAGCGAGCGACAGCGCCTTGATCGTCGACTTCGTCGATCAGCACGTCCATTTCTTTACCGACCTTCAGCTGCAAGCGGGCGGTGCTGATGGCTTGCTGGTGGGCCATAAAACGGTCCCAGCGGTCCTGTTTAATGTCATCCGGTACGTGGTTGTCGAGCAGATTGGCGGGTGCGCCTTCTACCGGTGAGTACTGGAAGCAGCCCACGCGGTCGAGTTGCGCTTCGGTCAGCCAGTTGAGCAGGTATTGGAAGTCTTCTTCGGTTTCGCCGGGGAAGCCGACGATAAAGGTCGAGCGGATCGTAAGTTCGGGGCAGATTTCGCGCCAGTTCTTGATCCGTGCCAGGGTCTTGTCTTCGAAGGCCGGGCGCTTCATGGCTTTCAGTACTTTCGGGCTGGCGTGCTGGAAGGGGATATCCAAATACGGCAGGATCTTGCCGGCGGCCATCAAGGGGATCAGCTCGTCGACGTGTGGATAGGGGTAGACGTAGTGCAGGCGCACCCATACCCCCATGCTCGAAAGTGCCTCACACATTTCCGTCATGCGGGTTTTCACTGGCTGGCCATTCCAGAAGTCGGTCTTGTACTTCATGTCGACGCCATAGGCGCTGGTGTCTTGAGAAATCACCAGCAGCTCTTTAACGCCGGCTTTGACCAGGCGCTCGGCTTCGCTTAGCACGTCACCCACTGGGCGGCTGACCAGCTTGCCGCGCATTGAAGGGATGATGCAGAAGCTGCAGCTGTGGTTGCAGCCTTCGGAAATTTTCAGGTAGGCATAATGGCGTGGAGTGAGCTTGATACCTTGTGGCGGCACCAGGTCGATCAGTGGGTTGTGCGAAGTGGACGGTGGAACCACTTCATGTACAGCGTTGAGCACTTGCTCATATTGTTGCGGGCCGGTGACCGAGAGCACGCTGGGGTGTACGTCGCGAATTGCGCCTTCTTCCACGCCCATGCAGCCGGTGACGATGACCTTACCGTTTTCCTTAATCGCTTCGCCGATCACTTCCAGGGATTCGGCTTTGGCGCTGTCGATAAAGCCGCAAGTGTTGACCACCACCACATCGGCGTCCTGGTAGGTCGACACCACTTCATAACCTTCCATGCGCAGCTGGGTCAGAATGCGCTCGGAGTCCACCAGTGCTTTGGGGCATCCGAGTGAAACGAAGCCGACTTTTGGCGTGGCGGGGGTGGACATGGCGTTAACCTCAGGCGTGTACGGACGGATGCTGGGCGCTTGCTGCGCCTCTGATCAAAAAGTGCGCAATTCTAGCGGTGGCGCTGCCAATTGACCAGCACTGAACGTCGCCCCGATTGGTTGTGACGTTCGCTGTTTCAGCGGTGCTTGTTGGGCAGGATGCGCGTGAGCGTGTTATCCCGCGCAACAAAGTGATGAAGTAAGCCGGCAGCAGCATGCAGGCCGATTAACCAGTAACCCGCGGTGCCGGCCAGTTCGTGCCATTCCTTGATCTGTCCTGCCAATGCTTTATCTGGTTCTACCAGTGCTGGCAGCTCCAATCCGAAGAAAGGAATGGGCTTGCCGGCTGCGCTCAAGATCAGCCAGCCGGCCAGTGGTGCGCCGACCATCAGGCCGTAAAGGGCGACGTGCATAAATTTTGCGGGAATAGCTTGCCAGCGGGGCAGGGCGGGCGCTATTGCAGGCGTTGGTGCGATTATGCGTGCCAGCAGGCGTAGCCAGACCAAGGTGAATACTGTGAGGCCGAGCATAAAGTGCCATTGCTTGAGCAGCTCACGGGTATCGCTGCCTTTTGGGAAGTTGCCCTTGAGTTCGATGCAGGCATACACGCCGGCAATCAGGATTAACATCAGCCAATGCAGCGTAATGGACAGGCTGCCATAACGTAATTCAGTATTTTTCCAGGGCATGGTGGTGCGGGCTCCAAGGCTGTAAGTGACATTCGCCTCTAGTTTAGGCAGGCAAACCTTACGCTTTCCTGAGCTTGCTCACTTAATTCGCGCACAAACAAAAAGGCCACTCGATTGAGTGGCCTTTTTGAGTATCTGGTTGCGGGAGCCGGATTTGAACCGACGACCTTCGGGTTATGAGCCCGACGAGCTACCAGACTGCTCCATCCCGCGCCGGCTATTTTATATAGAAATCGACTGCTGTCAACAAAATAGTGTTTTTAATCAAATGCTTAGGTTTGTTAGCTGCAGGAAACAAAAAAGGCCACTCGATTGAGTGGCCTTTTTTGAGTATCTGGTTGCGGGAGCCGGATTTGAACCGACGACCTTCGGGTTATGAGCCCGACGAGCTACCAGACTGCTCCATCCCGCGCCGGCAATTCTATACAGCAACGATCTTTTGTCAATTGATTAGTGGTTTTTAATCAATAACTTAAATCGGTATAGCGGAAAAGCAAAAAGGCCACTCGATTGAGTGGCCTTTTTGAGTATCTGGTTGCGGGAGCCGGATTTGAACCGACGACCTTCGGGTTATGAGCCCGACGAGCTACCAGACTGCTCCATCCCGCGGCGCCAATTCTAGCGTTTTATTGAGGCCTGTCAACCCAAAGGTGAGGGTAAGTTGTGTTTATTCAGTCATTTAGCCAGATTTGGTGCGGCTCACGGCGCCTCAGCTGTAGGTAAAGGCTTGATTGGGTTGGCGCTCATGCTTTCGCCATAGCCTGTTGCCAGGCTGTTGGGCTAGAGTCCGTGCCCATTGAATGGGAGCAGTGTTATGAGTGGTGAGTGCAAATCCTGCGGTGTTCAGGTTCCAGTCGGCGCTAAGGCCTGCCCGAGTTGTGGCGCTGCGTTTGCGGCGAAGACCAAGCTGCTGCCATTGGCGGCGTTTATGCTGATTGTCATCCTGATTATCCAGTCTTACCTCAGTAAGCCGGACGATGCACCAGGCGAGGCTAAGCCGGTGGCGCCGGTTAATTCGGCTGCGCAATAGTTGTAGGCTCGATGGAATTGATGATGAACAGCCGCAAGATCATCCACGTGGACTGCGATTGTTTCTACGCTGCGATCGAGATGCGTGATGACCCGCGCCTGGCCAATAAGCCCCTGGCCGTGGGTGGTTCGGCCGATCGGCGTGGGGTGATTGCCACCTGCAATTATGAGGCGCGCAGTTATGGCGTGCGTTCGGCCATGGCCTCGGGACAGGCACTGAAGCTGTGCCCGGACCTAATGATCGTCAAGCCACGAATTGATGTCTACAAAGCCGTATCGCGTGAGATTCAGGCCATTTTTCGCGATTACACCGAACTGATCGAACCCCTTTCGCTGGACGAGGCTTACTTAGACGTCACCGAGAGCCCACACTTTGACGGCAGTGCCACCCGCATCGCTCAGGATATTCGTCGGCGGGTGTCGCAGGAGTTGCACATCACTGTTTCCGCTGGCGTGGCCCCTAACAAATTCCTGGCCAAAATCGCCAGTGATTGGAAGAAGCCGAACGGGCTGTTTGTCATCACTCCCGACCAGGTGGATGACTTTGTGGCAGCCTTGCCGGTTAGCAAGCTACATGGTGTGGGGAAGGTGACGGCTGACAAGCTTGGGCGCCTGGGGATTCGCACCTGCAGTGATTTACGCGAGTGGAACAAGCTGGCGTTGGTTAAAGCGTTCGGCAGTTTTGGCGAGCGCTTGTGGGGGTTGGCGCATGGGGTTGATGAGCGTGCGGTACACAATGACAGCCGGCGTCAATCGGTCAGTGTGGAAAACACCTTTGATAAGGATTTACCGGATCTTTGCGCCTGCTTGGAGCAACTCCCCGCGCTGCTGGAGCAATTGACCACGCGTATGGCGCGGCTCGATCCCAGTTATCGGCCGGACAAACCCTTTGTCAAAGTCAAATTCCATGACTTCAGTCAGACCACCTTGGAGCAAGCCGGCGCGCGCCATGATCTGGACAGCTACAGCCGATTACTGAGTGCCGCTTTTGTTCGCGGTAATAAGCCGGTTCGCTTACTGGGGGTCGGTGTGCGCTTGCATGACCTGCGCGGTCGGCATGAGCAGCTGGAGTTGTTTGCGCCTTGACGCTTGGCGACCAAATGCCAGTGTCGAGATGCAGAGTTGGAATCTGCGACTGTCTCGTCTCGAGCAAACACACTACCAAGCGGCGCTGTATGTCGAGTCGGCCGAGGTTTTGCTGAGAGGTGTTGATCGAATCAGGGAGCGCTTTATTGGGGATACGTTTTTCTGCGACGTATAGCAGAGCCCAGGTGTCGTGCCTGATAGGCGTGACGACACCTGGGTTATGGGCTTACAGCTCTTTGACGGTGCGCACTTGATCCTTGTTGATCTTGGCGCGCTTACCATCGAGTTGTTCGAACTCGTAAAAGCCCGAGTCTTCGTCAAAGCTTGGCTCGTCCACAGCCTGGATCTCACGGCCATCATTGAGGGTGATCACCGTTGGGGATGCGCAACCGGCCAACGCAACTAGGCCCAAGGTAAGCAGCAATGCTGGAATAGTCCGCTGAGTCATGGGTTTCTCCTTGATTAATAGAGGTTTTACCCACTGTGTGACGGGTTTTTGCCGGCCAAGTTCCCTGATGCCTTCAATCAATGATTAGCCAGCAACTGCGGCGTATTGAAGTTGGCTAGGCGCGGGTCACCGGGTGGACATTCGACAGTCACTGGCGCGAGGCCTCGTAGCCAGCGCTGTGGGCTGCGTTCGCCCGCCTGCCAGGCCAGCTCGAGAGCCGGTTGTAGCGCACACGGGATAACGCTGAAGAGCGGTTCGAGAAACTCACCCTGGCGGACCACCACGGGGCGTTCACTTGCCTGGCTCAGCAGCGCATGCAACAGGGCTCTGTCGAGTTGCGGGGCGTCGCACGGCAGTACCAATAGGAAGGGCTGGCGCGCTGCGCGCAAACCGGCGCGAATGCCTGCCAAAGGGCCCTGAAAGTCGGCATCGTCGTCACTAACCAGGCAGTCAGCAAAGGCTGCATAGCGTTCGGTATTGCGGTTGCATGAGATGATCAGGTCGTCAGTCAGTGGCCTCACCAACTCATGCAGCCAGGCAATCAGCGGGCGGCCGTGCCAGTCGAGCAGGCCTTTGTCTGCGCCGCCCATGCGTTGTCCGCGACCGCCTGAAAGTAGCAGCACAGAGCAAGCAGGTAGGGGAGTGAGAGCGGGCATCGCGGAGCCTCCAAAGGTGGCCTGTGATATAACGGCGGGCATTATCGCCCATTACTGGAAGCCTGCCATGAATCACAAGGCCGAGGCACATTTCGTGCCCTTGAATATCGCGGTGTTGACCGTCAGTGACACCCGCAGCCTGGACACCGATACCTCCGGCCAGCTGTTTGTTGACCGCTTGCAGGCCGTTGGCCACCAGCTCGCAGCGCGGGTTTTGTTGAAGGATGATCTGTACAAAATCCGCGCTCAGGTTGCCACCTGGATTGCTGAAGAGCAGGTGCAGGTGGTGTTGATCACCGGCGGCACCGGTTTCACCGGCCGTGATAGTACGCCGGAAGCGGTGAGCTGTTTGCTGGATAAGCATGTGGATGGTTTTGGCGAGCTGTTCCGGCAGATCTCCGTCCCCGACATTGGCACCTCCACCATCCAGTCGCGGGCCTTGGCCGGTTTGGCCAACGGCACGTTGGTCTGTTGCTTGCCGGGCTCGACCAACGCTTGTCGTACCGCTTGGGATGGCATCCTTGCCGAGCAGTTGGATAACCGTCACCGCCCGTGCAATTTCGTCGCGCATTTGAAGCCTGTGGTTGCCTGCGAGAGCCGGGGATGAGTGGCTGCGATCAGCCTGGTTTGATGCCCGTAGAGGCTGCGCTGGCGCGCCTGCTGACGTTAGCTGAAGCCTCAGCAATTGTTGAAACTGAGCGCGTCAGCTTGGCTGACGCCGCTGGCCGAGTATTGGCTGAACCACTGCTGGCCGAGCTGGATCTGCCGCCTTGGGACAACAGCGCCATGGACGGTTATGCCCTGCGTCTGGCCGACTGGACGGGTGACCCCCTAGTCGTCAGCCAACGGATTCAGGCCGGCAGCGCGCCCGAATCTTTGCAGCCTGGCACCTGCGCCCGCATCTTCACCGGCGCACCGCTACCTGCTGGCGCCGATACCGTGGAAATGCAGGAAAACGCCGTGCTTGCTGACGACGGCCGCGTTACGTTCAGCGAGCCGTTGAAGCTGCGGCAGAACGTGCGCGCACAAGGTCAGGAAACCCGTATTGGCGACAGCGTACTGCCTGCCGGCACACGGTTAGGTCCGATTGAATTGGGTTTGGCCGCCTCCCTCGGCGCGGCTGAGTTGCTGGTGCGCCGTCGACCTCGGGTCGCGGTTTTGTCTACCGGTGATGAGTTGGTCGAGCCGGGTCAGCCGCTTGGGCCGGGGCAGATTTACAACAGTAATCGTCGGTTGTTGATTGCTTGGCTACAGCGTCTGGGCTGCGAAGTGATAGATGGCGGCATTCTGCTCGATGATCTTGAGCTGACCCGCGCGGCATTGGCTGCGCTGAGCGACGTTGATCTGATTTTGTCCACCGGTGGCGTGTCGGTGGGTGAGGCGGATTTTCTCGGCATGGCCCTGCGTGAAGAAGGCGAGCTGGCGCTGTGGAAACTGGCGATCAAGCCTGGCAAGCCGCTGACCTGCGGCCAATTTCGTGGCGTGCCGGTGATTGGTCTACCGGGCAATCCGGCCTCGACCTTGGTGACTTTCGGCCTGCTCGCACGGCCTTATTTGCTGCGCCGTTTAGGCGTGCAACGGGTCGAGTCGTTGGGCTTTCCGATGCCGGCTGGCTTCGCTTGGAGCAAGCCTGGCAAGCGTCGCGAGTACCTGCGTGCGCGCTTGGAGAATGGCCGGGTCGTGCCTTACCCGAACCAGAGTTCCGGGGTGCTGCGCAGCGCAGCGTGGGCCGAAGGGTTTGCCGAAGTGTTGGAGGATACGACCTTAGCCGAGGGCGACTACCTGAGGTTTATCCCGCTAAGCGAAATCCTCGGCTAGGGCCGCGTAGGATGGGTTGAGCGTAGCGATACCCATGCTGCCTGATTGATGGGTTACGCCTGCGGCTAACCCATCCTACGGTCTGCGCTGGCTTTCGCGGAATTCGCCAGGCGTTTGCCCGGTCCAGCTTTTGAAGCTGCGGTGGAACGAGCGCGACTCGGTAAAGCCCAGGTAGCTGGCGATGTCTTGAATCGCCAGGTCGCTGCGCAGTAGGTAATGCTCAGCCAGCTCTTGGCGCAGTTCATCGAGAATCTGCTGGTAGCTGGTGCCGGCCAATTGCAGGTGCCGTTGCAGCGTGCGCACCGTCATGTTGAATTTCTCGGCCACGCGTTCTTTGCGCGGCAAGCCATCCTTGAGCAGCAGCCTGAGCGCGTTTTTCACCCGTTGCGGCAGCGGCTCGTTGCCGTCCAGTCCGGCCATCAGGGTCAGTGCATGTTCTTCCAAGGTGCGCAGCAGGTTGGCGTCGGCCTGGCGCAGCGGCACCGCGAGGTATTCCAGCGGCACGATCAAGGCATTGCAGCTCTGCTCGAAGCGAATCGGGCAATCGAAAATCGCCTGGTACTCCTCAATTGCTGCGCCTTCAGGCTGGGCATGCTCGAACCAGACTTCCTCGGGTGAGCGGTCCATATCCGCAATCCAGCGTGCATACAGCAGCCAGGACGCCAGCACGTTTTCCACCATATGCCGGCGGATCGGTTCGGCTTGGTGGCGACAGCTCCAGATCAGTTTGACCTGCTCGCTGGCGGCCTCGACTCGGCTAACGCCCATGTCGCCCACCAGTTTTTCATAGGGCACGATGCGGCTCATGGCCTCGCCCAGGGTGGCGCAATTCATGGTGATGTAACCCAGCACACTCCAGGAACCCGGCTGCACAAAACGCGCGCAATGCAGGCCGAACAATGGGTCATCAGACGCCTTTAGCAGGTGTGCAAGTAAGCGCTCGTGGGTTTCGCTGGGGATGCGCTTGCCATTGTCGGTCAGGTCTTCAGCCTTGAGCCCGGCAGCGCTCAAGGCCTGGTCAATATCCAGACCCAGTTGTTCGGCGTGGCGCAAATACTTGAGCAAGGCAGGGACTGAGGTGTAGCCGAGATTGTCGGTCATCTTCTTATTCTGAATGTCTTGATTGGCGATAGCGCCTGGCTTGATTCGACAGTGACGCATCGAAGCGGCCAGCTAGTATAGGCAGCCATTGAGGGTGACTGAAATATCCGGGAGAAGCACATGCGACGTTGGAATGGCTGGGGTGATGAAGCAACAGTGGTGGAACTGCCGGCCCATGGCGAGGCTTTTCTTGCTGAGTTGGTCGGGCCGGGCCAGCTGCTTGCCGATGCCAGTCTGGAGCAAGTGGTAGCCCAAGTGCCAGCCTCGCGTTTACAGGCTCATCCGCTGATCAGTCTGGACGCTGAAGACCGCGTGCGTCATGCCCGTGGTCAGAGCTTGCCGGACTGGTTGGCCATGCGCTCGGGTGATTTTGGTGTGTTCCCGGACGGCGTGGCCTACCCGGAAAGCGCCGCGCAGATCGCCGCGTTGCTGGCCTGGGCCAGTACGCAGGATTTGATTGTGATTCCCTACGGCGGCGGCACCTCGGTGGCTGGGCATATCAACCCGCAAGCGGGCGGCAAACCGGTGCTGACTCTGTCGCTGGAACGCATGACCAAGCTGGTCGAGATTGATCACGCCAGCCTGATTGCCACCTTCGAGCCCGGCGCCAACGGCCCGCAAGTGGAAAGCCAGCTGCGCGCCCAGGGTTATACCCTTGGCCACTTTCCGCAGTCCTGGGAGTTGTCGACCCTCGGCGGTTGGGTGGCCAGCCGTTCCAGCGGTCAGCAGTCATTACGCTACGGCCGTATTGAGCAGTTGTTCGCCGGCGGCAAGGTTGAAACCTTCGCCGGCACTCTGGATATTCCGACCTTCCCGGCATCCGCTGCTGGGCCAGATTTGCGTGAAGTGTTGATGGGCTCTGAAGGACGTTTCGGCATCATCTCCGAGGTCAAGGTGCGCATCACCCGACTGGCCGAACAGGAGAGCTTCTACGCGGTCTTCTTGCCTAATTGGCAGCAGGCCTTGGAGGCCATTCGCAACCTGGCGCAGGCGCGGGTGCCGCTGTCGATGCTGCGCTTGTCCAATGCCATTGAAACCAAAACCCAGTTGGCCCTGGCTGGCCATCCACAGCAAATTGCCTGGTTGGAAAAGTACCTGGCTCTGCGCGGCGCCCGAGAGGGCAAGTGCATGCTGACCTTCGGCGTCACCGGCAGCCGTATGCAGAACGCTGCTTCGCTGAGGCAAGCAAAGAAATTGCTCAAAGGCTTTGGCGGCATTTTTACCGGTACGTTGCTCGGTAAAAAGTGGGCAGAGAACCGCTTTCGCTTCCCGTACTTGCGCCATGGTCTGTGGGCAGCCGGTTACGCGGTGGACACTCTGGAAACCGCCACTGATTGGAGCAATGTCGACAACCTGTTGAATAAGCTCGAAGCCAGCCTGCGCAACGGTCTGAGTGAAGAGGGCGAGCAGGTACACGTGTTTACTCACCTGTCGCATGTTTATAACGAAGGCTCGAGCATCTACACCACCTACGTGTTTCGCCCCGGCAGCGATTACAGCGAGGCCATGGCGCGCTGGCAGAAGCTCAAGCATGCCGCCTGCCTGACCATCGCCGAGAACCGCGGCACCATCAGCCACCAGCATGGCGTCGGTCGCGATCACGCGCCGTACCTGGCGGTGGAAAAGGGCGAGCTGGGCATGGCTGCACTCAAAAGCCTGGCGGGGCACTTCGACCCTGAACAACGTCTGGCACCCGGCGTGTTGTTGCAGGATTGATGATGACTAACTGGAACGCCGCCTGGCGCGAACAGGCATTGCCTGAACTGGCAGAACGCGACTGGGATTTGATCGTGGTCGGCGGTGGCATCAGTGGCGCCGGCATTTTGCGTGAAGCGGCGCGGCGTGGCTGGAAATGCCTGTTGTTGGAGCAGCGTGATTTTGCCTGGGGCACCTCTAGTCGTTCGTCAAAGATGGTGCACGGCGGCCTACGCTATATCGCCAAGGGCCAGTTTGGCCTGACCCGCGACTCAGTGCGCGAGCGTCAGCGTCTGCTCCAAGAAGCGCCGGGCTTGGTCGATCCGCTGAGCTTTATCATGGGGCATTACCGCGGCGGTTTTCCTGGCCCAAAAGTATTTGGCAGCCTGCTGGCGGTGTATGACGCCCTGGCCGGCAAGCGCAATCATTTGTTCTATTCCTTGCAGCAATTGCGCTACCTGGCGCCTGGTCTGAAAGAAGACGGGTTGTTAGGCGGCACGCGGTTTTTCGACGCAGTGACCGATGACGCCCGTTTGGTCCAGCGGGTCCTCGGTGAGGCGCGTGGTGAGGGCGGCGAAGCACTCAACGGTATGCGCGTGGCCGAGTTACTGCGAGAGGACGGCCGAGTGACCGGGCTGCTCGCCAAGGATGTTGAAACCGGGCTGCGCTACGGTTTCAAGGCCCGTGTGGTGGTGCAGGCCACTGGCGTATGGGCCGATCAATTGCGCCGCAAAACGGGCCTGGAACATATTCGCCCGCTGCGCGGCAGCCACTTGCTGTTGCCCGCTTGGCGTTTGCCGGTGGCGCATGCCTTCAGCTTTATGCACGGCGCGGACAAACGACCGGTATTTGTTTTCCCCTGGGAAGGTGCGACGGTGATCGGCACCACTGATCTCGATCATTCAGCGCCACTGAGTGAGGAGGCGCGGATCAGCCCTGAAGAAGTCGATTACCTATTGGCTGCCTGCGCTCAGCAGTTCCCAACCGCAGCAATCAAAGCGGCGGATGTGCTGTCGACCTGGGCCGGTGTACGCCCAGTGGTCAGTGATGGCGTGGCAGGGCGCAAACCTTCGGATGAAAAACGTGAACATGCACTGTGGATTGAGCCCGGCTGCGTGACCTTGGCTGGCGGCAAGCTGACGACCTTCCGCTTGCTGGCGTTGGAGGTGCTGCACGCTTGCGCGCCTATGATTGGGCGTAGCGTGGCAGACCATGGCGCCGCCACGTTTGCGGCGGTCACTAATCCGCCTATGCCGCAATTAAGTCCCGCGCAGCAAAAGCGTTTGGCCGGTCGTCATGGCCGCGCGCTGCCGCAGTTGTTGGCGCTGGTTGAACAGCTTGGCAGCGAGACTGTGGTGGGCACTAACACGCTGTGGGCCGAACTGGCTTTTGCGGCCGAGCAGGAGCTGGTGCTGCATCTAGATGACCTGTTGCTACGGCGCACTCGCCTAGGCCTGTTGTTGGCAAGCGGCGCTGCCGCCGAACTGCCACGTATACGCGCGCTGTGCCAAGCCCGGTTGGGCTGGGATGATGCACGCTGGCAGCAGGAAGAGCAGCGCTATCTGGCGTTATGGCAGCAGTGCTACAGCTTGCCGGTAGAAAAGTGATGAATAGAAAGGACAGTGCCTTGAATGAGCAAAGCTATCTACTGGCCATCGACAACGGCACCCAAAGCATTCGCGCGCTGCTGTTCGATCTGCAGGGCAATCTGCTCGCCAAGGGCAAAGTCGAGCTTGAAGCGTATTACGCCACTCAGCCTGGCTGGGCTGAGCAGGACCCGGAGTATTACTGGACCAGCCTGGGCCAGGCCTGTGCGCAGCTCTGGCAACAAGTGGATATCGACCGGCGCTTGATCAAGGGTGTGGCGTTGACCACCCAGCGCGGCAGCGTGATCAATGTCGACGAACAAGGTCAGCCGCTGCGCCCAGCGATGCTCTGGCTGGATCAGCGCCAGGCCGAAGTGCGTGAGCCGATCAAGGGGCCGTGGGGCTGGCTGTTCAAGCTGGCCGGGCTGCAAGGTACGGTGGATCACTTTCGCGCCCAGGCCGAGGTCAATTGGATCGCGCAGAACCAGCCGCAAATTTGGGCCAAGACGCACAAGGTGCTGCTGCTCTCAGGCTTTCTCACCCATCGCCTGTGTGGGAAGTTTGTTGATTCCTTGACCAGTTGCGTGGCCTATCTGCCGTTCGATTACAAACGCCTGCAATGGGCCAAACCCAGCGACTGGAAATGGCAGGCCATCCCCGTGCGCCGTGAACAGTTGCCGGAGCTGTGCAAGCCCGGGGAATTGCTCGGCCATATCAGCGCCGAAGCCAGTCGTCATACCGGTATTCCCGAAGGGCTGCCGCTGATTGCGGCGGGTGCGGACAAAGCCTGCGAAGTGCTCGGCGCGGGCGGCGTTGAGCCGTCCACTGCCTGTTTGTCTTATGGCACCACAGCAACGATCAACACCACCCGCAGCCGCTATCTGGAAACCGTGCCGCTGATTCCGCCTTACCCCTCGGCTATTCCCGATCATTTCAATACTGAGGTGATGATTTATCGCGGCTTCTGGATGGTTAGCTGGTTCAAGCAAGAGTTCGGCCTGCGTGAGACGCAGCGGGCCGATGCGTTGGGCGTTGAGCCTGAGGCGTTGTTTGATGAGCTGGTTAACAGCGTGCCAGCCGGGTCCATGGGGCTGATGCTGCAGCCGTATTGGTCGCCGGGTATCCGCGAGCCGGGCCTGGAGGCCAAGGGCTCGATCATCGGTTTTGGCGATGTGCACACCCGGGCGCATATCTACCGGGCGATTCTGGAAGGGTTGGCCTACGCCTTGCGCCAAGGCAAAGAGAAGATCGAGAAACGCTCGGGCACGAAAATCACCCGTTTGCGCGTTTCTGGTGGTGGTTCGCAGAGTGATGCGGCAATGCAACTCACGGCCGATATTTTTGGCTTGCCAGCCGAGCGCCCGCACCTGTATGAGACCAGCGGTTTGGGCGCGGCGATTAATTGTGCGGTAGGGCTGGGTCTATACCCGGATTACCCCACAGCCATTGCCGCCATGACCCGCGTCGGCCAGGTGTTTGTGCCTAATCCAGAGGCGCAACACACCTATCAGCAGCTGTACACGCAGGTCTATCAGCGCATGTACAAACAGCTTAAGCCTTTGTATCAGAGCATTCGCAAAATCACCGGCTACCCGGCGTAAAAGACGGCTGCGCGTCGGCGCTGCTGCGTTAAAAACAGGCTCGGCATGCCGCTTATGGCTAACGCGCTTCAGCGCGGCCCGAAGGGCGAGTGAAACGAGTCATGCTCATGTACAACAGTACACTCCGCTTCCTTACCTGTTTTTGCCTTGCAGAGCTCTAGCTCGCCAGCCTTTATCCAGATTTGATAGAGGCGATTAGGCCACATCCACCAGAATGATCTCGCTGTCTTCAATGGCCGTTACGCGGATTACGTCGACATCGCTTATCGCCACGCCATCACGGGCTTGAGCAATCACGCCGTTGACCTCGATGCTGCCGCTGGCTGCAACCAGATAGGCCTTGCGCGTCGCGCCGATCGGGTACTCAGTGCTTTGTCCGGCCTGTAGGGTGGTAGCAGCCATCCGTGCAGGGGCGCGGATCGACAAGGCATCTTGGTCTTCGGCAAAGCCGCTGGCCAAGGTGACGAATGTACCGACGCGTTCGCCTTTGGGAAACGGCTTGGCTCCCCAGGATGGTGGTAAACCCACTTGGTTAGGTTGAATCCAGATCTGGAAAATCTTGGTCGTGCTGTCTTCCAGGTTGTATTCACTGTGGGCGATACCCGTGCCGGCGCTCATGACCTGCACATCACCGGCTTCGGTACGGCCCTGATTACCCAAGTTGTCCTTGTGGGTAATAGCGCCCTGGCGTACATAGGTGATGATTTCCATGTCGCGGTGTGGGTGGGTTGGAAAGCCGGTGTGCGGTGCGATTTCATCGTCGTTCCACACCCGCAACGGGCCCCAGTTCATCCGCGCCGGATCATAGTATTCGGCAAAGGAAAAGTGATGGCGGGCGTTCAGCCAACCATGATTAGCGCCGCCGAGTTCGGCGAAAGGGCGTACTTCGATCATCTGCTTGTCCTCATTAAGCAACGCCTGCCGGATCAGCTGGAGCGCTTGGTTATCGATGTGAGGATGATCTAACAATGCATTGCGATTGAAAATGCGCATTTATTGAGCTAATTAATCTAATAATTAGATGTTTGTTAGGGCGCCTGTTCGCCGAGCAACCAAAATACTGCTGCTGTGGTCTCTAGTTCTCATGTGTTTGGTCCATCTGGTGTTGGGGAAAAGGATGTTAGAAATCCACGAGCGCAAAGCACTGTTGATTCTGCACGGCAAACAAGCGCTTAACGCCGAGGTGCGCGCAGCCGTGCAGACGCGTCGTCAAGAGGGCTGGCAGATCGACGTGCGTCTGACCTGGGAGGCCGGCGATGCGCAACGGCTGGTGAGTGAGGCGTTACAGGCGGGCTACCCGACGCTGATTGCTGGCGGGGGCGATGGCACTTTGCGTGATGTCAGCGAGGCCATGGCATTGGCTAAAACCCAGGCCAGTCTCGCGCTGTTACCCCTAGGTACCGCCAATGATTTTGCCCGTGCCGCCGGTGTGCCGCTCGAACCTTTGGCTGCATTGGCTTTGTTGGATACGCCGGCGCAGCCGATTGATCTGGGCGAAGCCGACGGTCAGGTGTTTCTTAACATGGCCACCGGCGGTTTTGGTTGCAGCGTTACGGCTAATACGTCGGAAGAGCTCAAGCGTGTGCTCGGCGGGGCGGCTTACTTTCTAACGGGGTTGTCTCGGTTTGCCGAGGTGCAGTCATCGTTTGGCCGTTTCACTGGGCCGGATTTTCAGTGGGAAGGCGAGTTTCTGGCCCTGGGTATCGGCAATGGTCGTCAGGCAGGCGGAGGGCATGTGCTGTGCCCGCAGGCGCGCGTCAACGATGGTTTGTTGGATATTTGCATTGTGCCTGCCGCGCCCGACGTGGTTGGCACGCTGGGCACGCTATTGTCTGGTGGTATCAATGGTTTGCAGAGCGTGGCGATGAGTGCGCGCCTGCCCTGGTTGGCGGTCGAGGCACCGCAAGGCTTGGATCTCAATCTGGACGGAGAGCCCATGGAAAGTCGTCATTTGCGTTTTGCTGCAATGCCGGCAGCTTTGCGCGTGCATTTGCCGGAATATTCGCCGCTTCTGGCCGACGAATTGGTACGGCTGCTGCCATCCGGCTAGCCTCGGCGGTGCGCTTGTCGCATGATGGCGCCGCGCCATCTGCCTTCAGATGCGTGGCACATGGCCGATACACCAGGTCATGGCTATTTGAGCTAGGCTAGATCGATAAGTGAACAGGAGCGCATGATGGCCGGCATTCTCGACTCAGTGAACCAACGCACCCAGCTGGTGGGTGAGAACCGCCTGGAAATTTTGATGTTCCGTCTGGCGGGTCGGCAGTTGTTTGCGATCAACGTGTTCAAAGTGCAGGAAGTCCTGCAGATGCCCAAATTGACCCTGATGCCGCAGCGCCATCGATTTGTCTGCGGCGTGGTCAATCTGCGTGGGCAGACCTTGCCCGTGATCGACTTGTCCCAAGCCATCGGCATGCGGCCGATTGTGCCGGATGAGCGCAGCACCATTATCGTGACCGAATACAACCGCTCGGTGCAGGCATTCCTGGTCGGCGGTGTCGAACGCATCCTCAACCTCAATTGGGAATCCATCCTGCCGCCGCCAGGGGGCGCGGGGCGTCAGCATTACCTGACCGCGATCACCAAGGTCGAAGACCATATTGTCGAAGTGATCGACGTGGAAAAGGTGCTGGCGGAAATTACCCCGATGAGCACTAAGGTCTCGCCTGAAAAACTGGCCGACCCGATGTTGGAGTTCGCCAAGGGACGTGAGGTGTTGCTGGTGGACGACTCTAATGTGGCCATGAGCCAACTCAAGGGCACCATGGCGCAGCTGGATATCCGTTGTCACTCCGCCAGCGATGGCCTGCGCGCACTCAACCTGCTGAAAAGCTGGGCCGATGCCGGCACCGATGTGCATGAGAAGCTGCTGATGGTGATTACCGATGCGGAAATGCCGGAGATGGACGGCTATCGTTTGACCACCGAAATTCGCAATGACCCGCGTCTCAAAGACCTGTACGTGGTGCTGCATACTTCGCTGTCCGGCAGCTTCAACGAAGCCATGGTGAAGAAGGTGGGGTGTGACAACTTCCTCTCCAAATTTCAGCCGGACAAGCTGGTAGATGTAGTGCGTGAGCGTCTGGCGATGCTGCATTCGAGCGAATAGGCCTGACGGAAAGTCAGGCTGGCTGGCGCCGTTGGGTTATTCGTTCAGACGCTTGCGTATTTGCTCAATGCGCTCGCGGTTGACGTCGAAGTCGGCATAACCCAAGCGTGATGCGGACCGCACATCCACGGCAGTTGTACCGATCATAAATTCCACATCATCGACAAAGCGCATCAGCGAGCTGCTGAACTCTGCACGTAAATAACCTGGCGTGTCCTCCACCACAATTACCCGTGGTTCTTCGCTGAGCAGCGCCTTGAGGCGCGCCTGGGTTTGTTCGGCAGAACCCTTGAGCGGCAGAGCCTCGATGGCGTGTCTGGTATCGCTGGCCTGGCTGTTCACGCAGTTCGGTGAGTCCGGGCAGGCAGTCAAATGCCCGTCTTGAATGCCCAGGTTGTCTGGCGGGCTGCCGCTGCAGGCGCTGAGCAGTAGCAATATGGGTAGGGTTAAAGCGGGCTTGTGAGTGAGGCGGGTTGCTCGTATAAGTGCGTTTTGCCAAAGGAAAGCTGGGCTCATGTTGCATCTCTCTGAGTTGTACCGTTATCCACTGAAGTCAGCGGCGGGTGAAGCCTTGCGCGAAACAGCGCTGGACGCCTTGGGTGTGCAAGGCGATCGTCGCTGGATGGTAGTCGATGCGCAAACAGGACGCTTCCTGACTCAGCGTTTGTTGGCGCAGTTGACCCAGTTGCAGGCGCGTTGGTTGGGTAGTACGCACCTGCAGTTGAGTGCACCGGGCATGGCCGATTTACAGGTGGCAGTGCCCGATGAACACGCGCCGTTGCGTGCTGTAACGATCTGGCGCGACAGCCTGCAGGTGCCGGATGCCGGCGATGAGGCGGCGCAGTGGCTGAGCCAGTGGCTTGGCCGTGCGTGCCGCCTGGTGCAGGTGTCGTCACCTTACGCGCGGCAGGTCGATACGGCGTATGCCGAGATCGGTGACAAGGTGGCGTTTGCCGATGGTTTTCCTTTGTTGCTGATTGGTCAGGCGTCGCTGGATGACCTCTCGGCTCGGGTCGGCCGGCCATTACCGATGTTACGCTTCCGTCCGAATCTGGTAGTCAGGGGGGCCGAACCCTATGCTGAAGACAGCTGGAAACGTATTCGCATTGGTGAGCTGGAGTTTCGCGTGGTCAAGGGCTGCTCGCGTTGCATCATGACCACTCTTGACCCGCAAACCGGCGAGCGCAGCCCGGATCGTGAGCCGCTGACGACCTTGAAAACCTATCGTGAGCGTGAGGGCGAGGTGTATTTCGGGCAGAACCTGATTGCCTGCGGCGAGGGGTACTTGCGTCTGGACATGCCGGTGCAGGTGCTGGAGTAGGGCGGGTAATGCACGCTCAACAGTGGCTGTTGAGCGTGCAGAGTTAGCCTTTATTGATCGAAGTAGCGTTCATGCCAGGCTACAAGAGGTTGCGGAGCGTTGAGTTTATCGCCGTAGATCACCGAGTAGGACAGCACGTTTTGCACGTACTGGCGGGTTTCATCAAACGGAATATTCTCGATCCACACGTCGTACGACAGGTGATCCGCGCCACGCAGCCACTGGCGGACACGACCTGGTCCGGCATTGTAGGCGGCAGACGCCAGTACACGGTTGCCGTTGAACTGACCGTAAATTTGACTCAGGTAAGCCGTCCCCAGCTGGATGTTGATGTCCGGCTTATACGCTAGTTGCGGTGATGACAGCGGAATGCCGAAGCGCTTGGCTGTTTCCTTGGCGGTGGCCGGCATCAGCTGCATCAAGCCCATAGCCCCAACCCCGGACTTGGCATCGGTCATAAATCCGCTTTCCTGGCGGGTGATGGCAAACACCCAGCTCGAATGGATGTCGCGGTTACGCGCCTCGCGCACCAGCTGATCGCGGTGAGCCATGGGGAAGCGTACATCCAGATCATCCCAGTACTGAGCCTGGCTGATGGTGCGAATGGCCGGGAAGTACCAGCCCATGTCATAAGCCAGGCGGGCTTGGGCGACCATTTCATCGCGGCTGAACAGGCGGGTGACGTTGTACCACTCGCGCCGCCCGTCGGCGATCTGGCCACGGGCATGGAACTCCAACGCGCGACGAATAGCTGCCGAGTCACGTACTTTTTTGATGGTTTGTGGGCTCAGGGCCAGTGGCTTGTTGTTTAGCTGATAAGGCGCTTGCACCTGATCGGCGGCCATAAAACCGTAGAAGTCGCGTTCTTTGGCCAGGCTCTGGTAAAGCGCTTTCGGTTCCTGGCTGTTGGGTTGTGCCAGTTGCAGGCTGCGTGCCTGCCAGTAACGCCAGCGGTTGGTGTTGCCCAGATCGGCGGGCATCTTGCGGGTCAACTGGTTGACCTCTTCCCAGCGGCCCAAGCGCAGCAGTAGGCGGGCGCGCCATTCGCTGACGGTATTGTCACGCAGCTGCGGGTCGTACTTGGCCATGACTGGCAAAGCGCGAGGGTCGAAGCGTTTGGCCAAGGTCAAACCGATTTCACGGGCGATGGCGACTTTTTCATCGCTGGAGAACTTCATGCGCGGTGCATAACTGTCGAGCAGCTTCAGGGCCACTTCGGGGTCCTGGCGGGCCAGGCGGCGCAGACCAAGGCCTACGGCATCCGCCATGGCGGGGTCGGTTTGACTGAAGCGTGAGGTTTGTTTGAGCAGTTCTGGCTTCTGCGCGACCTGCAGCAAGGCCTGACCTTGGCGGCTTAGGGTTGGCAGGTTTTTGATCAAGTGGGTGAGCAGACCATAGTTGCGGGCTTCAGCCGCTAACTTGGCACGCTGCCAGCGTTTTTGTTCAGTGAGTTGGCCTTCTGCAGCCCAGCGCTCAAACAGCGGATCGCACGCATTAGGTTGCGATTTACCCACAAGCCAGAGCTTTTCGGCGGTGGCATACCCTTCGGCACGCATGCCGTGGCTCAGCTGATATTGGCCATACAGGCAGTCGAGCTCGGTGAAGTTCAGTGCCGGGTCGTAATAGTTGATAAAGGTCTGCCATTCACCGCGTTCTGCCAGCCAGCGTAGCCAGCGCAGCTTCATCCAGCTGATTTGCGGCAGGTCGCCATGTTCGGCGAGGAATTTCTCGATTTCGTCGTTGCTCGCCCACTTCAGCCGCGCGGTCAGCTCGTCATAGGCCAGGTACGGTTCCAGTGGGTAATCGCGCAGTGCATTGGCATGAAGCTGGTAAGGACCTTTGTCCCCTTTGGCCAATGCTGCTTTGGCTTGATCATAATAATGACGTTGTTGCGTCAGGGTGGCGGCTTGTGCCGCAGAGAAACCCAGGGTGGAAACCAATAGGCAGGACAACAGGCTGAACAGGGGACCGCGCATGACACTTCCAGGCAAATAGTGCGTATGGCCCTAGCTTAGTCGTTTGCCTATGTAGGGTGAAGGCTCAATGCGTTTCAGAGGGTAATTGACGGTAGTCATCATTAGCGCGCTTGGTTGTGCGTTGGCCGCCGCGCTAGAGCGCTTGCTATCTCAATAGGTGTTGGACACGTCAGGATTTACTGCGCCTGCGGCAAAAATTGGCCGCGATGCCAGCGCGCTTCTCGGTTAGAATGCGCGCCCTGTTTTGCGGGTGCCTCTGGGCAGCTGCAGATGATTTTTTGGGTGTGTGGGGTTACCGCTGTGCGCTTGAGGCAACGAGGTGCGTTGCCAAACCCCGGTTAATCCACACGTACCCGTCGTTTTTTGTTGAGGCGCGCCATGACACTGCTCAAGTTCACCGATATTTCCCTGGCCTACGGCGCAATGCCGCTGTTGGACAAGGTGTCTTGGCAAATCGCCCGTGGCGAGCGGGTGTGCATCATCGGCCGTAACGGCACCGGCAAGTCGAGCATGATGAAACTGGTCAAGGGCGACCAGAAAGCCGATGACGGTGCGGTCTGGCGCGCGCCGGGATTAAAGATCGGTGAGTTACCGCAGGAGTTGCCACTGGCAGACGACCGCACGGTGTTCGATGTGGTTGCCCAAGGGCTGGACGGTGTCGGTGAGCTGCTCGCGCAATATCACCATTTGGCGCAAAACTGCGTCACTGAAGATGACCTGAATAAACTGATGCACGTGCAGCAGGACCTTGAGGCCCGTGACGGCTGGCGCTTACAGCAGCTGGTCGACAGCACCCTGAGCCGTTTGCAGTTGCCGGCCGACAAAACCCTGGCCGAACTCTCTGGTGGCTGGCGTCGCCGTGTGCTGCTGGCGCAAGCGCTAGTCTCTGAGCCGGACCTGCTGCTGCTCGATGAACCGACCAACCACTTGGATATCGGTGCGATTGCCTGGCTGGAAGAAGCGTTGACCGATTTTCAGGGCGCGGTGTTGTTTATCACCCACGACCGTTCCTTTCTGCAGAATCTGGCCACGCGCATCCTCGAGTTGGATCGTGGCGGCTTGATCGACTGGAATGGCGACTACGCAAGCTTCTTGGTGCACAAAGAGGCCACGCTGGCGGCTGAAGAAACCGCCAACGCTTTATTTGACAAAAAACTGGCCCAGGAAGAAGTGTGGATTCGTCAGGGTATTAAGGCCCGCCGCACCCGTAACGAAGGCCGTGTGCGCGCTCTTAAAGCCCTGCGCGTCGAGCGCAGCGAACGCCGTGAACGTACGGGTAAAGCCAACATCCTGCTGGATACTGCGGAGAAATCCGGCAAGCAGGTAATGGTTTTGGATAACGTCAGCTTCGCCCACCCAGGCGGGCCGTTCCTGATTAAAGATTTTTCCATGGTGCTGCAGCGCGGCGATCGCATCGGCCTGCTCGGTGCAAACGGCACCGGCAAGACCACCTTGCTCAAGTTGATGCTAGGTGGTTTGCAGCCCACCAGCGGTGAAGTGGCTGAAGGCACACGCATTGATGTGGCGTATTTTGACCAATTACGTCACCAGCTGGATTTGGAAAAAACCGTTATCGACAACGTTGCCGAAGGCCGCGACTTTATCGAGATCGACGGGCAGAACCGCCACGTACTTAGCTACCTGGGCGACTTCCTGTTCAGTCCGCAACGTGCACGTACACCAGTCAAAGCGCTGTCCGGCGGTGAGCGGGCACGTCTCTTGCTCGCTAAGTTGTTCAGTAAGCCAGCTAACTTGCTGGTGCTGGACGAACCGACCAACGACCTCGATGTAGAAACCCTGGAGCTTCTGGAAGAAGTGCTGCTGACCTTCCCTGGCACCGTGCTGATGGTTAGCCACGACCGAGCCTTCCTCGACAACGTCGTGACTAGCACGCTGGTCTTTGAGGGCGAGGGTAAGGTGCGTGAATATGTTGGCGGCTATCAGGATTGGTTGCGCCAGGGTGGTTCGCCACGTTTGCTTGGTGTGGGCGAAAGCAAAGCTGGAAAGCCTGAACTAGCCTCAGCAGTGGTTCCTACGCCGATTGCAGCAGAGCCGGTAGCGGCTGCAAGCAAGAAAAAGCTCAGTTACAAGCTGCAGCGCGAGCTGGAAGCGATTCCTGGGCAGATCGATGTGCTGGAGACGCAGGTTGCCAGTTTGCAAGAGCAGATTGGTGCGCCGAGTTTTTATCAGCAGTCTGCGGAAAAGACGGCTGAAGTGCTGGCTAAATTGCAGGTGGTGCAGCATGAGTTGGAACAGCTGGTTGAACGTTGGGCTGAGCTGGAAGAGTAAAAGCGTGTTTAAACGCAGCAACTCGTAAATCGGTGTTTAGCCAGGCGTGCTAAGCAGGTAATACGCTCAAACAGGATTTTTGAGACTTCAGGCGGAGACATTCATGGCCATCGAGTACCGCATTACTCTCGACGACAATCATCAGTTCAGCTACAGGATCGAGCTGGACCGAGTGTATGAGGCCGAGGCGGCGCAACGCGCGCCGGCCTGGACCCGGCTTGAATACCAGCAGTGCAGTAACTGCCCACTAAGCAAGGACAATTTCAGTCATTGTCCGGCGGCAGTCGATCTGCATCGGGTGATCGAGGACTTCCAAGGCTTGCCAGCCTTCAAGAAAGTCTCTGTATGGGTGCGCACACCGGAGCGTGAGTACAACAAGCAGGTAGGTCTGGAGGAGGGCTTGCGGGCGCTGCTTGGAGTCATTATGGCGACCAGTGCCTGCCCTGTTCTGGGCAAACTCAAGCCCATGGCCCAGCATCATCTGCCATTTGCCAACAGCCAGGAGTTCATTTTGCGTACGGTGTCGTTATACCTGACGCAGCAGTACTTCAACCTTCGCGAAGGTCATGCAGCTGACTGGGAGCTGAAGGGGCTGGTGCGCATGTTTCAACAACTGCAGCTGGTCAATCAGGCGTTTTGGCAGCGTATTCATGCGACCTGTGAAGGGGACTCTAACCTCAAGGCGTTCCTGACCTTCTTCTCCATGGCATCGAGCATGACTTACTCGCTGGAAACCCAGCTGCAGAAGATCCGCCCTCTAGTCATGATTCCCGGCGACGGCGGCGAATAACGCAGGCGCGTTATTCGTCGCCGTCCTTGTCATTCCGCTTTTTTCAGGCGTACCGCCAGCACGTCGCAAGGCGCGCCGTGCAGCACATCATTGGCGGTTGAGCCCAATAGTAAAGCCAGGCCATGGCGCCCGTGGCTGCCGACGACGATCAGGTCACATTGCTGCTCTTCGGCTAAGCGGTGAATTTCCTGGCGCGGCTGACCATATGCCAAATGACAGTGGTCAGTGCCCAATTCCGGGTAGCTTGCGGAAAATTTGCCCAGGCGTTCGCGAGCCTGATCAAACTGTTGTTGTTGCAACATCGATAAATCCATGGGTACGTCGCCACCAAAGGCCATCGCCATGGGTTCGACAATATGCACCACAGACAGCTTGGCCCCACTGCTGGTGGCCAGTTTTTGCGCGCGGTGCATGACCGGGTCGCATTCTTCGGTAAGGTCGACAGCGACCAATATGTGCAGGTAGGGCATAGCTAGCTCCTTACAAGTGTATCGATGGTTTTAGTATGGCCTTCTTGAGTGCATATGACAGGTTTTTGCCTGCGAGATAATGATATGAGTCCTTGGTTTGTGGTTTTGCTCCTGGCTGTAATGTTAAGTCCTTTGGCGTGGTTGGCTCCGTCGCGGCGTCAGCGCGGGCAGATGGATGTACGTTTGCAGGCCCGTCGCATGGGAGTGGCCATGCAGTTGTCGCGGCAGCAATGGCCGCACTGGTTACCACGCCAACCACCAGAAACCTGCCCGCAATACCATCGGGGGAGGCGGCGGGGTCAGGTTGACAGTTGGTGTTATTGGCAGCTGGAGCCCGGTCAATGGGTTAATAAATGGCGTGAGCCCTGCACCGATCAAGCGTTCTTAGCTCAACTGCAGGCATTGCCGGCGGATGTATTTAAGGTTGAGGCAACTGATCAGATGCTATCGGTATGCTGGGGCGAGCGTGGCGCTGATGAGGCGTTGCAGCAAGTTGTGGATTTCCTCCAGGCCAAAGCCTGAGCAAAAAATTGCCTGGAGCAATTTTTAACGTCGCGCAGCGGATGGCAGGCCTATAAAAGAAAGCCCAGTGCAAGCACTGGGCTGGAGTACGGCCAGGCAGGCCGGTAAAGCGAATGCAGAAAACGGTCGCGCAATCAGAGGTTGGCGGCCGCGTATTGGCTGGAAATCTGTTCGATGCCCTGAATAATGGTGTTGGAGTACTTGTTAACCAGAAATGGCACGCTGTTCTCGTTGTAGTTGATCAGCGACTTTTCAATGTAGCGCCACTTGGTGCCTACCCCGTCCCAAGACTGCTTCAGTTGTGGTGTGTTTGTCGGCTCTTTCTGCAGTGTAGCCATCTTGCTGGCGAACTCAGCGACCAGCTCTTCCATGGGGCGCGCATCGCCGCCGCCCATAAAGGTGGCGCCGACTGAGGCGCTGCGCGAGGCATAATCAACTGCAATGCCTTGCATCAATAAGCTTTGCTCACGGCTGCGCTGAGCCAGGACAGGAACGCTGTAACTGCCTTCCTGTTGGATCTTGCTATACAGCTCTTGGCTCAGGCTCATCAACTGCTGATTGCGTGCAGCCAGGTCGGCCACCGGTTGTAGGTCGGTATAACCTTGGGTTTTCAATGCGCTGGTCAGGTTGTTGAGGTCTATTTGATAACCCTTCCATTGCTGGTCAAGCTGCGAGCGTAAGGCCTTTGATCCTTCGCCTGGCATCTCCGTTAGGGCGTTGAGCTGGGTGTTCACCTCTGTCAGCGATTCACTGATCATCCGCGAGTAGCGTTGATCGCCTTCCATGCCGTTGAACATATAAAAGTCGCCAAGGGTTTTTTGTGTGGCGAGACGAAGTTGATGCAGCTTCAGCAAATTAGTGGCGGCATCTGCAGCTTGGCTAGAGGTGCTGATCAGGGGGAGGGTGCTTGCGAGCAGGGTGCTCAAGAAAATGGCAAGCAGGCGGCTCGACATGGGAAAACTCCGTACGCCCTTTGTTGGGCTTTAATTGTTTTTGTTTTGCTTACGGCCGGTCTGGGGCGGCGATATTGAGACGACTGTACCTGTAGGTTTATCATTTTGCTAGGTATGCACTGGATCACATTTTTGCGCATAAAGTTAACGTGTAAGCCTAATATCGCCGCGAATGTCTGCTTGTTCGCGACACAGTCATCGCTGTGTCTCTGTCAGCGCGAACGTAATTTTTTGTACGCCTTCGCAGACACTACAGGCCAATTGACAAGCAGATGCTTTTCCTTGAAGGTGTGCACACCCAAATCAAACGGGCGTATGAATTGAGCGTTTGCCTCCAAAGGCAGCGCCTTTACAGCCCGATTATCGCGTCGGTGGGTGTGCCAGGCTGATAGGGGCTACTCTGAGACGGCTATGCCGTGGAGTAGCTTGCTGGTTGGCTCCGATGTGTACTGTTCAGCTTCCATACCGTGGAGATCAGTTGATGATTTACGAAGGTAAAGCCATCACGGTTAAGGCTC